>JQGF01004354.1_pt1 | contig 10640 bp, 7 predicted proteins | sample 210201 | NCBI WGS metagenome assembly JQGF01 (sample SAMN02947780, study PRJNA257236) | wastewater metagenome | biome: Domestic wastewater sediments; material: Domestic wastewater soil sediments and water; isolation source: domestic wastewater sediment treated with ammonia and hydroxylamine at...
CATGGGCGTGTGGGCGGACAGGTCGGCAGTGGAGGTCATGGCGCAGTACAGGTCAGAAATCAACAACAACGCCGTCGCAAGGACGGCCAATTGACTATTGTAGCGAGGGCGCGGGGGGTGGGGCCAGGCATCAGGACGAAATTGGCCCCTTGGCGCAGGGAGTGGGTTTGGCCATTATCCAGTCAAAGAGAGTAGGCAAAATTGCCATTAAATAGTCAGTCGATTTTTTGAATGGATAAATACGCTTGTAGATAAATGCTCAACAAGGTGTTACAAAAATATTCATGGAACCTATCGCCGCCTCCGAGCTAAAAACCATTCTGCACTCCAAGCGTGCCAATATTTATTATCTGGAACATTGCCGTGTGCTGGTCAATGGCGGGCGCGTCGAATATGTCACAGATGCAGGAAAGCGGTCTTTGTACTGGAATATTCCCATTGCCAATACCACCAGCATCCTTTTGGGGACTGGGACATCGGTGACGCAGGCGGCGATGCGGGAATTGGCTAAAGCGGGTGTGCTGGTGGGGTTTTGCGGCGGCGGTGGCACGCCTTTGTTTGCGGTAAACGAGATGGATGTTGAGGTGGCCTGGCTGACACCGCAAAGCGAGTATCGCCCGACGGAATATTTACAGGCCTGGGTAAGCTTCTGGTTTGATGATCATTTGCGCTTGAAAGCAGCGTTGGCGTTACAGAAACTGCGATTGGAGTTTTTGCGCGTGCAATGGGGAAAAAGAGAGATCCGAGAAGCGGGCTTTCAGGTGGATCTGACGGGTCTAGGCACCTTGTTGGATGCAGCAGGCCGTGCGATGCAGAATTCGGAAACCGTTATGCATTTGCTGACCGAAGAAGCGCGTTTGACGAAAGCCTTGTTCAAACTGGCGGTTGCTGCGGTGGGGTACGGCGACTTTACTCGCGGTAAGCGAGGTCAGGGCTTGGACCCGGCTAATCGCTTTTTAGATCATGGTAATTATTTGGCTTATGGCTTGGGGGCAACGGCGTGTTGGGTGCTGGGCTTGCCTCATGGCTTGGCGGTGTTGCATGGCAAGACGCGCCGGGGAGGTCTTGTCTTTGATGCGGCGGATCTGGTGAAAGACGCAATTATTTTGCCGCAGGCTTTTTTGTCGGCGATGCGCGGCGACGAGGAGCAGGCATTTCGCCGCCAGTGTATTGAATCGTTGACGCGCAGCGAGTCCCTGGACTTCATGATAGATAGCTTGAAAGACATTGCTACGCAGACATCAAAGGGCAAGATCGCATGATGGAGCGCAGCAGATGAATATCATGCTGGTGTCGCAGTGTACAAAGCAGGCCTTGACGCAGACGCGGCGTATCCTGGATCAGTTTGCCGAGCGACGGGGCGAGCGGACCTGGCAAACATCAATTACGCAGGCGGGACTGGATACCTTGCGCAAACTGCTGCGCAAGAGCGCAAGAAAAAATACGGCGGTGGCCTGTCATTGGATACGGGCTAAAGACCATACCGAGTTGTTGTGGGTGGTGGGGAACGCGGCTCAATTCAATGCCCAGGGTGCGGTTCCGACCAATTCCACGACGCGCGATGTTCTGTGTGTCGCTGACGAAAACAATTGGCATGGCCTGTCGTTCATGGCCTTGCTGACGGCATTGGCGGCCCTGCTTCACGATTTGGGAAAGTCATCCCGGTCGTTTCAGGATAGTTTGCGCAGCCGTGCCATTCCTGAAAAAAATCGATATCGACACGAATGGGTATCGGTGCGTTTGTTTCAGGCTTTTGTCGGAACCGATGACGATCAGAGTTGGCTGGCCCGCTTGGTTCAAGCCCCTGGCTCGGGGGCTGGTGCGATGGACTTTGAACAGCAGTGGTTGGGACGGGCAGCGGCACCGTTGTTCAGGGACGGCCTGGACAAAGAGGCACGGCACAATAAACCGTTTGCTCAGGATGGCACGGGTCTGCCCCCGCTCGCACAGGCTGTCGCCTGGTTGGTTCTGACGCATCACCGTCTGCCCGCTTGCCCGGATTATCTGGCACACAATAATGTTCACCACTGCCGGCACGGACAGAAGCCGCAAGGTGGCAGCGCGATGCATTTGGACAGTTTGCTCGGTCAAGTGGATGCCGACTGGAACGAACCGTGGCCAGTTGGAGATACTGGGTTTGACGAGTCGGCGCGCATACGGCCTTACTGGCAGTTTCCTGTCGGCTTGCCGGTGCGGACGGCTCAATGGAGGAAACGGGCGGCCCGTCTAGCGCATGCCTTGCAAGCCCATGCGGCTGCCGCGCAGTCGTGTTTGTTTGATCCTTACATCATGCATTTGTCCCGCCTGTCATTGATGCTGGCAGATCATTATTACTCCGGTCTAAAAAAAGAAGATCAACGGTGCAAGGGCGAAAAGGACTTTCCCTTATATGCCAATACAGACAGGCAAACAGGGGCATTGTTGCAAACCCTGGACGAGCATTTGCTGGGGGTGGAACATCACGCGGGGCGGCTGGTACGCAGCCTGCCGGGTTTGACGGCCCAGCTTGCCCATCTAATCAGCCACCGTCAGTTGAGGCAGCGCAGTGCGCAGGCCCGGTTCCGTTGGCAGGACAAGGCCGCAGATATCGCCAGTGCGATCCGTCTGCGTTCCCAAGGTCAGGGCGTGTTCATCGTCAATATGGCTTCGACAGGTTGCGGCAAAACACTGGGGAACGCACGCATCATGAACGCCTTGGCCGAGCCTGGTCAGGGCATGCGTTGCGCATTTGCTATTGGCTTGCGCACGCTGACCTTGCAGACCGGGCGCAGCTTCCAAACGGATTTGGGGCTGGGCGAAGATCAGTTGGCTATTCAAGTGGGCGGTGCGGCCCAAAGAGAAATTTTTGACTATTACGAACAAGTGGCGGAACGCACTGGATCAGCGTCCCGACAGAGCCTGCTGGACGAGACCGGATATGTTGTCTACGAGGCGAATGCCGATCATCCGGCCTTGCAACAATTGGCGCATGATGGCGGGGCGCAAAAGCTGCTGATGGCACCGCTGCTGGTATGCACGGTGGATCACTTGACGCCCGCCACCGAAAGTTTGCGAGGCGGCAGGCAGATCGCCCCTATGTTGCGTTTATTGACCGGCGACCTGGTTCTTGACGAGCCGGATGATTTTGATCTGGCCGATCTGCCCGCTTTGACGCGGCTTGTTTATTGGGCAGGCTTATTGGGTTCGCGTGTCCTGCTTTCCTCTGCCAGCTTGGCACCTGCACTGGTCCAGGGCCTGTTTCTGGCCTATTCGACGGGACGTGGCTGGTTTCAGCGCAACCGGGGGGCGCGGCCGGATGAACCGGCCCAGATAGCATGTTTGTGGGTGGATGAGTTCCATCAGGCGCATGAGCCGTGCGCACAGGGTGATGATTTTTTTCATCACCATAGCCGTTTTGTTCAGAAGCGCATGCAGCAGTTAGCCAGGCAGCCTATGCGTCGTCAGGCCCAGCTTCTGCCTTTGCCGGCATCGATGGGCAAGATGGGGAAACACGAGCGTCGGGTACAACTTGCCGATACGTTCAGGACCGCCATAGGGCAACTGCACAAAGCTCATCATAGCGCGGACCCGCTCAGTGGCAAGCGAGTCAGTTTCGGTCTGGTGCGTATGGCCAATATCAATCCCTTGTTTGATGTGGCGGTCGCACTGCATCAGGCGGGAATGCCGCAAGGGGTGCAGCTTCATCTGTGCGTGTACCACTCTCAGTATCCGCTGGTGATGCGATCCGCGATAGAACATATGCTGGATCAGGTTTTGAACCGACGACAGGAGGATACGGTCTTTCAGTTGCCTGTCGTGCGCCAGGCATTGGATACGTCGACCGATCAGGATCATGTGTTCGTGGTCTTGGGTTCGCCGGTGACAGAGGTGGGGCGAGACCACGATTATGACTGGGCGATTGTCGAGCCCTCGTCCATGCGGTCCATCATTCAGTTGGCTGGGCGGGTCTTGCGACACCGTGTCGAGCATACCCCTAAGTATCCCAATGTCTTGCTGTGCAATGCCAATGTGCTGCATTTCGATGCAGGCCCCGGAAAACCGGCTTTCTGTCGCCCTGGGTTTGAGTCAGAAGGGGGGTATTGCTTGGAAAGTCATTTGTTGGAACATGCGCTGAAACCCTTGTTGGACAAGCGTTTTACTTTCCCGATTGATGCCGGTCCGCGTATAGCGCCGCGTCCCGTGAGGGATCGCGAACCACATAAAAACTTAGTGGATCTGGAACATGCCAGGCTTGAAGAGCTCATGCTGCCGGTGTCGGCGTCCTTGACGCCGGATAAGCGACCTACGCCTGTGCGTTTGAATGCCAGCAGTTTCTGGAGTGCGCCGCATGTGCATTTACTGGGATTTCTACAGCAAATGCAGCCGTTTCGCGAACAGACCACCCCGCAGGTTGATCTGGCCTTTTTGCCGGATGACGACGATCAGTTGCGACTGCATCGTATTGCCGAGGGCGAGCAAAAATGGAAAAAGCTGTACGTGGCAATAGATGCCAGCCTGCGGCATGACACCGTCTTGCCACAGGTGCCAGGTGTTCGCGCGTGGCCGATGGAGAGCCTGCAAAGCTTGATGGAACGTCAGGCCCAGGACATGGACATGCCGCTAGACGCGTTCGCCCGTCGGTTCGGGCTTGTATCTGTTACTGCCAGCGACCAGGGGTGGAGGTGGCATGAGAGCTTGGGATTCAGTCGGAAGGTGTGATGCTAATCCAGGCGGCCTTCTTTGCTTGTAAACAATGGGTGTTTTCTATCGTAGAGGTTTGTCGTGACTCAAACTGTGAGTGATGGGGTCAGGCTGAAAAGTCTGATCCACTCTTTTATTCAAGACCGCCTGCAGGCCAAGCTGGACAAACTGCCGCCGGATGATCCTAAACGTGGGGACTTGATTGCTCAGTACGAACCAGAGGCATGGCTGGCGGATGCGGCGCGGCGGGTAAGACAGATCCAAGCGGTAACGCATGCCCTGAAGCCGATTCATCCGGATGCGCGTGGAACCAGTCTTTATGTGGCACCGAATCAACTGCCAACTCTGGGTCAGGTGGGCAGCCATGTGCTGACGACTGGTTTTGCGAGTGATGTCGTTGGCAATGCGGCGGCGCTGGATGTGTATAAGTTTTTGCGGCTGGAGTTGGACGGACGCAGCATCTTGGAACGTCTGCAATGCAATGAGCCGGCTGTGCTGGACGCCTTCAGCAAGGATGCAGATCAGGCCAGGCAATGGGCCGATGCTTTTCTGGGGCTGGTGCAAGACACTGGGCAAGCGGCGGCTAGCCATGTTTTGGCGAAACAACTGTATTGGCTGACCGGATCGGATAGCAGTGATAACGGTCAGTATCATTTGTTGGCACCTTTGTTTCCCACGTCGTTGGTGCACGCTGTGCACGGTGTGCTGCAGGAGGATCGCTTTGGTGACCGCGCCAAGCAGGCCCGTCAGGCACGGCGCGATCAAAAGCTCCATGATGACGCCGTACGTGTCTATCCCGACTTGGCAGTGCGCAAACTGGGGGGAACCAAGCCTCAAAACATCTCTCAGCTCAATAGCGAACGCGGTGGCGTCAATTATTTGTTGAGTTCTCTCCCCCCGAACTGGACCTCACGCGCCGTTCCGCAACCGTGGGGGTTGAACTCTGTGTTTGACACCTTGCTGATGCGGCGTCGCGAAGTGCGCCATCTGACTGGAAATCTGCTGCGTTTCTTGTTGAGCAAGCCGGCTTCCAATATGGAGACGCGAGAGCGTGTGGATCGCTACATTAGCAGCTTGATAGACGAAGTAGTGTCGTTGGCTGGCGAACTGCGCACGGCCTGGCCAGCGGGTTGGAGTGCCGACAGTCGTTGCGACATGGCCCGCGAAGAGCAATTGTGGCTGGACATAGGACGTGTGGAGGAAGATGACGTTTTTTGCTCCGAATCGGACCGGCAGTTCCGTTTGGAGTGGCAGCAGATGCAGTGGCCGGAGCAAATAGGGCATCGTTTTGGCAACTGGCTGAATGCCCGTTTACATGGGCATCTACCGGTGGGCGAGGTAGAGCACCGACAATGGAAAAAAGAATTATTGGCCAATGAGTCGAGTGGGATGGCGCAACTGCAGGATTTGGGTGTTCAGGTCCATACTTCGATCAGCAAGGGGGCGGTATGAGTTCGTTGCTTGAGGGTGTGCTGCTTATTCCGCATGTGCGGGTTCAGAACGCAAATACGATTTCTAGCCCGATGACACATGGCTTTCCGGCCATGACGGCATTTCTGGGGTTTATGTGGGCCTTGAATCGCAAACTGGCTCAAGAAGGCATACCGCTGAGCTTGAATAAAGTCGGCGTTGTGTGTCATTGGCATCAAGAGCTGGCGCAGGGCAGTTACGTCAAAACCTTTAATTTAACGCGTAACCCTGTTGATAAAAAAGGCGATACCGCCGCGATTGTCGAAGAAGGGCGTATTCATCTGGATCTGACGCTGGTGTTCGAGGTTCAGAGCATGGGTGAAGGCAGCCGTTTAGCGGATCTTGATGCTGTGCGTTTGCAGGAACTGGCTCAGCGGGTTACCGACCACGTGCAGACTCTGCGCATTGGCGGGGGAAGCGTGCTGGAGTCGGCACGAAATCGTGTGTCCAGACAGTGTCCCTCCTTGTATTGCTGGCCGCAGGATCTCCAAGAGCAGCAGAACCTTTTCCGTGATATCCGACGACGTTGTCTGCCAGGCTTTGCCTTGGTCAGCCGGGATGATTTGTTGCAGGAACATTGGGCTGAATTAAAGGGCGATGATCCCAATGCATCCTTGCTCGATGCTTGGCTGGATTTGTCGCGGTTCAACTACCGAAGCCGAGAAACGGAGGAAGGTCAGATACGCTGGGAGCATGACAGGTCGGGATGGATCGTGCCTATCCCCGTTGGGTATGGGGCCTTGGGAGCATTGCAAGCGGGTGGCACCGTATTGAATGCGCGCGACAGCGCGACCCCATTTCGTTTTGTGGAAAGTGTGTATTCCATAGGCCAGTGGATAGGTCCGCATCGCTTAGAGAGTCCAAGCGATTTATTGTGGTATGCCGATTTCCACGAGCCCTCTGGCGCGTATTTGTGCCGTAACGATTATTGTGCTCCCCGGCAGGAGCCGCAGTCCGAGTTGTCCGCGTTGGATGAGTCCGTGTTTGATTGGCCGCTTTGACGGCTTGTCTTTCAAGTTTGATCTCGAATTTTTAAGGAATAGTCATCATGTCGTTGAAAACTGCATCTGTCCTGGCCTTTGAGCGAAAAATCGATCCTTCCGATGCCTTGTTTTATGCCGGAAACTGGGCCGACCAGGATAAGGAAGCTGTATGGACTGCTGTCCCCCTGCGCCTTAAATCGGTGCGAGGCACGATTTCCAATCGTCTGAAAACCAAGGATCAAGACCCGGCCAAACTGGACGCCGCAATCGAAAACCCTAACTTGCAGACGGTGGATGTGGCTACTTTGCCTCCGTCCAGCGACACATTAAAAGTTAGTTTTACAGTGCGGGTGCTGGCCGGTGCCGGTAAACCGTCGGCATGCAATAACGCCGATTACGAACTGAAGCTGCAACAGGTCATTCAGTCCTATACGCAAGAACATGGATTCGATGAATTGGCACGCCGTTATGCGTATAACCTGGCGAATGGCCGGTTTCTATGGCGCAACCGGATTGGTGCGGAGCAGGTAAATGTCGTGGTGGACGTCTTGGAGCACGGAAGCGTCAGCCAGCGTTGGACATTTGATGCGCTGGAATTGAGCTTGCGCGTCTTCGAGGGGCAGGCCCAGCAGGCAGATTGTGATGCCTTGGCACAAGTCATTGCACAAGGGCTGGCTGGTCAACGGCACACTTTGCTGCGCGTCACCGCTTATGTGCGTATCGGTGCGGGGCAGGAGGTTTTTCCGTCCCAGGAACTGATTCTGGATCGTGGCAAGGGCGATAAAAGCAAGACGCTGTATCACGTCGATAGCGTGGCCGCTATGCACTCGCAGAAATTGGGCAACGCGATTCGTACCATCGATGACTGGTATCCAGACGCTGCTGGGCTGGGCCCCATCGCTGTCGAGCCCTATGGCTCTGTTACGACCCAAGGGAAAGCGTATCGTCAGCCCAAGGCGAAACTGGATTTCTATACCTTACTGGATAACTGGCTGCTGAAGGATCAGGTGCCGGATATCGAACAGCAGCATTTCGTGATGGCGGTGCTGATCCGAGGTGGTGTATTTGGTGATGCTGGGAATTAAAGGCATGACTAGCCACTACATCGAAATTCGTATTCTGCCCGACCCGGAATTCAGTGCTACCTATTTGCTAGGTGCTTTGTATTCCAAACTGCACCGCGCATTGGTTCAATTGCAGGAGCAAGGGTTGGGGGTCAGTTTTCCGGAATATGCGCTTAAACCTAAGGGTTTGGGAACCCGTATGCGTATTCATGGGTCGATGCCTGCGCTGCAGAAGCTGGAGCAGACGCAGTGGTTGCGCGGCATGCGGGACCATATCGAACCGGTTTCTGTACAGGCTGTCCCGTCAAGTGCAACGTATCGGACGGTCTTTCGGCGTCAATTCAAAACCAATGTAGATCGTTTGCGTCGTAGACGCATGAAACGCCACGCCGAAACCGCAGAGCAAGCAAGTGCTGCGATTCCGGCGGACGCACAGCAGCAGCCAAATCTGCCATTTATTCACCTGCGCAGCAGTAGTACTGCACAACCATTTTGTTTGTTTTTGGCGATGGGGCCGGAGCAGCCTGAAGCGAATACAGGTGTGTTCAATGCTTATGGACTGAGCAACCAAGCCACCGTTCCCTGGTTTTGACCCTAATTTTTTTAGTTGATAGGTTTTTTATATAAATCAATGGCTTGTGTTTCTTTGGAAAAAAAGGGTTTTTGGTGCCTATTTCTATTATCTATTTGATTTATAAGTTTTTTTGATTTTTTTCTTCTAGTTTGCTGCCGCATAGGCAGCTTAGAAAGAGACTCCAGGCTGATCGCTACACGCTGGGCAGTTTGCTGCCGCATAGGCAGCTTAGAAACAAGATCGAAGAGCTAGCCACGCGTAAGATGCGGTTTGCTGCCGCATAGGCAGCTTAGAAATTGTAGAGTGGAAGCAAGCGACGCCAGAGAATGTTTGCTGCCGCATAGGCAGCTTAGAAAATGGCCGCCGGTGCGGCGCCACTGCAAAAGCCGTTTGCTGCCGCATAGGCAGCTTAGAAACTTCCCGCCCAATCAGCTCGTCCACCATCTTGTGTTTGCTGCCGCATAGGCAGCTTAGAAATTGCTGGAGGCCTAGATCACTGACACGCTGCCGTTTGCTGCCGCATAGGCAGCTTAGAAATCAAAAGGCTTGCCGTTATCGTCATAGGCGTCGTTTGCTGCCGCATAGGCAGCTTAGAAAGTTATGCGACGCTATGGACCTAGCCTATCTGAGTTTGCTGCCGCATAGGCAGCTTAGAAATTGTCGAGGTCGATACAACCTTCCCCCCTGGAGTTTGCTGCCGCATAGGCAGCTTAGAAACATCCAGGCCCAGCCCGGACGCTTGCGGCTTGGTTTGCTGCCGCATAGGCAGCTTAGAAAGTGCGCGGCTGGTGCGGGTCTTCGTCGATCAGGTTTGCTGCCGCATAGGCAGCTTAGAAAGACAGTGGCCGATGTGCGGGCGCTGAAGTCGTGTTTGCTGCCGCATAGGCAGCTTAGAAAAGCAGCGTCACATTTCCATAGGACTGCGTGGAGTTTGCTGCCGCATAGGCAGCTTAGAAATTGAAAATCTCGGGACAATCCCCGCGCAAACCGTTTGCTGCCGCATAGGCAGCTTAGAAAAGAGGGAGCGCCGCCAGGGTTAAGAGCGCCCAGTTTGCTGCCGCATAGGCAGCTTAGAAATATTACGCCCACGGCTCGGTGCTGGCCGTGGCGTTTGCTGCCGCATAGGCAGCTTAGAAAAACCGGCGGGCAGCAAGCGGCCCAGGCCGTCGGTTTGCTGCCGCATAGGCAGCTTAGAAACTGGTGAGCGAAATTGACCTCATGCTTTGCGCGTTTGCTGCCGCATAGGCAGCTTAGAAAATTATGTTGCGCAGTGTGTGGGGTTCGGTGCAGTTTGCTGCCGCATAGGCAGCTTAGAAACATCGGGAATATCGACAGTTTTGTGACCCTGTGTTTGCTGCCGCATAGGCAGCTTAGAAAACCTGGATTCTATCAAAGCCGTGGGACGGCGTGTTTGCTGCCGCATAGGCAGCTTAGAAAAACAATGAACGGTTCGTCAGCCTCCACCACATGTTTGCTGCCGTATAGGCAGCTTAGAAACGCGACACCGCCCCTCAGCAGTTGGATGGCGATGTTTGCTGCCGCATAGGCAGCTTAGAAAAGTAGAAATGGACCTGGGCGATATTAGCCATTGTTTGCTGCCGCATAGGCAGCTTAGAAAAACATGCAGTAAAGAAACTGCTGGCTGCAGGTGTTTGCTGCCGCATAGGCAGCTTAGAAAACCCATGGCTGTTGAAGATCAAAGGAAATGGCTGTTTGCTGCCGCATAGGCAGCTTAGAAAGTCACCGGCAGCGTCACCCGATTGGATCTTGAGTTTGCTGCCGCATAGGCAGCTTAGAAACTTGATCTCGTAGCCCTGGCCGACCTCGCGCAGTTTGCTGCCGCATAGGCTGAACCGCCCCGGGTTTCAT
>JQGF01000206.1_pt1 | contig 10595 bp, 7 predicted proteins | sample 210201 | NCBI WGS metagenome assembly JQGF01 (sample SAMN02947780, study PRJNA257236) | wastewater metagenome | biome: Domestic wastewater sediments; material: Domestic wastewater soil sediments and water; isolation source: domestic wastewater sediment treated with ammonia and hydroxylamine at...
CTTGCGGACGGGGGTTCAATTCCCCCCGACTCCACCAAGTTTTTCTTAAAAGCCAAGGATCTTACGATCCTTGGCTTTTTTGTTTTTGGGTGTTTTATCAACATCTAATGCACTACAGTGATGTCATACCCAATCTGGGCTAGGGTAGGGAAACGACATGTACGTTTTTTTTACGCCGACCATTCTTCTCCTAGCTTTTCCGCCTGCATCAGTATTAGTTCCACGGCAGCGTCCGCCATGTCCGGTGGGTATTTATATTTGCGCAGGATGCGTTTAACCATCAGCCGCAAACTTGCTCGTACGCTTTCACGCCTTGACCAATCAACAGTAATATTCTTGCGCAAGTTTTCGGTCAGTTCGTGCGCAATTTTCTTGAGGGTTTCGTCGGTTAGCTCGCGTACTGCCGATTCATTGTTGGCCAAGGCATCGTAGAAGCGGACTTCATCGTCGGTCAGTCCCAGCTCCTCTCCTCGTTGAGTGGCTTCCCGGAATTTCTTAGCCATATCAACCAGCTCTTCCATAACCTGAGCGGTCTCAATACTGCGGTTTTGATAGCGTTTGATGACGTTTTCAAGCAGGTCAGAGAACTTGGCTTGCTGTACTAGATTGCTGGCGAACTTGCTTTTGATTTCTCCCTCCAGCAAACGCTCTAGCAACTCAACGGCTAGGTTGCGCTCGGGAAGATTGCGGACCTGTGCCAGAAACTCATCGTCGAGCAGGCCAATGTTGGGTTTTTCCAGACCTACAGCATCAAAGATGTCGACAACGCTATCACTGACCACGGCTTGGTTAATGATTTGACGAATCGCTGCTTCGCGTTGCTCATCGGTTTTCTTTTGTGTGCTGATGTCGCGCTTGGTCAGAATAACTTTGACGGCCTGCATAAAGGCCACTTTATCTCGTAAAGCTTTTGCTTCATCTAAGGTGCAGCACAGGGAAAACGCTTTGCTTAGGGCAAGTGTGTTATCGGCAAAGCGTTTTTTGCCATCCAGTTTGCTGTCTTTCTCACCAACTGGTGGACGTATTGACAGAATATGGTTGGCGGCTCCAGCCAGAACCCTATGTCCACCCGTTTTGAATCCTGAGTAATCAAAGCCATGGAGCATGGCGCGTAGCACATCCAGCTTTTCTAGCAGCACAGCCAAGGCTTCATGCGCATCCACTGTTGGTTTGCCACGGCCTTTGCTGGCGGTGTATTCCTTCATGGCGGCTTTAAGCTCATTGCCAATACCAATGTAATCGACTACCAAGCCGCCTTGCTTGTCGCGGAACACGCGATTGACGCGTGCAATGGCCTGCATCAGGTTGTGGCCCTTCATGGGCTTGTCGATGTACATGGTATGTACGCAGGGTGCATCAAAGCCGGTGAGCCACATGTCTCGCACAATCACGAGTTTCAGTGGGTCTTTTGGGTCTTTAAAACGCTTTTCCAGTCGTTTTTTGACCTGGCTGCTGTAGATGTGTGGGCGCAGTAACGCCTTGTCGCTGGCGCTGCCCGTCATGATGACTTTGATGGCACCTTTTTCGGGGTCTTCGTCGTGCCACTCAGGGCGCAGTTTAATGATTTCGTTATAAAGGTGTACGCAAATATCGCGGCTCATGGCAACTACCATGGCCTTGCCATCTTGAGCTTTATTGCGTTCTTCGAAGTGCTGGACTAAGTCAGCCGCGACACTGGTGATACGCGGTTCCGAGCCCACCACCTTTTCCAAAGCCGCCCATTTGGATTTGAGCTTAGACTGCGTGTGCTCTTCTTCGTCTTCCGTTAACTCATCAACGGCATCATCTATATCCTGAGTCTCCATGATGGGACGCATCTTGAGTTTGGCTAGCCGTGACTCATAGTAGATGGCGACGGTAGCGCCATCTTCCTTGGCCTGCTGCATATCATAGATATGAATGTAATCACCAAACACCGCACGTGTGTCGCGGTCAGTGCTGCTAACAGGCGTACCAGTAAACGCTACGAAGGTGGCATTAGGTAAGGCGTCCCGCAGATGCTGAGCATAGCCAGCTTGATAGGTGACAGTAGGTTCAGCTACTGCAGTCTCGATGAAAGTAGCGTCATCATTCGCTGCTGACTGGTAGGAGTAGGTAGAGGCTGAAAATTTACTCTTACGGGTTTTGAGTTTGGCCTCAAAACCATATTGCGTGCGATGGGCCTCATCGGCAATGACCACGATATTGCTGCGCTCAGACAAGATAGGAAAAGTGTCCTCATCCTCACCAGGCATAAACTTCTGAATCGTGGCAAACACGATACCGCCAGAAGGACGATTGGTGAGCAGCTCACGTAATTGTTGACGGGTATTGGCCTGTACAGGCTGTTCCCTTAAAAGGTCTTGAGCGAGGCTAAATACGCCAAACAACTGCCCATCCAAGTCATTGCGGTCTGTGATAACCACAATTGTGGGGTTTTGCATGGCAGGGTCTTGCATGACTCTAGCGGCAAAGCAGGTCATGGTAATGCTTTTGCCACTTCCTTGAGTGTGCCAGACCACACCGCCTTTACCGCGCTTGCTTGCATCACTTTTCAACTGAGAGGCTTCAATGACGTGCTCTATGGCCAGTCGCACGGCATGATATTGGTGATAGCCGGCGATTTTTTTGATGAGCGTGCCGTCGTCTTCAAACAGCACAAAGTAGCGTAGGTAGTCCAGCAGATATGTGGGGTCTAGCAGACCACGTACTAGGGTTTCTAGTTCGTTGAATTGGCCTAGTGGGTCCAGCTCCACACCATCAATGGTGCGCCATTGCATAAAGCGTTCCGCGTTGGCTGAAAGTGAGCCAAAGCGTGCTTCACTGCCATCAGAAATAACCAGAATCTCGTTGTACTCAAAGACGTCTGGGATTTGTTCTTTATAGGTTTGAATCTGGTCGTACGCTTTCCAGATATCGGCATCTTCATTGACCGCGTTTTTAAGCTCTATCAGTACCAACGGCAAACCGTTGATAAACAGAATAATGTCAGGACGACGTGTATGGTGTGGCCCTTTGATAGTGAACTGGCTGACAGCCCAGAGCTCGTTATTATGCGGCGTGTCCCAATCAACCAGACGCACGAAATCTCCGCGTGTTTCACCATCTTTTTGGTATTGGACATTGACACCGTTGGTGAGCAGCTTGTGAAAAGCCCTATTGGCAAGCAACTGAACAGGTGTGTCGAGGTTTTCAACTTGTTTGAACGCATCCTCGCGTGCTGCGGTGGGGATATGTGGGTTCAAACGGTCAATGGCCTCTCGTAGGCGTTGAGGCAGAATGACTTGGGTGTAGCCAGTGCGCTGCGGGTCCGAGCCATCGTGGGCGATGTCGGGACCATTACGCAGGGTATAGCCTACATCGGCCAGCCAGCCTAAGGTTTCCTGTTCCAGTTGGTCTTCTGTCATGGCAAAGCGTCCTCTGCCTGTTCTTGGGCTTCAGGTAAGCGTAGTTGGCCGGAGATGAGGCGAGGGAGGAGGGTGTCGCGTAGCGTAGATAAGCTCAGTGCTTGTTCTTCATTGTGGTCGATACTTTGACGAAGTACATTCGCCGTTGCATCGAAAGCATCTAGAAGAGAGGCTGGGGCGTTAGGCACTAACAAACGGTAAACATTCTCACGATTCAAGCCAGGCACTGCAGCGTCAGTGTTCATATCCTGCAGCCTTAATGTTTTTAGTAATTGCCAGCAGTAGGTAAGTGGCTTTTCCGTCTTTACATAAAATACTGTGTCAATCGGAAAGAATGGACGACTTTCCCAGTACAAACTGCCAACTGTGCCTTTTCTCCCGACAATGATAGATGGGCTACTAATAAGTGCCGTGTCATGCCAGCCAGTGATGCCGCCAGACCCATAAACTGGTACATCACCTGGATTTCGATTGTCGGCTTTTAAGGCTTTACCATATGCCAGTTCAAGAAAGGAATCTAACCGGATTGGCAGCCAACCTTTTGGAACTGTTCCCCATTCAGACTCTTCAAACGAATCAGGAAACAGCGCCGCCGTTTCTTTATCCATCCCTTCCGGCTGACGGCCTTCCATTTTGGCGCGCACGGGGTCAAAGTCCACAAACCAGGACTTGAAGATGGCCTGAGCGATGGACTCAAGGGTTTTGTTGGTTTCGCATAGGAGGGTGATGCGGTCGTCGAGGGCACCGAGCATCAGCGCAATTTCTTGTTGAGTCTTAAGCAATGGTGTTGGAACACTTAGCTGCTCCAAGACAGGGATTCTTAAGTTACTAACAGTAGAGCCTGTGCCCTCATTCCAGCCAATTTGACGTTGCAAATATGGTGATTGCAAAGCATACAGAAGATAGCGACTATTAATTTTATCTGGGTCAGGGCGGAGGAGAACCTGGCGTTGACCTAAACAGCACTTCAATCCCTTTGGGATAAGACAAACCTCTCCCATTGGTGCTTCGCGAGTAATAACTAAATCATTTTCTTGTGGGACTGCTCGTTTTACCCTACCAACATAGTGAGCCTCATCGGTAAAACTAGGGTTAGTCAAATCAAGCCTGCCATCTTTAATATTCTGGTTTCTTAATACCACAACGCCAGAGTCTGTCCATAACGGCGTGGAGTGAGGGCAGTCAACCACCAGTAGACAAAGTGATTTAAGTGGGTGTGTTGTTACCTCAGAACTCATACCCCAGTCCTCCCAGCTTCTGCCTAATCAACGCATCCAACTCCGCGCCCTTAGCCATCTGTTCACCAAGCTTTTCGGTCAGTCTTTGCATCTTCTCCGCAAAAGCTTCATCATCCTCTTCGACCTCTTCAGCCCCGACATAGCGTCCAGGTGTCAGCACATGCCCATGCTCGGCAATCTCGGCCAAAGGCACGCTACGACAAAACCCCGCTACGTCTTCATACTCTGTAATGCTGGCGCCTTCTTCTATTTCCCCACGCCAAGCGGCAACGGTTTCAGCTATGCGTGTGATAGCGTCATCATCCAGTTCAGCTTGTACACGGGAAATCATGGTTCCCATCTTGCGAGCGTCGATGAATAGCACCTCGCCTTTACGTTTTTTTTGTTTGACTAGGAACCACAGGCAGGCGGGGATTTGCGTGTTGAAAAAGAGCTGGCCAGGTAGTGCCACCATGACTTCAACGACGTCCGCTTCCACCATGGCGGCACGAATGACGCCTTCGTTGTTCTGGCTGGAGCTCATCGAGCCGTTAGCTAGGACAATACCGGCGCGGCCTGTGGGTTTTAGGTGATGCAGCATGTGCTGTAGCCACGCATAGTTGGCGTTACCTTGTGGCGGGTCGCCGTATTCCCAACGGGCATCGCCTTCCAAGCTGCCATGCCACCAGTCGCTAATATTAAAAGGCGGGTTGGCTAAGATGAAATCAGCCCGTAGGTCTGGATGCTGATTGCGGGTAAAGGTATCCGCAGGTTCTTTACCTAGATTGAAATCAATGCCACGAATGGCTAGGTTCATGGCCGCCAGGCGCCAAGTGGTGGGGTTAGATTCTTGCCCGTAAATGGACACATCACCAATTTTCCCACCATGGGCTTCGATGAACTTCTCAGATTGCACAAACATACCGCCTGAGCCGCAGCAGGGGTCATACACTTGGCCCTTGTGTGGGGCAAGAATGGCAACCAGAGTTTTGACGATGCTGGCAGGGGTATAGAACTGACCACCTTTTTTGCCTTCGGCACTGGCGAACTGACCCAGGAAGTATTCATACACTTGGCCCAGAATGTCTCGGGCTACGTTGGCATCGTCACCAAAACCAATGGTGGATACTAGGTCTACCAGTTCTCCCAGCTTGCCATCAGGCAACTGAGCACGACCATAACGCTTGTCCAGAATACCTTTGAGCTTGGGGTTCTCTGCCTCAATCGCGGTGAGCGCATCGTCGATGCGCTTGCCGATGTCGGGTTGTTTGGCCGCTGCGCGCAGGCTTTCCCAACGAGCGGCTTCAGGAACCCAAAAGATATTAGCGGCGGTGTAGTAGTCGCGGTCTTCCAGTTCTGCGGCTAGGTCATCTTCGCTAGCGTCGGGGAAGTGGTACTCGTCGGTCTCGTCAGCAAAGCGTGCGCGTAGTTCATCCTGACGCCCAGCAAACGTGTCTGAGATGTACTTCAGGAAAATCAGGCCCAGCACAAGATGCTTATATTCGGCGGCATCCATGTTGGCGCGCAGCTTGTCGGCTGCAGACCATAGCGTTCTTTTTATATCGTCTATCATCAAATGTATCTTTTTGCATATAAGTATCAGTACGCTGATGAAGGTACCACATTCTGCAAATTTTGAATCGCTCCTGGAATCGAGGAGGTTGTTTGGTTAAAGTGCAGCGTTGATTGGCACGGCGTCAGAGTGGGTACGATGATAGAGCTCTTCGGCCTGTGCAGGAGGAATATACCCGCTCGATCCGAGCAGGCGCTGATGGTTGTACCAGGGGACCCATTTCAGCGTGGCTAATTCCACGGCAGCCCAGGTTCTCCAGGGCGCTCGACGATGGACCAGCTCGGCCTTCTACCGCCCGTTGGTGGTTTCAGCCAATGCGTTGTCATAGCTGTCGCCTTGGCTACCGACCGACGGTTCAATGCCTGTCTGGGACTGGCGTTCGGTGTTGCAACGACTCCTTGAACCCGCGTTGGACGCCTCGGTCGGAATGGTGGATCAAGGACTCGGCGGGACGTCGGTCTTACAGGGTCTGCTCCAGGGAATCAAGCACGAAGTCTGTGCTCATGGTGCTGCTCACGCGCCGGCTAACGATACGCCGGGCAAACATGTCGATGACGAAGGCCACATACGGCCAGCCTTGCCAGGTCGACACGTAGGTGAAGTCCGACCCCCATAACTGATTGGGTCTGTCAGCGTGGAATTGGCGATTGACGCGATCGAGCGGGCATGCCTGCGAACCGTCGGCAATGGTGGTGCGCACCCGCTTGCCCCGGCGCACGCCCTGTAGGCCCAGGTGACGCATCAGGCGCTCAACCGTGCAGCGGGCCACGGCAATGCCTTCTCGTTGCAATTGATGCCAGACCTTGTGTGCGCCGTAGACCTGCATGTTGGCTTGCCAACCACGCCCAATCTTTGCCATCAAACCCACATCGCGCTGGTTGCGCGCGCTGCGCAGTTCTGGACGTCGTTGGCGAGCGGCATGACGCCGATACGCTGATGGGGCAACCTGCAACACCTTGCAGATCGGCTCGACCCCGTAGACGTACCAGTGCCGGTCGATATAGGCAGTTACTTCTTGAGTTCGCGGTCGAGCGCCGCCTGGGCGAAAAAAGCGCTGGCCGACTTCAGGATCTTGTTGGCACGGCGCAGTTCTTTGTTCTCGTGTTCCAGGGCCTTTATACGCTCATATTCGCTGGTGGTCATGCCGTCTCGCATGCCGCTGTCGATCTTGCTACGCTTGACCCAGTCCAGCAGCGTAGCAGGCACGCAATCGATCTTCGGGGCATTGGACTCAACAGCCGCCCACAGCGATGGGTACTGACCACGGTGCTCCTGCACCAAGCGCACGGCACGTTCACGGACTTTAGGGGAAGATTTGTTCTGCTTGCTCATAGTGGCTCCATTCTCAAAGGTTGGAGCCTTCTCAAAACTTGGGGCGATTCAGTTGTTAGAAAATTCTACCTTTAAGACCGTTCTTTTTTTTGGGGATTAGCGGGTTTTAAGCATCTCCTATTATGAACAAACCCTCCGTGTGACGGGAGGGTTTGTCAGCAGTCTGAAAAGCCCCTAACTAGGGGCTTTTGTTACTTACGCCGCGGATTCAGTAGGAATGAACTTCAGGAAGTGGTCCAAAATCAGGGCGTGGTCTTCAAAGAGCTGGTCTTCGATTTCATGCAGGCGGTCAATGGGCCACCAGCGAGCTTCTTTGGCGTCATCCGCGCCACGCACTTCCGGCATTTTGCTTGCGCCCAGTTGGAAGTGATATGCCGTAGTGACCAGGCGGCCACGTGGGCTGCGACTTGGATGGTCAAAAACGTGGCTGCCTTTCTTGGCCGCATCCATGGTGTCACGCAGCGGGCGGTAGCATGTTTCTTCGCTGAGCTCGCGCAGGGCCGCGTTGTAGAAGGTTTCGCCGGCGTCCACAAACCCGCCCGGCAGAGCCCACTGGCCATGGCCGATAACACCGCCGCGCTTGATTAGTAGAACGTGACCTTGGGACTCAACGACCGCATCGGCGGTTAGGTAACAGGGGGCCGTGTATTTTTTGCGATACGCAGTCACGGCGTTATGTTCGGACAAGCATTCCAGGTACGCGGGCAGGTGCTGCCAGGCCAGCAGGTAGTTGATGACGGAAGGTGCCACGAATGGGGCCAGTACCGACACGAAGTCGCCACCACTGAAGAAGACGTCACGCATAGCGGTTGCATCCACGGCCATGGTCGACGGGGCTTCAACGAACTTCCAACTGAACTTATCCAGGTAGTAGCTGGAGTTATCTTTGTGGTGACCCACCAGAGCGACATCTTGGCGCGCATTCAAGCCCGGGTAGGCCGCTGCCAGACCTTGTTCGATAGCCTTCATCCAACGACGGTCGTTTCCGTAGTCGCGCACCGGTAGAAACTTCACACGCGCCAGTTGCTCATCGGTCAGCATGGTCTTGAGCATGGCTTCACGTTCTGCTGCAGTGAAGGGGTTCTTCGGCGTACGTGAGCGAAAAGCCGAGCCGATAACCACCAACACAGATTCCGCCGATTCAAAGGCTTTTTGAATCAGGCCCAGGTGCGCCAGGTGAGGGAGTTGCCAACGGCCAATAACAACAGCAAGTTTCTTCATACAGATTACTTCGTAAATAGTTGAGCATCACGAGAAGATAGTGCGACAGCAGGAGCCATTTGCAGGCGCTTGAACGCGCTACGACGAACCAGCGTCGCAACTTGTTCCTTGTAGCTGCTCAGCACGTTAGGGGCCAAGCCGGCCAGAATCGCGGAGGCCGCATTGAGGTCTCCACGAGCCTGAGGGTCTCGCTGGCAGTGAGCAATTCGCAGGATGCTATCCAGGATGGGGTAGGGGGGCAGCGAGTCTTCGTCGCGCTGGCCTGGGGCCAGCTCAGCCGACGGCGGCTTGTCGATGATGGATTGTGGAATCAATTCCTTGCCGGCTTTGTCATTGACCAAAGTGCTCATATCGAACACATCCGTCTTGAACAGGTCGCCAATCAGATTCAAGCCACCATTCGTGTCGCCATACAGGGTGCAGTAGCCCACCATGACCTCGGACTTATTTCCAGTGGTCAGTAGCAGGTGGCCGTTCATGTTGGAGTACGTCATCAACATCAATCCACGCATACGGGCTTGCAAGTTCTCCAGCGCCACACCGGTGACCGGCTGTTGCAGATAGTCGCCCATCGCGTTTCGAACCGTGTCCACTGAGAAGCGAATAGGGCAAGTCAGCAGTTCTACGCCCAGGTTCTTGCACAGAGCTTGAGAGTCTGTAATGCTGCCGTCGCTCGAAAACTCGGAGGGCATGGTGATGGCCGTCACATTTTCAGGCCCCAGGGCTTCCGCCGCCAAGGCGATGGTCAGAGCGCTGTCGATGCCGCCGGAACAGCCCACCAGGACTTTCTTGAAGCCGTTTTCTTTCGCAAAGTATTGCAGGCCGTTCACGATGAGCTTCTTGAAGTACGTCAGCTTGGCGTTTTGATGTTGCGTCAGCTTGCTCATGTTAAGCCTTGATTTCAGGGTGGTTGAAGACCTTGCGCAGGTAGCTCAGAAAGACTTCATCTTCGCACAAAGTCTTGCCGGGCGAATCTGAAAGCTTAGCCACAGGTTGGTCATTGCAGCTCACCAGCTTCATGACGATATTCAATGGTGTATAGCCCACATCATTGGTCAGATTGGTGCCGATGCCGAAGCACAACTGGACTCGATTGCCGAAGTGGCGGTACAGCGTAATCGCCAGGGGCAGGCGCAAGCCGTCGGAAAACGTCAAGCGCTTTGTGTTCGCGTCGATACGCAGTTTGGCATAGTGCGCCAGAGCCTTTTCACCCCAAACCATAGGGTCACCACTGTCATGACGCAGGCCGTCGAACAGCTTTGCGAAATACAGGTCGAAATCGTTGAGGAACGCATCCATGCCGATGACGTCAGTCAGGGCCGTTCCCAGGTCGCCGCGGTACTCTTGAACCCAGGTTTCCAGCGCAGCCTTTTGCGAATTACGCAGCTGGCCGCCCACTGCTTGGAAGGTCTGCAGGTATTCGTGCGCCATTGTTCCAATAGGCGTCAAGTCGTACTTCATGGCCAGGAACACGTTCGAGGTGCCGCGGAAATAGCTGGGCAGCTCGCTTTTCAGCGTACCCACCACTTCATCGTGCCAATCCCTTGTAAAGCGGCGGCGCAGGCCGAAGTCAAAGAATTCGAACCGATGCATGGTGCCCACATCTTCAAAAGGGATAGCCATCTGCTCACGGACGTAGCTGACTTTTTCACGCAGGCGTTTTCGTCCTTCTTCCAGCACCAGGGTGGAGTTGTCTTCGTTGTGCATCAGGCGTCGGAAGTACAGCTCATTCACGATGGCCAGCACATAGATTTCGAACAGCATGACGTGAATCTGAGGGCCCTTGGCCACGATTTCCAAGTTGTCGCTGTTGCGGGAGACTTTGATGAAGTCACGGTTCAGCTGGAAGATGCGCAGGAACTGGAT
>JQGF01003360.1_pt1 | contig 10557 bp, 9 predicted proteins | sample 210201 | NCBI WGS metagenome assembly JQGF01 (sample SAMN02947780, study PRJNA257236) | wastewater metagenome | biome: Domestic wastewater sediments; material: Domestic wastewater soil sediments and water; isolation source: domestic wastewater sediment treated with ammonia and hydroxylamine at...
GGGTGCAGTTCGATCTGGTTCAGTACCGGCAGCACGCCGGTCTTGTCCAGCAGGGTCTGCAGGTGGTGCGGCTGGAAATTGCACACGCCGATGGATTTGATCAGGCCTTCGCTGCGCAGATGGGTCAGCATTTCCCACGACTGCACGAATTGTCCGACCTTGGGCACGGGCCAATGAATCAGGTACAGGTCCACATAATCCAATTGCAGCTTGTCCAGGCTTTCCTTGAAGGCCTTCTGGGTGTTGTCGTGGCCATGCATGTCGTTCCACAGCTTGGTGGTCACGAACAGCTCGTCGCGGCGCAGTCCCGATTGCCGGATGCCCTGGCCGACTTCGGCTTCGTTGCCATAGATGGCGGCCGTGTCGATCAGGCGGTAGCCCGTTTCGATGGCGCTGCACACAACGTCGGCCGTACGGTCGGCTGGAACCTGCCAGACGCCCAAGCCAAGCTGCGGAGCGGTATTGCCGTCGTGGAAGGTGATTATCGGGGGTGTAGCGGACATAGGTTTCTCCTAGGTTCTGCGCGGCAGACCGGCTGGTGGGCAGCCGGCGCGAATGCCGGGCGGCAAGGCACTGCGCAATCCGTGCACTGGCGTGCGCAGGTGCATAAAGCGATAAAAGACGAGAATCCCGTAGGGATCGGACACACGGAACTTGTGTGTGGGCAGGAAGTTGGCTTATTGTTTTTTTTCCTGCGTCGATTATATAGGCGCAATCCGAATTTTTTTCGATCGTTTTGCAATTTGCATCATTCATATTCCCATTTTTCGATAAATGGGGCTAAGTTGGAGTAAGTATGAGCGTACACAGCACTCAGGCGCGCTTGAGCGTACCTGCCTTGATGGCCTACAAGGGCAAGCAGAAAATCGCCTCGCTGACCGCCTACATAGCGCCGATCGCGCGTATGCTGGACGAGCATATGGACATGATCCTGGTGGGGGACTCCACGGCGATGGTGGGGTATGCCATGCCCGATACCCTGAGCATCACCGTGGATATGTTGGCTGCCCATGCCGCTGCCGTGGTGCGCGCCACGCACCATGCCTGCATCGTGGTGGATATGCCATTCGGCAGTTACCAGCAGTCGCCCCAACAGGCGTTTGCCAATGCTTCGCGTATGTTGGCGGCCAGTGGTGCCCAGGCAGTCAAGCTCGAAGGCGGGCAGGTCATGGCCGAAACCACGCGTTTTCTGGTCGAGCGCGGCGTGCCGGTGCTGGCCCACGTGGGACTGATGCCCCAGTACGTCAACACGATGGGCGGTTACAAAGCCCAGGGCATGAGCGATGCGGCCGCCCAGCGCGTGCTGGAAGACGCCGTGGCCCACGCGCAGGCCGGTGCCTGGGGCGTGGTGCTGGAAGGGGTGGCCGAAGGCTTGGGCCGCCGCATTACCGAATCCATCGCCATTCCTACCATCGGCATCGGGGCCTCTCCGGACTGCGACGGGCAAGTGCTGGTCACCGAAGATATTTTGGGCCTGACCAGTGGCAAGATCCCCAAATTCGCCAAACCTTACGCCGATGTGGGTGCAGTCATCTCCCAGGCGGCGGCGCAATACGCTGCCGACGTGCGCGATGGCTCTTTTCCGACACTGGAGCACTGTTTCGGTGTAAAGCGCTAGTGCGCTGATTTATTCCGCATTAGAATATTCCGTGTTAATAAATGCAGTATCAACATACAAAGACATGGAAATTCGACAGCTTGAGGCCTTCGCGGCCGTGATGTCCGCCGGCAGCGTCACCGCTGCTGGCCGTTTGCTGGACCGCTCGCAGCCCGTGGTCAGCCGTCAGATCCAGGAACTGGAGCAGGAACTGGGTTTTCGGCTGTTTACCCGCACAAGGCCCCAGGTGACCCTGACCGAGCAAGGGCGTGAGTTCTATCTGGAAGCGCGCCCGGTTCTGATGAACCTGGAAGTGCTGCACAGCCGCTCCCTGGAAATCGCCCGCGGCGGTCTGCGCCCCTTGCGCATCGTGGCCACGCGCGCCTTGGCGGTCGGTTTGTTGCCGCAGGTGCTGGGCGTCATGGAGCAGCATGATCCGGCTTTCAAGCAAAAGCTCATCATCGATACCGTCAATGCCGAAGAAGTGGTGCAGGCCATCGACGAGGGCCGTGCCGATCTGGGCGTCACTAGCCTGCCGCTGGATATAGACAGTTGTACCTTGCATTGGTCGGGGCAAAGCCCGTGCCTGTTGGGCATCCCCCAAGGGCATCCGCTGGCCAGACTGGAATCGGTGCGTCTGGGCGATATCCGTGGCGTACCGCTGATCGCCGTGCAAAATCGGCATCGTCTGCGTCACACCTTGGCCACGGCGCTGTTGCGCGCCAGTCCCGAGGCACCCGAGGACATACGCCATATCGAAGTCACCTCCTCGCTGGAAGGCCTGGCGCTGGTGGGTCAGGGTGTGGGCGTGGCCTTGGTCGATCCTTTTACCGCGCATGGCATGCCCATGAGCAATGTCGTGCTGCGCCCCATTGATATCCACGTACCCTACATGATGGGCGTGGTGTCCCTGAAGTCGCGCGAACTGCGTCCCGACGCCCAGCGTCTGGTCGAGGCTTTGCGCCAGTACGTGCTGCAGAGCATCCCGCGCTTTGTCCTGGGTGACGATACTGGCCTGCCCAGCACGACCGACCCTTTTGATTCTCTTTGAGCCGAATTTTTCCGGAAGGCGGCGTGCCGCCAGCAGACACCATGACAGCAGATTTCCCCATTCCCGCCGACCTGAATGCTCTGGAGGCGCGTGTTCGCCAGGACTATGCCTGGCTGGACCTGCCCGCCAAGCCTTGGGTGCCTGACACCACGATAGACGGCCAGACCGTACTGGACGTGCTTATCGTCGGCGGCGGCATGGCCGGTCTGGCCTTGGCCAACGCCATGAAGAACCTGGGCTTGCGGGCGCAGATTTACGATCAGGCACCGGCCGGTTTCGAGGGGCCTTGGGCTACCACCGCCCGCATGGAAACCCTGCGTTCGCCCAAACAGCTGACCGGCCCTGCGCTGGGCTTTCCCGCGCTGACCTTTCGCGCCTGGTTCGAGGCCCAGTTCGGCGCGCAAGCCTGGGAAGAGCTGGACAAGATTCCCCGCCTGCAGTGGATGGACTATTTGCGTTGGTACCGTCAGGTCAACCAGATCGAGATTGCCAACGAGCACGAGGTGCTCGACATTGTGCCAGCCCCCGACCATGTGCGTGTACGCGTGCGCGGCCCTCAGGGCGAAGCGGATGTGTTGGCCCGGCATGTTGTATTGGCGACCGGCCGTGCCGGATTGGGCGGCCCCAGCCTGCCGGGCTGGGCGCAGGCTATTGCGCCAGAAGCACAGGCGCACTCGTCCGATGTCGTGGACTATGCCCAACTGCGCGGCAAGCACGTGGCGGTCATCGGCGCGGGCGCGTCGGCGATGGACAGCGCGGCGACCGCTCTGGAAAACGGGGCTGCCGGCGTGGATCTGCTGATTCGCCGTGCCGACATTCCCCGCGTCAACAAGGGCAAGGGCTTGGGCAGCCCCGGTGCCGTGCATGGCACCTTGGCCTTGCCCGACCAATGGAAGTGGAAAATCCGCCATTACATTGAACAACAGCAAGTGCCGCCGCCGCGCGGCAGCGTGCTGCGCGTGTCGCGCCATGCCAATGCGCGCTTTTTTCTGGATGCCGGTGTGCAGGGCGCGACCATGGATGGCGCGCAGGTGGTGCTAGATACCCGACGCGGCGAACGCCGCTACGATTTCGTCATTTTTGCCACCGGCTTCAAGGTGGATTGGCGTTCGCGCCCTGAATACCGCACAATTGCGCCCGCCATCCGGATCTGGGCCGACCGTTTTGCCGAACCGGCGGATCAGAGCAGCCAGGAACTGCGCGAATCGCCTGACCTGGGCGATCTGTTCGAGTTCCAGCCGCGCGAGTCCGGTCAGATGCCCGGCCTGGAGCGCGTGCATTGTTTTTGCTATCCGGCGACCTTGACGCATGGTCAGGTCTCCGGCGACATACCGGCCATCAGCGATGGCGCTTTGCGCCTGTCACAAGGGCTGTGCCGCCAACTGTTCGTGGAAGATGTGGATACCCATTTCGAGCGTTTGCAGGCTTACGACGAACCGGAAGTCTACGGCGACGAATGGGTGCCCGCCCAGGATTGATGCCGCTCTTTCATCCAGACTGGCAGGGTCGGGCTGCGCTCTGGAGCGGCCCGGCAAGATATAAAACCGCGCGGCGCAGGCCGCCACAGGAGAGACCATGACAGAACACGATACGGCGGCCAACGCCGACTTGATCGATCGGTTGCTGGGCGTCGGCCCGGGCGACGATCTGTACGCGTTGCGTCACGCCCGCGCCAAGGCCACCGATGCCATCCAGCGCAGTCAGGACTTGTTCTTCCAGCCGGAACTGGGGCAGGTGTCGCTACAGGATCGCCTGAGCATCGCCGTGTACGCGTGCGCCTTGTCGCGGGCACAGGTACTGGGCACGTACTACCGCGACCAGTTGGCGGCCCAGCACGGGGTGACGCCACAATGGCTGGCGGCGCTGGAGAACGATGCGCTGGATGCGATTGCGGATGCGCGCCTGCGTGCCATGCTGGCCTTTACGCGCATTCTGATCTTGACGCCGGTGCAGGGCGACAAGGCGGCGCTGCAAGCCTTGCAGGCTGCCGGGCTGGCCACCGCCGATGTGGTGACGGTGGCGCAATTGATCGCCTACCTGTCGTATCAGATCCGCATGCTGGCGGGTTTGCTGGCATTGCAACAGCGCAAGGAGCAGGCATGAGCGAGATTATCCGCAAGAACGGGTTTACCAACGAGAACCTGGACTGGGCCGCCTGGCTGGACGTGGTGGACTTGGAGAGCGCCACTCCTGAACAGATTGCCGTGCTGGAGATGAGCCACCCCAAGGCCAAGGAAATGGATTACTACCGTTTTCTGGCGCATCAGCCCGCGATTTTGCAGCAGCGCTCCGAAGCCTATAACGCGATTATGTATGCGCCCGGCGGCTTGCCGCGCGCCGAGCGCGAACTGGCCGCGCTGACGGTGTCGCGCATCAATGGCTGCGCTTATTGCGCGTCCGTGCATGCGCAGCGTTTTGAACAATTGGCCAAGCGCAACGACACCGTGCATCAAGTGTTCGAGGACCCGCGCAGCGCCGGCACCACGGAACGCGAACGGGCCATTGCCGCTTTTTCGGTCAAACTGACCGAAGCGCCCGACCAACTGGATGCGCAGGACATGGCCGCTTTGCACGCCCAAGGGCTGAGCGATGCGGACATTCTGGACCTGATCAATTCCGCCGCTATTTTTGGCTGGGCCAATCGCTTGATGCACAATCTGGGCGAATCCAAACCGCTTTAAGCGATAGCGGCATTTAGTTTGGAAGCAAGGCATGTCGTCGCTGGCGGCCTTGCCCCAGCTGTGCTGTCCGCGATCAGGGGCTTGGAACGGCGCTCGAACGAATCCGTTCGAGCGTTTTTCTTTTAGGGCAGGGCAGCCTGGGACAGGCGATCAGGCATATCTTTCCAGTGCCTGCGCCAGATCATCAATCTGCCACCCCGGCACCTTCGGGTATGGGGCGGGGTCCAGGCTGACGCCGGTTTTCAAACTCGGCCAGGCCAGGTCCAGCGTAAACATCGCATCCACGCCGGGCAGCGCATGGTTCAGCTCGGGCATGGGCAAGCGCTTGGCGCGCACCAAGCCCAGCAAGCCGTGCAAGGCGGGGTCGGTAAAGCGGGTCAGATCGTCCCAATTGGAATGGGAGGGACGCGCCAGAGCGCGCTTGCGCGTAATCAACTGCATATCGGCGCGTTTGATGAACATGCTGGAGTGACCGGGCTGATCCCGATGGCAGGCAATGCACAGCGGTCGCAGATTGCTGGCCAGATTGTTGCCTTTATTGCTGTCTACATGGTGTACATGCAGCAGATGCCGGTGGTCCGCCAGCGTGATCCGGCATTCATCGCATTGCCAGTCGTGCTGTTGCCGGACGCGTTCCGATATGTCTTTCCAGTCGTCGGTATAAGTACCTGTTCCAATGTTATCGTCCGTTCTTGATGGAATATATGGAAAACATGAACTGTATGTATTGAAGAACTCTTGTATGTCAAATGTCTCCATTACGGCTTGTCTTCGTTTTGTGGAGGTAGCTGCTTGCTTGAAATTTAATTTTTTCAAGCATAATTTACATACGAAGAGACGGGCTATTCCTTGTTTTGGTTTTTTTGTTAATCCACTTAATCCATTGATTTTAAACAAATTATCTTTCTTTGTTGAGGCTATATACTTCTCAAACCTATTTTTATTTTTCATTTCTTCTAGTTTTGAGCAATAGGCGATGTGGAATTTGTTGCCTTCTTTTTTTTCTGTCAATACATCGTCAATGTATCGGCCATGATCTGGGATGTATAAGAGCACCTGTATGCCGTTGTAGGATGGCAGGCCACAGGTTTCCTCCAGCTCGTCTAGGGCGACCTCTACGCCCTCCCCGCTCAGGGTTTCCAGAATGTTGATGTGCGGGAGTTTTTGGCTGGCTCCAACGCTAAACGATTCTCGCGTCGATGTCAGCCGTTCGACCTGCACCCACAGAGCCGCAAAATTAAAATGAAGGTTCATGGCTAGTCCTGCAGAATTTTCCGGATCTGCGTTTCCGCATTCGTCATTACCCGGAAGCTGACCCGGCGCGACCGCTCCGCATCCTCATGGCCGTGCTCGTCCAGCACCAGGCGGCTGGACGAAAAACCGACCGCCGCCATGTTCTGTCTGATCCACTCTTTTTCGCTTTTGACGGCATCCATATTCTGTATGTACAGCAGTACCGAACGGGTTCGTTCCTGCGACAGGGCCATATTGCGGAAATAGGCCTCTTCGGGTGGTGTCTGCTGGTTCCACTGCGAACTGGTGTGGCCTTCGATGCGGATCTCGTTCAAGGAATGGCGGAACTGGCTCAGCACCTTCAGGTAGCGTGGAAAAAAATCGTCCAGGATGTGCCGGAACGCCGGTTTGATAATGGCCGAGCCGGTCTGGAACAAGACATCGGGGGACTTGAACTCGAACGCCAGCGTCAAGGGATCGATGTCGGCGTTCCAGGCGTCCAGATCGTTCTGGAACTCCTTTTTCAGGTTCTCGTACAGCGCCACCTGGTTGTTCTGGTAGGTAACGGCCACTTCCTTGATCTTGTCGCGTTCGCCCAGGGCGTTGCGCATCAGCAAAATACTGATGAACAGAAACACGATCATCAAGCCCGACATCAGGTCCGACACACTCATCCAGTGGTCCGCATCTTCGGCCGCTTTTTTAGGCCCGCTTTTGCTCTGAAACATGCTTAGTTCTGCCCTGCGTGCGCATCCAGCTCTCGGGTCTGACGGCTGTAGGTGTCAAGCAAGTGCTTGGCAATCGTGGCCAAGGCACTGCCCAACTGATCCAGTGCCGCGTTCAGTTGGGTTTCCAGGGCCTTGTCCACCCCCTGTATCTGCGCGTTGACGGCTTTTTCCGTTTGGCTGACGACGTCGGTAATCTGGCGCTCCAGGCCGTTCAGGCCCCGTTCCACGGTCTGGCGCATGGTGTTCACCGTCTGCTCCATGGATTGGTTGAGCGCATCGGCAGACTGGCTGACATTGGCCTCGATATGCCCCATGGCCGTTTGCACGGCCTGGCTGATGCCGTTGCTGATCAGGTCGGTGTTTTGCTCGACCTTGGTCATGGAACTGGTCAGCTCCTGCGAAATGGCTTCGCTCATGCCGGCGATCTCGTGGGCGGTCTTGATCAGGGACTGGTTGGTGCCCATTACGCTGTCGCCAAACTCCGCTGCGCCTTCCAGAATGATCTTGGTCATGGCATCCGCGCCTTCGCGGATCTTGGAGCCGACCTCTTCCAGCTTGCGCTGGATTTCCGGCATGGCTTGCGTGGCCTGCGCACGCATTTCTATAAAGGCGTCCAGATGGCGGGCCAATTCCTGGATCTGGTGCTGATTCACGCTGAGCACGCCGGACAGCGCCTGCATGTCCTGTGGAATGCGGCCGGTTTCGACCTTGATCGCTTCCACTGCCACGCGGGTTCCGTCTATGGATTTCACACCGAGATCAAACAGCTCGGTCATTTTTTCCATCTGGCCCTTGTATTCAACCTGCCAGTCCACCAGTTTCTTGACCGATTCGTCCAGGCGCTTGAAGTTATCGCCGAACTGCTCCGTCAGATTTTGATTGAACTCCGTAATGACCCGGCTTAATGCTTCGATGACCTGTTCGGTGGCCGATTTGGAGAGCAGATCGCCGAAGGTTTGCAGTTGCGTCCACAGCTTTTCTTCAAAATTACGGTGTTGATTATTCTGGCTGCTCTTAAAGTCGGATAACTCGGTGCGCAGCAGCTTTAACTGGCCGACTAACGAACCTTCTTCTTTGCCGCCAATCGAGCTGACCAGCGTAGACAGCAAAATCTGCTGGTTATTCATGACCGCATATATTTCGCGTGGGCCCACGTCGTCCGGAATATCGTCCTGCTTGGATTCGGGCTTTACCTGTTTGGACTCCCACCATTTGAACAACATGGCGCAGAACATGCCGACCAGACTGGTCACAAAAGCGGTTCTCAGGCCACCGAGCAGTCCGCGGATGCTGTCATCGATATTGGCCGGGTCAAAGGCAAACAGTCCCAGAACGATGCCGAAAAATGTGCCCAGGATGCCGCAAGAGGTCATCATGGTGGGGGCAATTTCTACCAGTTTCGGATTGGTGCCGGATTTGACCGCGTGCATGGCTCGTCCGAGTATCCAGAACGTAGCCAGTGCGAAAACGACGATGATTGCTATTTCGGTTTGATTTTCTTCTTTTAAAAAATCCATCATGGCAAACGTAATCCGATGCTGTGCAAATAAGCGAGAAGACAGAGAAAAGGGGAGGGCGTAGCTGCCGAATTTTCACTGTGTTAAATGTTAGTGAAAATTACAGTTTTTTCGGGAATGCTGGAAATATACCCTAATCCTTATTTGGATTGTTGATTTCATTGGTTTTTTCTGAAATTCCGTCTTTTATTGTGTTGCTTTTTATAGTGGTTTTTTGAATTGGGTTTTTCTTGTAAGGCAGTGCTGTCGTTTGCGTTTGTGTTGGCGATGGTCTTGGCTCTTGTCTGCGGGGTATGATCGCGTGCCGGTGCATCTGTTCTTTATGCAGCAAGCAATTCACAGTTGCGGTGGCTCCGCTGGGGAGGGTTTTCTAGCGTACAGAGCGGCTGTCGGTCCAGTGGCGGGCTGTCCGGGTAGAAAACAGGATTTATCAGCACCGTCGTTTCACTATATGTTTTAGGTTTAAATAATTAGAATGACAGCCTGCAGTGGGCCGTTAAGCATATAAAGAGTGGCGACGACATGATGGTGAATCTTGACGATTTCAGGCAGGCGGCGCAGCGTGTGCTGCCCCGGTTTGTCTATGACTATGTAGCAGGTGGGGCCGACGATGAACTGTGTCTGCAGCGCAATCGTAGCGATCTGGAGTCGATGACCTTGATGCCGCGTAGCTTGCGCGATACCACCGCGGCCAGTACGCACATCCAGGTGTTCGGTCGTACCTGGAGCGCGCCTTTCGGCGTCGCGCCGGTCGGGCTGATCGATGTGGTACGGCCCCAAGGCGATACGTTGGCGGCCCGCGCGGCAGGCAAGGCCGGATTGCCGTATATCTTGTCCACGGCATCCAATAGTCGTCTGGAAGAGGTGCGTCAGGCTACCGACGGCCCATGTTGGATGCAACTGTATGTCATGCAGGACAGAAGCATGGCGGACACTATTCTGGCGCGGGCGCGAGAAGCCGGTTTCGAGGCCCTGGTGCTGACTGTCGACGTGCCGGTCGGCGGCTATCGGGAAAAAGACCTGCGCCATGGCTTCAAACTGCCTTTCCGGCCTGGACCGCGTGTCCTGCTGGATATGGCGCTGCATCCTAACTGGCTGCGGCGACAAGCCTGGGCGGGGGCACCGCAATTCGTCAACCTGGTGCCGGCCGGCGGCGCGGGCTCGACCCAGGCGCAGGCGGCCTTACTGTCCCGTACGATGGATCGCGCCCTGGTCTGGGAAGATCTGAACTGGTTGCGCTCGAATTGGGACGGCCCTGTGCTGATCAAGGGCGTTTTGCACCCGGAGGATGCGCGGCTGGCGCTGCATGCCGGCGTGGATGGGCTGATTGTGTCCAATCATGGCGGACGTCAGTTAGACACGGCCCCTTCAAGCGTGGCTGTCTTGCCCTCCATTCTGGACGTGGTGCAAAGCCGCTTGCCGGTGTTTGTGGACAGCGGCTTCAGGCGGGGCAGCGATGTGGCCAAGGCGCTGGCTCTGGGAGCGCAGGGCGTGTTTATGGGTCGGCCCGTGGCCTATGGCTTGGCGCAAGGCGGCGAACAAGGTGTGGCGCAGGTGCTGGATTTGGTTCGCCAGGAGTTGCTGCGCACCATGATTCTGTTGGGCGCAAATCGGCCCGAAACATTGGCCGATTGCCTGCCCGTGCCGATGAGGGGGCAGGGCGCTTAAAAACATCGATAGCCGTCAGCAGGCCGTGCTATTTCGATTTTTTTATGGTTCTTCGCTAAATACCGGGGATTCCTTCGTATTG
>JQGF01007357.1_pt1 | contig 10541 bp, 10 predicted proteins | sample 210201 | NCBI WGS metagenome assembly JQGF01 (sample SAMN02947780, study PRJNA257236) | wastewater metagenome | biome: Domestic wastewater sediments; material: Domestic wastewater soil sediments and water; isolation source: domestic wastewater sediment treated with ammonia and hydroxylamine at...
CAAAAGGTGGGACGGGTGGTCGGCAAGGCCATGATTTACTTTCTGACCTTCTCCACCCTGGCCCTGATTGTGGGCATGGTGGTGAGCAATATCGTGCAACCGGGCCACGGAATGCACATTGACCCGGCCTCGCTGGACTCCAGCGCCATCAAAGGCTACGTCCAGCAGGCCCATGACAGCACCCTGACGGGCTTTTTGATGAACATCATCCCGGCCACCCTCATCAGCCCTTTTACGGGGGGTGACATTTTGCAGGTGCTGTTCGTGGCCGTGCTCTTTGGCATCGCTCTGGCCGCCGTGGGCGACCACGGCAAGCCAGTGCTCAAGTTCCTTCAGGCTTTGATGGCACCGGTCTTCAAGCTGGTCGCCATCTTGATGAAGGCCGCCCCTGTGGGCGCTTTCGGCGCCATTGCCTTTACCATCGGCAAATATGGGATTGAGTCGGTCTCCAGTCTGGCGCTGCTGGTGGTGACCTTCTACGTGACATCCGTGCTTTTTGTACTGGTCATTCTGGGGGCCGTAGCCCGCTACAACGGATTTTCCATCACCAAGCTGATCCGCTACATCCGCGAAGAACTGCTGCTCGTACTGGGCACCAGTTCCTCCGAAGCGGCTCTGCCCACTCTGATGCAGAAAATGGAACGGGCCGGGTGTGCCAAGTCGGTCGTGGGCCTGGTGGTGCCTACCGGCTATTCCTTCAATCTGGATGGGACCAATATCTACATGACCATGGCTGCCCTGTTCATTGCCCAGGCCTGCGATATTCCCCTGAGCTTGCAAGAGCAGGTGCTACTCTTGCTGGTCGCCATGCTCAGTTCCAAAGGAGCGGCTGGCGTGACCGGCGCCGGTTTCATTACACTGGCGGCCACCTTGTCCGTGGTGCCCGCGGTGCCTATTGCCGGCATGACTCTGATCCTGGGTATTGACCGCTTTATGTCCGAGTGCCGCGCCCTGACTAATCTGGTGGGCAATGCCGTAGCCACCATTGTGGTCGCCCGCTGGGAAGGAGAGCTAAATACCGATCAGCTCAACAGCGCCATGAATGGGGAACTGCCCCCCCTCGATACCAGCGTCACCCTCCATCAACGAGGTGGCCAGGAGATTCCAGCTCAAGAAAGCAGCGAACCTCGCGCCAGCGTTGCGGTCTGATTCCGCTCGCAGCGACAAGAAAGACCGGTTTTCCCTTGAAAACCGGCCTTTTTTACTGGCCCATGCCGGAGTGGTCGCAGTTGCCTCGCCGTGCGGGTCGCTTTGCTTTTCACTCGTCATTAAGCCTCGAAACCCACGCAGAAGAGCCCGGCGAGGTGTTAAGACACGCAGTCATCAAGTACAAGGCCGCAGGGACTGCCAAACAGAGTGAGTCAGGCAGGCAGTCAGCCTGCCGGAAAAAGCACCATTTCGCTGTCCGGCGTCCAAGCGGGATACTTGCCCATGATGCTCGCAAACAAAGCGCTGGATTGAAAATTCACGAGCCAGCTCGACAAGGCTGCCCACGGCTGAGCGTCGAACCAGGCTCGATCCACCTGAGCGAATTGCCGCACAAAAGGGGCAATGGCCAGATCAGCCAGACAAGGCGTCTTACCCACCAGATAGCCCTCTTGCTCGATACGGGCATTAAGGCCCATCAGTATTTCACTGGCTTGCGCCCGATGCAGGGCCGAGAAACGCGTCGCCTCCGTGAACTGCTCATCATCCGTATGACGATCCGGGTACTTATAACAGTCCAGATGCTTCTTGAACGGGCCGTCGTTGGCAGCAATCAAGGCCTCCATCTGCTCGTGCAGACCCTGTCCGGGCTGTAAATAATGGCAGGGATCGTGAATCGCCAAGGCCCAGCGCATGATATCCAGGCTTTCATCAATCACCCTGCCATCAGGCAGGACCAGCACAGGCACGGTTGCTTTGGGAGAGGCCAGACGCAGGGCGTCCGGTTTGTCGCGCAGCACGACCTCGCGCAACTGGCAAGACACGCCGCTGGCCGCAATCGCCAGCCGTGCGCGCATGGCGTAGGGGCAGCGGCGAAAAGAATACAAAATGGGTAAATCAGATAAGGACATGCTCGATACCGATGGAAAGCCGCGCATGAGCGCGGACTTAGCGCGATGGTGCGTGTACAAGTCGCCCTTCCAGGGAAGAAGGGCGACTTGTTAACAGCCCAAGGCCAGAATCAGGCTGATAGAGGTAACACAGCAGCCCGATACAGGCTAGAGGTCCTTGCCCTGCTGGGCCAGCAGGCGCTGCTCCTCGGCCTTGCGACGGGCGGCTTCGCGGCGCTCTGCCAATTCATCCATGCTGACGCCAATATGGCGCTCTTCGCGTTCGCGAGCCAGAGCCACCTGCTTCTGGCGCTCCCGAAACCGCTCGATCTGTTCGGGCGAGCTGTGGCCGTGACAGTAAGGGCAACTGACGCCCTCTTCAAATTGGGCTGACTGCTTTTCCTCTTCACTGATGGGCATGCGGCAGGCGCGGCAAAAATCGTAATCACCCGGCTCCAGCCCATGCCGGACCGACACACGCTCGTCAAACACAAAGCAGTCGCCATCCCACAGGCTTTCCTCTGCCGGAATTTCTTCCAGATACTTCAGAATACCGCCTTGCAAGTGATAGACCTGTTCAAAACCCTGCGAGCGCATGAAAGCGGTGGATTTCTCACAGCGGATACCGCCCGTACAGAACATGGCCACACGGGGCTTGCCGTGTAAAACGCCACCTTCCTTGGACTGTTCGGCAACCCACTGCGGAAACTCCGTAAAGCTCTGGGTTTTGGGATTGATGGCCCGGCTAAACGTCCCGATGCCCACTTCGTAATCATTACGCGTGTCCACGACCACCACATCCGGATCGCTGATCAGGGCGTTCCAGTTTTCGGGGGCGACGTACTCACCCACCATCTCGGCCGTTTTCAAATCCGGCACACCCAGTGTGACGATCTCTTTCTTGAGCTTGACCTTGAGGCGATAAAACGGGGCCTTGTCGGCGTAGGACTCTTTATGGACCAGACCGGCAATGCGCGCATCCGAATTCAGGTACGCCAAGACAGCACGAACACCCTCCTCAGGTCCGGCAATCGTGCCGTTAATTCCTTCGCGTGCCAGCAACAGCGTGCCTTTGACCTGGTGCTGCTCACAAAAGGCAAACAGGGGATCACGCATCTGGGCAAAATCGGGCAATTCCACGAACTTATATAAAGCCGCGATCAGGTAGGTAGACATAGGTAAACGAATTCTCTGGATAGAAGCGATGGCGCGGCCCGCAGGCAGTAGGACAGCGCGGGCCATCGTACACTATACGCCACTGATACCCTTGGAGCCTTTGAGCCCTGTCAAAAAAAACAGGGAAGACCGGGCATTCAACTTTAAAATCATAACGCTAAAGCCGGCAGGCCGCATCAGGCCCCGGCCCTGTTTTTCTTCGTACGAGAGCTATGGATTCCGTAACACAAGCCGTTCTGGGCGCCAGCATTTGCGGCTCCCTTCTGGGGCGTCAGTATGGTCGCAAGGCGGTCCTGTCCGGTGCCATCATCGCCACCCTGCCTGATCTGGATGTCTTTATCCAATATGGCGACCCGATTACGGCCATGGTCAGCCATCGGGGGTTCTCGCACTCTTTATTTGTCCTGAGCGCGGCCACCCTGCTGGTCGCGATCCTTTGGAAACTGCTGTTTGCACAGGCGCGCGTGTCAGCAGGGCGACTAGGGCTGGCCGTCGGGCTAAGTTTGATTACCCATCCCCTGCTCGATGCCTTTACCAGTTACGGCACCCAGTTACTGTGGCCCCTGCCGGCCACTCCAGCCACCTGGTCCAGCATTTTCATTATTGACCCGCTCTATACCGCCCCCCTGCTGATCGCAACACTCATTGGCTTGATACGAGGCCCTGCCGCCATCACGCCGCGAGCCTGCAACTGGGCCCTGCTATTGAGCAGTGTGTATCTGGCCGCCTCGGTGGGAGCCAAGTTCTGGGCCGAACATCAAGCCACGGCACAATTGAAAGAGCAAGGGGTCAGCATCCAACGGGTATATTCCGCCGCGCAACCCATGAACATCCTGCTTTGGCGAGTGTTGGTACGCGATGCGCAAGACCAGGAATGTGAGGTGGTGGTGGGGCTGCTCGATCACCTGCGCGCGCCCAAAGGGCACCGGTACGAATCACTCTGCCTGCCCCTGAACAGCGACTACACCCAATTGTTTCCTCCTTTGACACAATTGGAGCAACTGCGCTGGTTCTCGGATAACTGGCTGCGCTATGACATTATTGACGACCTTCTGGTGGTCAGTGATGTCCGCATGAGCCTGGGCCCAGGCCAATACAGCTTTCGCTTTGTGGTGGCGGAACGGATTGCTCCAGACTCCTGGCTGCCCGTGATCCCCTATCGCTGGGCCGGCGGCCACAATATGGCGCTCCTTAAGCCCGTGCTGCGCCGCATCTGGGAGCCTGTTCCTGCCCTGCCCCTGCAAGAGTGGGCCCAACGCATTGATGCCGGTGTCCCTATTCCACGCGCGCCGGCAGACTTTGATTAGGCACTCGCTTTGGCCAGGCGTCAGGCTGTGAGCTGAGCCGGACAGGGCATGCCTCTTGCCCGCGTAGAGGTGCGCAAAAAAACCCCCGGGCCTGGTACGGCTCAGGGGTTTAAATTTACCCACTACGGTCACTACACAATGACACCCGGCGCTCTGCCAAACCCGAGCATCAACAACCTTATTTCAGCATTCCTTCCACGCGCTGACGCAAGGCAGGGTCCTGCTGAATGGCCAGGCTGATACCGTTGTAATCGGCCAGATCCATGCCATTGGAGGTCACAACACCAACCAGACGCTGGTCGGCTTCCTGAACGATGGCCTGACGCTCTGCATCACTTTTGGCCGCATCCAGACGCGGCTGATATTCCGAAGCAGTCTGGGCGACCTTTTTATAGGTGCGCGCATACTGCTCCAGTTGAGAATCCGTAGGTTTAACAATCTGGGTAGCCGCCGGGGCTGCCGAGTTGGCCGGAGCCGCATTGCCCTGGGCCATCGCAAAAGGGCTGTACATGCCAAATGCGACTGCGGTAGCAGCGAGAAAAGCTTTAACTGAGGGCTGCATAGATGGAACCTCCTGAACAGAGTCAATGAACGGTCATCATGACAAGAGCGGCAGCAGCTTACAAGTTTCTCAATGTAGTTTCGTGTATCTGCATGCCACCCGTTTACTGACTACGATCAGTCGCGCGAGTAAGGCCGGCCCTTGAAATCGACTGTGATCAAGTTGCCATCCAGCTCACCCATTCCGGGCGAATTGGCAGGCATGCCCGGTGCGGCCAGGCCACGGATGCTGGCGTCGCTCATCATCCGTTTGACGACATGGGCCGGCACATGGCCCTCCACCCGCTGGCCAGTCTGTTCCACCACCGCAGTATGGCAAGAAGCCAGCTCGGCTGGTACGCCAAGTTGCTGCTTGACCTGCCACATGGCCTGGGTCTTGACGGATTTGACCTCGAAGCCTGCCTCGCTCATGTGCTGGGCCCAACCCTCGCAACAGCCGCAATTGGGGTCTTGGTAAACCGTCACGGCAGGCGCCTGTGCCAGGGCCAGGGAACTGAAGGCCATCAAGCCGGCCGACAACAATAAGGGTTTAATCACAATTACATTCCTGTTTTGCAGCGCCAGGGCGCTCTGGTTGACACACACATGCACTTGGCTAAGACTAGGCCCCAGCAAAAAAGTTTAACAAAACATCCTATTTCGTTCCGATCATCATGAGTCTTGATTCCGTCAAACAGTTCTTGAGCGAATACGCTGCTGATATCCAGATTATTGAAACCACAGAAAGCACGGCAACAGTCGCGCTGGCCGCGCAGGTCCATCAGGTCGAGCCCGGGCAGATCGCCAAGACACTCAGTCTGAAAGCGGGCGATAAAGTGGTTTTGCTGGTCGCCCGGGGCGACGCCCGTCTGGACAATAAGAAACTGCGCAACGTTTTTGGCACACGCGTCAAAATGCTGGATCTGGCCAGCACTGAAGCCCTGACGGGCCATCCGGTGGGCGGGGTATGCCCCTTTGGTCTGGCTACGGCGCTCGATATCTACTGCGACCTGTCCTTGCAGGACTTCGATACCGTATTGCCTGCGGCCGGTTCGATCAACTCTGCTGTACGCATTACCCCCCAACGCCTGGCCGAGCTGACCCGCGCCCAGTGGATTGACGTTACGCAGGCCCCCCAGGCCAGCGTCTGATCCGGCCCGCTCATTCCTCTTTCGCCATGCACCTTGTCAACTGTTCGTGTTTAGGCAGGTGACTCATCGTGTGCTCAAGGAAAGCAACCATGCGCTGGACGAAAAAGTCGCCCAGCGCAATTACTCTGTGCTGCTGTATCGCTGGATTCAGGAAATGATTATTGGCGCACGCATCGGCCACCTGCCCAAGGACATCGCGTAAATCAGACCACTGCAGCCCGGTTGGCATACCCGGAGACGAACTCCTTGGCCTGCCCGGTCTGCGGATCAAACACATGGCGGCGTACCTTGCCGATATCCGCGCCATAAACGTGAATGCTGATGGACACCTGGTCATCATAGACATTGGAGACCTCGTGTATATCGCCCACCGTGGGTGACACCACTTCCACCACGCCCGGCTCCAGAATCTGCGTATCTTCTTCTGTCATCTGGCCGGTCTGAGGATCACGGTCAAAAGGCCGGGATCGTTCGGCACCACGCAACATGCCAATCAAGCCCCACACAGTATGGTCGTGGATGGGCGTTTTCTGGCCGGGGCCCCACACAAAACTGACCACGGAAAAGCGCTCCTGTGGACAGCAATACAGCAAGTACTGTTGATAGAACTGTGGATGGGGCTGGGTATATGCCGGGGCCAGCCAATCGTCCTGGGCCACCAGTTCGCCCAGCAGGACGCGGCCCTCACGCAAGATATCCTCCTCGCCGACGGCGGGGCGGGCGGTCAATTCATTCATCCCTTGGATAAAGCGCTCAAAACGGGGGTGCATAAGGGGATGTCTCCATAGTTGCCTGGGCCTTGCGGCCCAATTCGTGAATCAGTTCTTATTTGTTCAGATACACCGGGGCACGTTTTTCCTTGAACGCGTTCATCCCTTCCTTGGCATCATAACTATCCTCGATCGCCTTCAGTTGGCTCATGGTGCGCGCCATTTGCTCGGACGGCCCCCGAGTCAGCACCTCATTATTGATAAAGCGCTTGAGGGTCTGCAAAACACGGGGCGACATCTTGGCCAGATCCTGAGCCATGCGCACGGCAGCCTGAACTTGCTCACCGACCGGCACCACCTCATTGGCAAAACCCAGATCATAAGCACGACGGGCTTCCAAGGTACGGCACAACAGAATCACTTCCATGGCGGCATGATGCGGAATGCGCGAGGCCAGGCCGGAGATAATGCCGCCCGTAAAGCCCAGCTTGGCTTCCGGGTAGGAGAACTTGGCGCTCTCGGAGGCCACCAACAAATCCGTCATCATCGCCATCACCAGGGCCCCACCCACGCACCAGCCACTGACAGCCGCAATAATGGGCTTGTCGGTTTCAAAGCCTACCGTGGGGATGGCACGCCACAACTCGGGCCACTCATTAATATCGGCACCGGCAGAAAAAGCGTCATTACCTGCCCCGGTCAGCACGGCTACACGACGTGTGGGGTCCTCATCAAAAACCAAAAACGCCTGCTGCAGCTCCTTGACCACCGTGGCGCTCAAGGCATTGCGGCGATCAGGACGATTGATCGTAAAGATGGACACACCGTCATCGTGGTTTTCGACAAGAATGCACTGATAATCCGACATGGTTTACTCCTCCTGGGTATTTTTCAAAGAATAGGTTTTGGTTTTATTCGCCTATGGACAGGCGGGCATCGACGGCGTGACAACGGGTGGCCGCCACGATCAATGGGTTGATATCCAGTTCAAACTCGGTGTCGCGCAGGTCGTGAGCCAGGAAGCTGACACGCACAATCGCATCGAGCACCCCGGCCCGATCCAGCATGCGCCCCCGGTATCCCTGCAACAGCTTGTCGATCATCAAAGTAGACAAGAGTCGATCCGCATCAGCCAGAGTCAAAGGAGCGGCGGCAATCACCCGATCCGAGAGCATTTCCACCAAAATGCCGCCCGCCCCAAACACCACCACCGGGCCAAACTGCGCATCCTGACGTGCTCCGATCAACAGCTCCACATCGCCTTTGGCCATGGCCTGCACCAAAACACCTTCCAGACGGGCATCCGCCTTATAGGCTTTGGCATTCGCGTAGAGCCGGGCAAAATCCCGTCGCAAGCCAGCCTCGTCGGCCACATCCAGCGCCACCCCGCCCGCTTCGGTTTTATGAACAATGTCGGGAGAGACAATCTTCATCACCACCGGGTAACCCATCTGCTCGGCCTGCGCCACGGCCTGTTCCACGTCCTCACATACCTGGCCCAGATTCACCGGCAAGCCGTAATGCGCCAGCAATCGTTTGGACTGATCTTCATTAAGAACACCACGCGGCATCACACTAGGAGCCTGGCAGGCACTGGGGCGCATCGCTACCTGACGCGGCACGAACTGCCCATGACGTTTCCAGGCTGACAAGGCCAGGGCCGCCTCCAGACTGGAGCTGGCATACGCATGGCCGTGCTGGGCCAGCTTCTGCCGCAAAGGCTCGGATGTTGCACCGGCATCAAACGCCACCATGACGGGCTTGGCCCAGTGCGGTTCGGGATGGATGATTTTTTCAATCAGAGCCGCCATCCATTCCTGCGGACACATGGAGGCCGTAATCAATACCGCATCGCTTTGCTGATCCTGCATCAGGGCATCCAAAGTGGCGCGGGCCACTTCGGTGCAATCCTGGGTCAGACGGGCGCCCAGATCCACCGGGTTATCCGCCTGCCCGGCCGGGTAGTGGACAGCCAAGGCATGCTGGGTAGAAGCAGAAAAGCCGGACAGCTCCACGCCCTGCTCTGCCAAGGCATCTGCGGCCAGGGCTCCGCCGCCGCCCGAGGGCGTCACAATCGCAACTTTGGAAATCGTGTTGCTGGTAAAGCGCACCATGCTGTTTGCCAACAGAAGCATGGCTCCCATATCGTCCATCAGGCTGATGCCTTCATCGCGGCAGACACTGGCAAACACATCATGGTCCCCGGCGACACTGGCGGTATGCGAAAAGGCGGCTGCCTTGCCCGCACTGAAGCGCCCGGCCTTGACGGCCAGCCAGGGCTTGCCCGCGGCCTGCGCCCGGCGAGCCGTACGGCGCAAGGCCTGTGCATCCTTGATGCCTTCGATATAGGTACAGATCACCTGCGTCTTGGGATCATCAATCAAGAAATCCACAAAGTCGCACAAGTCCAGATCTGCCTGGTTACCTACCGAGAAGCCATAGGTAAAGCCGCCGCCCATCGCCCATGCACGATCAAAGTAGGTGGTCATCAAGGCACCGCTTTGACTGACAAAACCAATCGGACGCTCGGGCAGGCTATCCCTGTCCAGCACCGGCGACGAACACAACACCAGCTTGCGGCTGGGGCTGATCATGCCCAGGCAGTTGGGTCCGATCAGACGCATGCCCGACTCCCGGCAAATGCGCAGCAGCGCCTGCTCGCGCTCCAGCCCGCGCTCACCTGCATCAGCAAAGCCCGCCGAGATCACCAGCAGACCACGCACTCCCATTTGAGCCGCCATCTGCGCCTGCTCCAGAACGGTATCGGCCCCCACCGTAAACACGGCCAGATCCGGGGCGCTGTCCAGCGCAGCCAGACCGGGCACAGCGGGCAAACCAAACAGACTGCTGCGACTGGGATTGATGGGCAGGACCTTGCCGCCATACCCGTGCTTGAGCAGCATGCGAAACAGTCGCCCGCCAAACTTGGACTGATCTTCCGAGGCGCCGACCAAAGCTATGGATGCCGGGTCCAGCAAAGCGTCCAGCGTGCTGGCGCAAGTGACGGTTTCCATCACGTTTGTCTCCTGTTGGTGGTTCCGTGAGCGTTTAGTTATCGCTCATCTTGATAGTCTTGAGCAGCTCGCTGTAATAAGCCCGGCTCTTTTCCAGATCCTTCGCATAGGCATCGCCATCTTTCCAGCTGGCGCTGACACTGATACGGTGGAAGCGTTCCTGCGTTTGCGGTTCGGCCAGAATTTCTTCGGTGGCCTTGGCCAGCTTGTTCATGACATCGTCAGGTGTGCCTGCCGGTACCGCCAGTCCCCAGAACCCCTCAAAAGGCAAGGCCAGATCAAAGCCCGCTTCCTGAGGAGTGGGCACGTCCGGCAGTTCTGGATGACGCACGCTGGCGTACGTCACCAAGGCTTTGGCCTTGCCACTTTTCACCAGCTCCAGCCCCACCCCATCGATAAAGAAGTCAATGTGATTGCCCATGAGGGCCGTCATGGTATCTGCCGAGCCTTTGAAGGGGACGTGCAGCAGGTCCAGCTTCTGGGCATTTTCCAGAATCTCTCCTGCCAAGTGGCCTCCAGACGCAATACCGGCCGAGCCATAGGTCAGGGTGCCGGGCTCTTTGCGCGCCAGTTCCACAAACTCTTTCAGGTTGGAGACGGGCAGGTC
>JQGF01001555.1_pt1 | contig 10538 bp, 6 predicted proteins | sample 210201 | NCBI WGS metagenome assembly JQGF01 (sample SAMN02947780, study PRJNA257236) | wastewater metagenome | biome: Domestic wastewater sediments; material: Domestic wastewater soil sediments and water; isolation source: domestic wastewater sediment treated with ammonia and hydroxylamine at...
ATCGACGCCGGCCATGATCTTCAGCAGCGTCGACTTGCCCGAGCCGTTCAGGCCCAGCACGCCGATCTTGGCACCAGGAAAGAAAGACAAAGAAATATTGCGCAGAATCTGCCGCTTCGGCGGCACGATTTTGCCGACGCGGTTCATTGAATATACGTATTGGGCCATAAGAACCTAAAAAGGGAAAAACAAGCCAGACAGGGCCGGCCTGCGGCTACGGTGTCTGTGTCACGACAGGTGGGGCGCGGCGGGCACCATCGTCTGCGCCCCGCACGCCGTACACGAAAACCCAGGCCGGCGCACAGACGCACCGAATAGATGGAAACAGCGATTGTAGGCGTTTGCCGTCCGAAAATGCGCGCTTTGGCGCGATAGATACGCAGGCCAGCGACCCGCCCGGCAACACCCGTCGGTTAATATACTCATTTTATGCTGACAAACCAAAGACACCATGTCCTTCGCTGACGCACCTGATCTTGTTTTTACCGCCGATGAGCTGGAAACCCTGGGCCGCACTGCCGATGCCTTGAGTGCTTATTTAGGCCGCGCCGTGTTGGCCGAAGTCGTGGACGCCCAGGAAACAGGCTTTGAATGGGCCATTTTTGCCGTTCCGCTGGATAAGGACGAAGACGAAAGCCAGTTCACCGTCGTGCAGATCGGCGGTGAAGGCGCGCGCGTGCTGGGCAACCGGGGAGGCCTGGAACCGGACGACACCGCTGTCTACGCCTGCCGCTATCTGTGGGCCGTCCAGTTGACCGATGCCGACCCGGTGCGTTTCATCAAAGTGGACGAAGAAGGCGACGAAGTAGCCTGGACCGAGACGTTGGAAGAGCTGCTGCCCTTCGCGCTCAAAGACGATGCCTTCATACCCGACGACGATCAAGACGATGATGATCAAGACGACGACGATGATCTGCCCGACAGCCGCGGACAGATTCTGCACTAAGTCTGCCAGCGGGCGGGCCCGCAATAGCTAGGCCTGCCGGGCACCCCCTATTAGGTGCGCAGCCGATCGCGGATATATAAAGCGGCCCCCGCCGGCCACATCAGTCCGACCAGCAGGCGCGCCGCCATCCCTTTAAGCGGGTATTGCGGCGGTGGCCGGCGACCACTGGCGCGCAAATGCAGGCCGAAGCGCGTATAGCGCGCCGCCGCCATCAAAAATGCCTTGGGGCTGTAGCGGAACCACGGCAGACACTCCACCACCGTATCCTGGGCCAGTAACCATAGACCCAAGGCATGCTGCTGGCTGGTCTTGCCCTGCATGGACAGGGAGTCGGGGCTATCGTGGTAAACACGAAACACCGTATTGACGAAGCGATGCTTGTAGCCCGCGCGCGCAATCGCCCGCCAGACCATGCTTTCGGGCACAAAACCGTCGATCTGGTCCGGAAAAGGGAACTGGCGTAACACCGCCGTGCTGAGACAACCGAATTTCTCGCCGCGTACATCGTAGCGAAAGGTCAGATCTAGCGCCGTGGCATCAAAAACATCGCTGGGATACATATCGCCCACTACCTTGCCGTCGGGGCGCACACATAGCCCAGTCACGCCCGCAAAGCCGCCGCGCTCCTGTTCGGGAATATGGTGCCAGACCTGCGCCATATCGTACAAAGCGTTGGTACCCAGCGTATCGTCACTGTCCAGCGCAACGATCAATTCGCCATGCGCCAAAGACACGCCGTGGTTGAAAGCCGCCTTTTTATGTCGGTTTTCTTGCCAGGCATAATGAATCGGGAAGCGGGCTTCCTGCTGCCAGCCCAAAACCAAGTCGCGGGTCTGATCGGTAGAGCCATCATCGATCACCACCCACTCGAAATCCTGATAGGTCTGTTCGCACAGCGAGCGATACGCCCGCTCCAGGGTGTGAGCCCGGTTGAAAGTGGGCGTCAGGACCGTGAACAAATGGCGCCATTCCATGATGTTTTCTTCTTCTTTCTCGATATTGAGCACACTGCGCAACCCGCCCTTTACCCATCCGCAACAAAATGCCTGTATACCATAGCACGCAAGAGCAGTGCCGCCATCGCCCGACCTGGGACAAGCGGCCGGGGATTGGTATCCATTTTTAACTGCGACATGGCGCGCACACAAAAAAAACCACAGGCATTCCTGTGGTTTTTTCCCTGTTTGAAAACAGTTGGCGTTCTTTGGCGGCGAGGGCAAAGCCTACGCCGCAAAAGTCGCCGTCAAATGCGCTTACACGCGCTTGACTTTTTCCAGCATCTTGAACACGCCTTTAGGGGCGCGAACGAACAGACGCTTGAAAGCCTTGCCCAGGCAACGACGCTCCAGCGTGTTGCGGCGAGTGCGTTTGATTTCCGCCATGGTGATCTCCGATCTAAATAAAAGCCCTGCCGGATGATCCCGACAAAAGCGCAAAAGCTAACCGGAAATTCTACCGTAAACCGCGTTAAGATACAAAGATTAGCGTAAGCGTCCTCCACGGAAACGACGCTCGCACCCCACAGATCGCACCGGTCTGCCTGCGGTTCGCACCGACGCGCCGCACCGCTCCCGAGGCGGCTCTCTCCTGCGCATCCTGCTGCGCCTTCTCCAAGAAGCCTACCTTGCCATGAGTTCAGAAATACGCATTTTCGGCGCTCGCCAGAACACCCTGAAAAACCTGGATGTCCGTATCAAGACCGGCGAACTATTGGTCATTACCGGCGTGTCCGGATCGGGCAAGAGTTCCTTGGCGTTTGATACGCTCTATGCAGAAGGACAACGACGCTATGTAGAGACCTTTTCGCCCTACGCCCGTCAGTTTCTGGACCGCATGGACAAACCCCAGGTGGACCGCATCGAAGGCATACTGCCCGCCATTGCCATCGACCAGGTCAATCCGGTGCGCAATTCGCGCAGCACGGTAGGCACCATGACCGAGCTGAACGACTACATCAAGCTGCTGTACGCCCGCCTGGGTGAACTGTTCTGCCGCCAATGCGCCCAGCCGGTGCGCCGCGACAATGCCGACAGCATCGCCCATCAGATCCGCGCTCTGGCGGTCAGCCACGACGATCCGCGCCTGGTGCTGACCTTTCCGGTCAAAGTACCGGTCAATTTCACCACCGAAGAAATCGAAAAACTGCTGCACCAGCAAGGCTACACCCGGCTGCACCACGAAGAAACCACGGCATTGCCCGTCGCCACTGCCGGCAAAGGCAAGACCGCCAAGAACTCACCCACCGAGCAAAAAACGCTCTATGTCGTCCAGGATCGCTTTCGCGCCAGCACTGTCGAACCCGAGCGCTTCATGGAAGCCATCGAAGCGGCCTTGCGCCACGGACAAGGCCGCCTGACCGTTTACGCCTCGGCCAACAGCGACGGCCCCGAAACCGCATGGCGCTTCAGCCAGGGGCTGCACTGCGCCCATTGCGACATCGACTACAGCGCACCGGTCGCCAGCACCTTCTCGTTCAATTCGCCGCTGGGTGCCTGCGACAGTTGCCGGGGCTTTGGCCGCGTCATGGGCATAGACTACGGCCTGGTAGTACCGGATCAGAGCAAAAGCCTGCTGGAAGGAGCCGTGCGGCCCTGGCAGACAGCCAGCTACAAAGAATGCCAACAGGAAATGGAACGCTACGCACCGGCGGCGGGCGTGCGCCTGGGCGTGCCCTGGAAAGACCTGAGCGAATCCGAAAAAGACTGGGTCATTCACGGCACCCCCGACTGGAAAGGCGGCAATCAGGCCTGGAAAACCCAATGGTATGGCGCGCAACGCTTTTTCGACTGGCTGGAGTCGCGCGCTTACAAAATGCATGTGCGCGTGCTGCTGTCCAAATACCGCAGCTACAACACCTGCCCGGCCTGCGCCGGTTCGCGCCTGAAGCCGGACGCCAGCCTGTGGCGCGTCGGCCAGGATCAAGCGCCGGCCGACTCCATCTATAAACGCTTCATGCCTGTGCATGCGCTCTGGTCGCGCCCACAACTGGATACCCTGCCGGGTTTAAGCGTACCCGACCTGATGCGCCTGCCCATCGAGCATGTGCGCAATTTCTTCCGTGGCCTGCACTTTGGCGATGCGCGCGATGCCGCCATCGACCTGCTGTTGAAAGAAACCCTGTCGCGCCTGGATTATCTGTGCGATGTTGGGCTGGCCTACTTGTCTCTGGATCGCCAGAGCCGCACCCTGTCCGGCGGCGAAGTGCAGCGCATCAATCTGACCACGGCCCTGGGCACATCGCTGGTCAACACCCTATTTGTGCTGGACGAACCATCCATAGGCCTGCACCCGCGCGACATGCACCGCATCATCCAGGTCATGCACCGGCTGCGCGGCAACGGCAACACCCTGGTGGTTGTCGAGCATGATCCACAAGTCATGGTGGCGGCTGACCGCATCCTGGACATGGGTCCAGGGCCTGGCGAACGCGGCGGACAGATTCTATTCGACGGACCGCCACACGCCCTGCGCAGCGCCCCCACCCTGACCGGCCGCTACCTGAGCGGCGAACTGAGCATCGAATCCCCACGCCCCCTGCCGGTGGCCGACAACACGCCGCGGCTGCTGCTGGAGGACGTCAGCGCACACAATTTGCAGCATGTTTCGGTTTCCATCCCGCTAGGCCGCCTGGTGTGCGTGACCGGGGTGTCGGGTTCGGGCAAGTCCACCTTGATTCAAGATGTGCTCTACCCGGCAATCCTCAAGCAACAAGGCAAGCCCACCGAGGCCCCCGGCAGCTACGGCGCACTGCTGGGCGTAGAACAGATTGCCGACGTCGTCATGGTGGATCAAACCCCTATCGGCAAGACGGCCCGCTCCAACCCGGCCAGCTACGTCGGTGCCTTCGACCCTATACGCAAACTGTTCGCTCAGGCGGCCTTGTCCAAAGAGCGCGGCTATCTGCCCGGCACCTTCAGCTTCAACAGTGGCGACGGCCGTTGCCCGACGTGCGGCGGCACCGGCTTTGAACACATCGAAATGCAATTTCTGTCGGATGTGTATTTGCGCTGCCCGGACTGCGACGGCAAACGCTTCCGGCCCGAAGTGCTGGAAGTACGCATCGAGCACTTCGGGCGCAGCGCCTCCATCGACCAAGTGCTGGACATGACGGTACACGAAGCGATGGCGTTCTTCGAAGGTTTGCGCGATGTGCAAACCGGTCTGGCACCGCTGGCCGACGTGGGCCTGGATTACCTGAAACTGGGCCAGCCCGTGCCCACGCTGTCAGGCGGCGAAGCCCAGCGCCTGAAACTGGCCGGCTATCTGGCCGAAGCCTCGCGCAGCCGCCTGAGCCGTGTGCAAGTTGCCAAGAAAGGCAATCTGTTCCTGTTCGATGAGCCCACCACCGGCCTGCACTTCGATGATATCGCCCGCTTGATGCGCGCTTTTCGCAAACTGCTGGCCGCCGGCCACAGCCTGCTCATCATCGAGCACAATCTGGACCTGATCCGCGCCGCGGACTGGGTCATAGACCTGGGCCCGGAGGGCGGCGAACGCGGCGGCCTGGTACTGGGAGCCGGCACCCCGCACGACATCATGGCCCTGCCGCATTCGCACACCGGCCATGCGCTGAAGGAATACGAAGACGCCATCATAGGCCGGGCGACACCGGCCCTGGCCGAACCTGCCGCGTCCTATGCGCTTGCGCCCGTGTCCAAACAGGACAATCACATTGCCATCCTGAATGCCCGCGAACATAACCTAAAAGGCATTTCGGTTCATATTCCGCGCAACACCTTCACCGTAGTAACGGGGGTTTCCGGCTCGGGCAAATCCACCCTGGCCTTCGACATCCTCTTTAACGAAGGCCAGCGCCGCTATCTGGAGTCCCTGAACGCCTACGCGCGCGCCATTGTGCAGCCGGCCGGCCAGCCCGACGTGGACGCCATCTACGGCATTCCGCCCACTGTGGCCATCGAGCAGCGCACCAGTCGCGGCGGTCGCAAGTCCACCGTGGCCACCATGACGGAAATCCATCATTTCCTGCGTCTGCTGTATGTCAAGCTGGCAACGCAGTACTGCCCCACCTGCCGTGTGCCGGTCGCCCCGCAAACGCCCGAGCAAATCGCCGCGCAATTGCTGCGCGACCACAAGGGCGAACACATAGGCCTGTTGGCCCCGCTGGTCACGGCCCGCAAAGGCTACTACACCGATCTGGCCAAATGGGCGCAAGGCAAGGGCTACACGCACTTGCGCGTAGACGGGGCGTTCATCCCTGTCTCGCCCTGGCCGCGTCTGGATCGCTATAGCGAACACACGCTGGAACTGCCTGTGGCCGACCTGATCGTAGACCCTCGTCATGAACTGCAACTGCGTCAGGCCATACGCGATGCTCTGGAACTGGGCCACGGCACGCTCAGCGTGCTGGCTCCGCTGACACCGTCCGGCACCCTGTCGCTGGAGCAGCGCCGCCAGGGCCATCCGTCCGCCTCGGCCAGCCAGCAGCATTTCTCGGTCAAGCGCGCCTGCCCCTGCTGCGGCACCAGCTTCCCAGAACCCGATCCGCGCATGTTTTCCTACAACTCCAAGCACGGCTGGTGTACCGACTGCTTTGGCACCGGCCTGAAGCTGACCGGTTTCGACCAGGAACAAACGGGCGAGGAAAACACCTGGAATGCAGGCTACGAAGGCCAAGCCAGCGAATGCCCGAGCTGCCAGGGCCAGCGCCTGAATCCTGTCTCCCTGGCCTTCGAGTGGCGTGACCGCTCCATCGCGCAACTGGCCAGCCTGCCGGTCGATCAGGCCCAAACGTTCTTTACGGGCTTGAACATGGACGGCCGCGAAGCCGACATCGCCCGCGATATCCTCAACGAGATCCGCAGCCGTCTGGACTTCATGCTGGAAGTCGGTCTGGGCTATCTGGCTCTGGACCGCGCCGCGCCTACGCTCTCGGGCGGGGAAGCGCAACGCATCCGCCTGGCCGCGCAGTTGGGTTCCAATCTGCAAGGCGTGTGCTACATACTGGACGAGCCCACCATAGGGCTGCATCCGCGCGATAACCAGATCCTGCTCAATGCCATGGCCCGTCTGGAAGGCAACGGCAATACCCTGGTTGTAGTCGAACACGACGAAGACACCATACGTCGCGCCCAGCACATCATCGACATGGGACCGGGTGCCGGCAAACGCGGCGGCGAAATCATCGCCCAAGGCCCACTGGCGGAAATCAAAGCCAACCCCGCCTCGCTGACGGGCCGCTACCTGCGTGAACCCTTGCAACACCCCATGCAGGCACGTCGCCCTGTCGAACCGGATACGCCCCTGCTGACCGTACATGGCGCGCGCCTGCACAATCTCCAAGACGTGCAGGCCGGCATTCCGCTGGGCAAGCTCAGTGTCGTCACCGGCGTATCCGGTTCGGGCAAATCCACCTTTGCCCGCGACGTGCTGCTGGACAATCTGGCGCGTACCGTCGGCAGCCAGCAACCGCCCGCCTGGCAAGGCTGCGCCTCCATCAGCGGCTGGGAGTCTCTGGACCGCGTGCTGGAAGTGGACCAGACCCCTATCGGCAAGACACCACGCTCCTGCCCGGCCACCTATATCGGTTTCTGGGACGAAGTACGCAAGCTGTTTGCCAGCACGAACGACGCGCGCCTGCGCGGCTGGAGCGCATCGCGCTTTTCCTTCAATACCGGCGAAGGCCGCTGCCCATTATGCGAAGGCCAAGGCATGCGCACGCTGGAAATGAGCTTTCTGCCCGACGTCAAAGTGCCTTGCGATGCCTGCCACGGCCAGCGTTTCAACCCCGACACGTTGTCCATTACCTGGCGCGATGTCACCATCGGTCAACTGCTGCAAATGGACGTGGACGAGGCCGTCGAGTATTTTGCCGCCCACCCTAAGATCCTGCGCCCGCTGCAATTGATGCAAAGCGTAGGACTGGGTTACCTGACTCTGGGCCAGCCCTCGCCCACCTTGTCGGGCGGCGAAGCACAGCGCATCAAACTGGTCAGCGAACTGGTCAAGGCGCGACTGGACGAAGGCCTGACCCGGACCGGACGGGCCTATAAGGCACCGCATACGCTATACGTGCTGGACGAGCCCACCGTGGGACTGTCCATGGCCGATGTGGAAAAGCTGATTCTGGTGCTGCACCGGCTGGTCGATGCCGGCCACACCGTCATCGTGATCGAGCACAATCTTGACCTGATCGCCGAAGCCGACTGGATCGTAGACTTAGGTCCGGAAGGCGGTTCGGGCGGTGGCCGACTGGTCGTACAAGGCACGCCCGAACAGGTCCAGGCCACGCCTGGCTCCCATACCGGGGCCGCCCTGGCTGAATTTTTAGAGGAACACGGCGCATGTATGGCCGCTTTGAAGACAGACTGAACAATACCGCGCTGGAAATGCAGGAGTGCCTGGGCCGGATCGAGGCCCGCACTCCACAGGAACTGACACACGCTTTTACCGCCATTGAAGACGCCCGCCGCGCCGGCCACTGGGTCGCGCTGGCGCTGGACTACGAACTGGCCGAACTGTTCGAGCCGCGCCTTCAAGCGCGTCCTGCCGGCTCCCAGGCTCCGCTGACGGCCTTGGTCTTTGCCAACGCCAGCCATGTTCCCCCCTGGAGCAGTCAGGCAGCACCGCGGCTGCACGCCAGCCTGGGCATCTCGCAACACGACTACCGCGCCGCCATCGAACAGATACAAGCCGGCTTGCGCGCCGGCGAGTTCTACCAAATCAACTACACCGTCCCCTTGCACATCCAGGCCGACATGCCGCCCCGCGAGCTCTATGCCGCACTGGCCAGCCGTCACCCGGTCGCCTACGGCGCCTACCTGGATCTAGGCGGACGGCACATCCTGTCCCTATCGCCCGAGCTGTTTCTGGAAAAACGCGGCACCCACATCCGCACCCGTCCCATGAAAGGCACACGGCCACGGGATGCCGACCCAACGCGCGACAAGGCCAACGCCCAGGATCTGCGTGACAGCCTGAAGGACAAAGCAGAAAATGTCATGATCGTAGACCTGCTACGCAACGACCTGGGCCGCATCGCCCGTACCGGCTCCGTGCGTGTCAGCAGTCTGTTCGATGTAGAACAGTATGCCTCGGTTTGGACCATGACCTCGACCATCGAGGCGCAACTGCCCGATGACTGCGGACTGGAAACCCTGCTGCGCGCCTTGTTTCCTTGCGGCTCCATTACCGGAGCCCCCAAACTGGCGGCTATGCAATGCATACGTCGCCTGGAATCCTGGCGGCGCGGCATCTACTGCGGCTCGTTAGGCTATGTAAATCCGCAAGGCGATCTGTTCCTGAACGTCGGCATCCGCACGCTGGAGCTGGACGACGAAGGTAAAGGCATCTTTGGTGCCGGCGGCGGTATTGTCTTGGACTCCGACCCGGATCAGGAATGGCAGGAATGCCTGTGGAAGGCACGCGTCCTGCAAACCCCTATCACTCTCATGCAAAAGGCCACGCCATGACACAGGGTAAACCAGAGCTGATCGAAACATTGCGTGTAGACCCGGACGGCCAGATCCCACTGCTGGAATTGCACCTGGAGCGTATCGCGCGCAGTTGCCGCGAACTGAACTATGTCTGGGACGCGCAAATCTGGCTGCAAGCCATGCATCTGGCATTGGCGCAGGCCCCCAGTCAGGTCGCCCTGCGTCTGCGCGTGCTCTGGCAGGCACAGGGTGCCGCCACCGCCCAGGCTGAACCGCTCCCCGCCTTGGCCGGTCCGCTGCATCTGCGGCTATCGGCCACACCGCTGCCAGCCCTGAACCCGCTGCTGGCTCACAAAACCACGCACCGTCCCTGGTATCAACACGCCAGCCGCCTGCTGGCCGACGACCCGAGCTTGTTCGATGTCATTTTCGTGGACGACCGCAACCTGGTCTGCGAAGGCAGTCGCAGCAATATCTACATACAAGACGATCAAGGCGTCTGGTGGACACCGACCGCCACCGGTTGGCTCTTGCCCGGTGTGCAACGCCGGGCCCTGCTCAATAGCGGTCTGGCCCGCGAAGCCGAGATTTCGCTGGATGCCCTGAAAAAGGCGCGGGCGCTGCGTATCTCCAATGCGCTGCGCGGCTGGCAGGACGCCTTACTGCTTCAAGAGACTGTTTAAGGCAAAATCGGCCGCCAGCATACCCATGCTGGCGGTAATCGTCACCCCCGACCCATACCCCGCGCAAGCCAAACCCTGCAAAGCCCCGTCCTCCTGAGGCTGCCAGGCCTGCGGCAAGCGGGTTTCCTGCTCGAACCACAGGCACTGCACTCCCATGCGCGGCACGCGCTTCAAGGCGCGACCCTGCGCGTCGCTGCCACGCGCAAATCCATGCTGCTTGCGCAAGATCTGACGCAAACGCCCCAGCAAGGCATCGTGACGGGCCAAAGACAGATCGCCGATGCGCAGCGTCAAAGGATCGGTCTTGCCACCCGCCCCCCCGCAAGTCAGCAAAACCACACTACAACGCTGCGCTTCTAGAATCAGGGCGATCTTGGCACTGGCCTGATCGGTACAGTCCAGAAACACATCGGGCTTGCGCCCCATCAGATCGGCCACATTGTCGGCCGACACGAAATCATCGACGACATGCACGCGGCAATCCGGATTGATATCGAGGATACGCTGAGCCATCGC
>JQGF01002032.1_pt1 | contig 10524 bp, 11 predicted proteins | sample 210201 | NCBI WGS metagenome assembly JQGF01 (sample SAMN02947780, study PRJNA257236) | wastewater metagenome | biome: Domestic wastewater sediments; material: Domestic wastewater soil sediments and water; isolation source: domestic wastewater sediment treated with ammonia and hydroxylamine at...
GCTGGATCAAAGCCGCTTTGGGGCCAGCCAGTTCACGGAGCAAGTCACGTATCAGCGGGCGCTGGAAGGCGAACTGGCCAACTCCATCAAGGCCGTGCATGCCGTCAAGGAAGCCCGGGTTCACCTGGCCATGCCACGTGAGACCTTGTTTGTACGCGATCGCCAGTCGCCCACCGCCTCGGTGGTGCTGTCGCTCTACCCTGGCCGCGATCTGAGTGAGGGTCAGGTCTCGGCCATCAGTTGGCTGATCTCCTCCAGCGTGCCCAATCTGCAAGCCGACAAGGTCTCCATCATCGACCAGAATGGTCGTTTGCTCACCGCACCCGCGGGAGAGATGGGCGCGGACAATCAGCAGCGCAACTTTGTCAACGACATCGAGTACCGCGCCGTACAACGTATTCTGACCTTGCTGAACCCGCTGGTGGGCCCGGGCAATGTGCGTGCACAAGTGACCGCCGAGGTGGACTTCTCACGGCGCGAACAGACCTCCGAGGTCTACAAGCCCAATCAGCAACCTGGCCAGGCAGCGGTACGCAGCCAGCAGACCAGTTCCTCCCTGCAACGCAATCCGCAACAGCCCCAGGGCGTTCCCGGTGCCCTGAGCAATCAGGCCCCCAACAATGCCACGGCCAATCTGGTCAACCCGCCAGCCGCTCCCACTCAGCCACAAGCGCCCGCTGCCGCCGGTAATGACACGGCCGCAACTAACACGACACAGACGGCCGATGCCGCTGCCAGCACGGACCCTTCACTGGTTTCCCTGGCCGAGCAGGCCCGTCTTTTGCAAAACACCGGTAATGCGCGCAACGACTCCACCGTCAACTATGAAGTGGACCGCACGATCAGCCACGTCAAAGGGCCCATGGGCCAGCTAAGCCGCCTGTCGGTGGCCGTGGTGGTGAACTATCGCAACACCGACAAGGACAACCAGCCGCTGGACCAGGAAGAACTGGACAAAATCCGCGATCTGGTCAAACAGGCCGTAGGCTACTCGGCTGAGCGAGGCGACAGCCTAAGCGTGGTGAACGGTCAGTTCAACGAGCAAGGCGATATTGATACCCCCTTCTGGAAAAATCCGGAGTACCGAGAGCTGGCCATGGAATTGATCAAGTATGTGGTCTTTGCATTCATTCTGTTCATGGCGTGGCGCATCGTCATCAACCCCATCGTCCAGGGCCTAATTCAGGCCAAGGCGGTGGCGGATGCCCGCGTCGAGCGTCAGAAAGAGGATGCCGCTCGTGAGCATGCCGCTGAACAGCGCGCTGCTGAAATGAGCCGTTACGAAGAGAATCTGAACACCGCCCGCAAGCTGGCTCACGACGATCCACGCGCCGTGGCTATGGTGTTGCGCTCCTGGTTAAACAAAGATGAAAAAAATGAAAACGGCTAAACCGGACGACTCCATCGAACGCAGTGCGATTTTGATGATGTCCTTGGGGGAAGATGCCGCTGCCGAAGTGTTTCGTCACCTCTCGCCCCGTGAAGTGCAGCAGCTCAGTACGGCAATGGCCTCCTTGAAGCAGCTGACCCGTGCCGATATGGACGAGGCGCTGGAGAGTTTTCGTCAGGAAGCCGACCAGTTCATGGCCGTGGCGCTGGATTCAAACGCCTATATCCGCTCGGTATTGACCAAAGCGCTGGGCTCGGACCGTGCCGCTGGCCTGATCGAGGACTTGCTGGAGAACGGCGAAGGCGCCAGCAGCGGTATTGACGCCCTGAACTGGCTGGACGCCTCCAGCGTGGCCGAGCTGATTGCCGACGAGCACCCGCAAATTATCGCCACCATTCTGGTACACCTGGAACGTGACCGTGCCGCCGATATTCTGGGACACATCCCGGATCGCCTGCGTGACGATGTGGTCTTGCGCATTGCCACCTTTGGCGGCGTACAGCCTACCGCGCTGAACGAGCTGACCGAAGTGTTGAACGGCATCTTGTCCGGCCAGGGCGCCAAACGCAGCAAGATGGGCGGGCCGCGCACGGCAGCAGAGATGCTGAACTACATGAACGCCAGCCTGGAAGAGTCCGTACTGACCAGCCTGCGCGGCATGGATGCCGACCTGACCCAGCGCATCGTGGACGAGATGTTCGTGTTCGAGAACCTGGCCGATGTGGAAGACATCGCTATCCAGTTGCTGCTCAAGGAAATCGAAACTTCTGCACTGACCATCGCCCTCAAAGGCGCGCCCGAAGAGCTGCGCGACAAGTTCTTTCGCAACATGTCCAACCGTGCCGCCGAAATGTTGCGCGAGGATATCGACGCCCAGGGCCCGATCCGCATGTCCAAGGTGGAGCAGGAGCAAAAAGCCATTGTGCAGGTGGCACGCCGTCTGGCCGAAGCCGGCCAGATCACACTGGGTGGCCTGAGCGGGGACGAGTATGTCTAGGATGGCCGCGTCCGAACAGGCCCGGCTGGCGTGGGCCGTTTGTTTTTTGCGTCCGGCCTTGGGGCGCGGCGCTGGTCAAGGGGGCCTATAGATGCCCAGCCATCGCAAAGCCTCGGCGTACTCAGAGCTGCAGGACAGCTGGACCCGCTGGCAGATGCAAGGGCTCGATGACCCGGCCCCTGCCAACGAGCCGCAAGAACCAGAATTTGTGCCTCCCACCCAGGAAGAGCTGCAGCGCGAACTGGACGAGCAGCGCAGTCAGGCACAGGAAGAAGGCCATCAGCAAGGCTATCAGGCCGGTTTCGATCAAGGTCACGCAGCAGGACTGGCTGCGGGCCAGGAAAGCGGCCATGCCCTGGGTTATGAGGCCGGCATCAGCGCCGGCATGGCCAAGGCGCAAGAACAAATCGATCAGTACATCAAGGAATTTGTTGCCCTGAACCAGAACTGCGCCCAATCCATCGAAATGATGAATCAGGAAATGGGGCAGGCGCTGATTCAGCTGGCCACCCGCATTGCCGAGCATGTCTTGCAAAGCACCATCACCTCCGAGCCCGGCCGCATCCGCGATCTGGTCGCCGAGGTGCTGCGCAGCGATCCCGGTGATACCAGCGCCCTGGAACTGAGCCTGCACCCGGACGACATCAGTCTGGTGCGTGAATTTCTGATTGAACAGGGCGAGCCCCGCGCCTGGCGCCTGCAGGAAGATGCCCAGCTGCAACGTGGCGAATGCCGAGTGCGCTCCAGCTACGGCGATATCGACGCGACCTTTGCAACCCGCTGGAAACGGGCACTGGCCAGCCTGGGCTTAGCGGTCCCCTCGGAGCCCTGAATGGTCCCTGCCAAGCTGGCCCCCACCCCCGAACGCTGGCGTGCCCAACTGCTATCGGCGCAACAACGGGTACAAGCGATCGAGCCCAGTTTGCGCAGCGGCCGTGTCGTGCGCGCCACCGGTCTGGTGCTGGAAGCCACAGGTTTGAAACTGGCAGTAGGTGCCGCCTGTAAAGTGGAGCTGTCTGCCGCCCAGAATATCTGGGCAGAAGCCGAGGTTGTGGGCTTTGAGGGCCGGTCCCTGTACCTGATGCCCCTGAGCGAAATTTCAGGCCTGCCGCCAGGGGCACGCGTGGTGCCCGTCGAGGCCCAACTGCAGCCCCCCGTTCCCCTGCCCGACTCCGATCAACCCGACAGGCTGCCTGCCCAGGCCCGCTCTCGCCACGTTCCGGTTGGCCCGGGGCTGCTGGGCCGGGTCGTGGACGGCAGCGGCAACCCGCTGGACGGCCTGGGTCCGATCGACGCCCAATCCTGCGTCCCGCTCAGCCACACCACACCCAACCCGCTCAAGCGCAGCCCGATCGACACGGTGCTGGATGTCGGCGTGCGCGCCATCAATGGTCTGCTCACCGTCGGTCGTGGTCAGCGCATGGGGCTGTTTGCCGGCTCCGGTGTAGGCAAGAGTGTGCTCCTGGGCATGATGGCGCGCTACACCCAGGCCGACATTATTGTCGTCGGCCTGATTGGCGAACGGGGCCGAGAAGTCAAGGAATTCATTGAGCACAACCTGGGCGAGGAAGGTCTGCAACGCTCGGTAGTGGTCGCTGCCCCGGCTGACGTCTCTCCCCTGCTACGTTTACAAGGCGCGGTCTATGCCACCCGTCTGGCCGAGTTTTTTCGCGATGAGGGCAAAAATGTCCTGTTGATCATGGACTCGCTGACGCGCTATGCGATGGCGCAGCGCGAGATCGCCTTGGCGATCGGCGAGCCGCCCGCTACCAAAGGCTACCCCCCTTCGGTATTTGCCAAACTGCCCGCACTGGTGGAACGCGCCGGTAATGGCGAACCGAATGCGCAGGGCCGTTGCGGCTCAATCACGGCGTTTTACACCGTGCTGACCGAGGGCGACGACCAGCAGGACCCGATTGCCGACTCGGCCCGAGCAATCCTGGACGGCCATATTGTGCTGTCGCGCAGTCTGGCCGAAACCGGCCACTACCCTGCCATTGATATTGAAGCCTCCATTTCGCGGGTCATGCCCAGCATCGTGGACCCTGAGCAAGTCAAGATGGTGCACCGTTTCAAGGGTCTGCTCTCCAGCTATCAACGCAACCGCGACCTGATTGCGGTGGGCGCCTACACCCGGGGCAACGACCCGGCCATTGACCAGGCCATTGATCGCTACCCTTGGCTAGAAGCCTACCTGCGCCAGGGCATGCAGCAACGTGTGGATATGCCACGCGCCTTTGATGAGTTGAATGCCGTTTTAAATAGCGAGCAATAAGCATGAAAGCCAACGCCTCCTTACATACGCTGGTCGATCTCAGTCAGAATCAGGTTGACGACGCCGCCCGTCAGTTGCAGGAACTGCGCACGCAGCGCGATGCGGCCCAATCGCAACTGGAAATGCTGCAAACCTATCGACAGGACTATGCCCAGCGCCTGCTCAATGTGGGTCAGGCGGGGGTAACCATGGCGAACTATCACAATTTCCGCCGCTTTATCGTGACATTGGACCAGGCCATTTCCCAGCAAAATAGTGTTATCCATGCGCTGGAAGAGAAGATGGAACAGGGACGACAGATCTGGTATGGCCACCAGCAACGCCTGAAAGCCTATGAAACCCTGATCGATCGTCGTCTCCAGACTCAACACGTCCAGCAGCAAAGAATGGAACAACGAAACAGCGACGAAATCGCTGCTCGTCTCTTTACCCGCAGCCAGACCGCCTATTAAACAAGCGCCGCCATGACTTCGCCCACTCTTTCGGTTTTACCTGCGGCTCCTGCCGCACCCTCGGCCCCCGTCGCCCCTACGGCCGGGCCTGCGGCTGCGCACGCGCCCAAGGACGAAGGCTTTGCCCAGCATCTGCAAACGCAACAGCAACACGTGCAAGGCAAAGGGGCCGGCAAGACAGGGACCGCTGCCAGACAGGACCACGCTCACACCCAGGCTCTCGCACGCAGCCCCAAACAGGCTGAGACAGTAGCCGGGCCAGCGGGGGCCAGTGAGCTGGACACCCTGATCACAGACCCGGCCTTGATGATCGCCGATCAGAGCGACCTGGAGCTGGACACCGAGGCACCGGCCGATAGCGGCCTGCCCGCAATGGCCTTGTCCATTCTGTCGCAAGTGCAAGCCATCAAGAACAGCAAAACCGAGATCAAAGCAGCGCAGACAGAGCGCACGCTACCTGTGACCGCCGCCCACACGCGCCAGACTCTGGCCGCCGAGCTGAGCAGTACCCGCGCCGCAGCCGTGGCGACCCCCTTGGAAACCACTGCGGCGCAAGCAGATGTGGACCTGAGTGCTGAACTGGCCTTGCCCAAATCTCTTGAGAACAGTAATCCGCTGGCTGCCACCCCCGTCCGCAAAGCGGCTGTCAATGCGGCCCACGTCGTAAACGACACCGCCTTTAACACCAAGCTCGTCGCGAGCACAGCGTCGTCTCAAGCTCATCTGATGGATGACGCTTCAGCGTCTCTGGCGGCCCTGGGTCGACACATGGCGGAGGATGCTCGTGCAGGCGTGAACCTGAATCTGCCCGCTCTGGATGCGTCCTTGCTGGCCCAACTGAGCGCCACGCCCGGCACGCTCCCGGCTAACAGTTCCGCCGCCTTACCCAGCGCAATGACGCTGGCCATTGCCACACCGGTTCAATCCCCTGAATGGGGCGCTGCCATGGGACGCCAGATGATTACACTGGCCCAGCAAGCCCAAGGCAGCATTCAAAGTGCTGATATCCGCCTGGACCCGCCTGAACTGGGCCCCCTGCGCATTACTTTGCAGATGCAGGACGGCATGGCCCACGCCATGATTACCTCACCCCACGCCCAAGTGCGTCAGGCCCTGGAGCAGTCCCTGCAACAACTGCAACAGCAGTTCGCGGAAAACGGCCTGACTCTGGGCCAGGCGGACGTGGGTGACCAGCACGCCTCGCATGAGGCCTTTCGCGAGCAATTGGCAGCCCAAGGCAGCCAGGGCGAGCAAACCGCCTTCAGCCTGAACACGGTGGCATCCCCAGAGGAGACCGACCTCTTGGTGAACCGCAGCGCTACCCGCTCGCTGAACCCGGATGCGCTGGTTGATACCTTCGCCTGACTCCCAGCCCCACGGACCGCCCGGCAAAAAGCATGATTAAGCTCGAAAAGCAGCGTCTATTCGCCGGGCCTGTCCTGTCTGACCTCCGGCACAATAGCTCAGGCATGCAGTCAGGCTCAGGCCAGACATGCGTTTGTCTGTTTGTCATACGCTAGAAAATACATCGCTCACATCACATGGCCCGAAAAGCACCCACCAAACTTGCACGCCTGATGAAAACCGGTCTGCTGGTTCTGTTTATTATCGCCGCTAGCGTGGGCGCAACCCTGTACTACTCCTGGCAACAAAGCAGCCCGCCTGCGTGGTTGGCCTGGGCAGAAAAAGGCCAGTCGGTTGAAGCCGCTCCTGCCCCTGACGAGCCTGCCGCCGTCAAGATCAACGCCAAGCCCATTTTTGCGCCGCTGGACCCGTTCACCGTCACCCTGAACGAGAATGGCCGCTCGCGCATTCTGTATGTGGGCATCACCTTGCGCGTTCAGGATGATGGTTCGCGCGCCATGCTGGTGGAGTACATGCCCATGGTTCGTGACCGGGTGCTCAAGATCCTGGCTGAACAGCGTCCCACCTACATCCAGACTTCCGAAGGGCGTCAAGCCTTGGTTGCACAGCTGAGCGCGGGCCTGAAAGAGCCCTACCCGCCCAATCCTGCTGTTCCGCACATCAATGATGTCCTGTTCACCGCCTTTGTCATCCAATAAATGTCGTATCAGAGCTTCTTATCCCAAGACGAAGTCGATGCACTGCTGGCCGGTGTTACCGGCGAAGGCGCTGACACCAAGCCCTTGAACGAAAACCTGACTGGCGTACGGGCCTATGACCTGACCTCGCCAGACCGGGTAGTGCGTCACCGCATGCAGACCCTGGAGCTGATCAACGAGCGCTTTGCCCGTCGTTTGCGCTCGACCATGCTCAGCTTCATGCGCCGCAACGCAGACATCACCGTCGGTTCCATTCGTATTCAGAAGTACTCGGATTTCGAGCGCAACCTGCCCGTGCCCAGCAACCTGAACATGGTTGCCTTAAAGCCTCTGCGTGGCGTGTCGCTGTTCACCTACGACCCAAACCTGGTCTTTCTGATTATCGACAGCCTGTTTGGTGGCCATGGCCGCTACAACACGCGTGTGGAAGGTCGCGACTTCACCACCACAGAACAACGCATTATCCAGCGCTTGCTGACCCTGACCCTGGAGAGCTATTGCGGCGCCTGGGAGTCGATCTACCCGCTTGAGGCGGAGTACATGCGCTCGGAAATGCACACCAAGTTTGCCAGCATCAGCAGCAGCAACGATATCGTGGTGGTGACCTCGTTCAATATTGAATTCGGCGCCCAAGGCGGCAATCTGAACATCTGCCTGCCCTACTCCATGATCGAGCCGGTGCGCGACCTGTTGACGCGCCCCTTGCAAGACAAGGGCACCGATGCCATCGACCAGCGCTGGACCCAGCAGCTCTCGCGCCAGGTGCGCAGCGCCGAAGTCGAGCTGATTGCCAACTTTGTCAATATCGACATGACCATTGCCGAGCTCACTCAGCTCAAGGTCAATGATGTGTTGCCCATTGACATCCCCACTCTAATTGAAGCCCACGTGGATGGGGTGCCGGTTCTGGAATGCCAGTATGGCACTTCCGGCGGCCGTTACTCCCTGCGGGTAGAAAACATCCTGGCCACCAACGACAGCGATTTGACTAAAGGTAAGTCCCTATGAGCGACCCTCACAACCCTAACGACCGGTCTGCGCCCGAGGACGACTGGGCAGCCGCGATGGCTGAGCAACAGGCCGGCACCCAAAGCAGCACCCAGGCCCAAGGTCTGGAACAGCCCCTGGAAGATGACTGGGCCTCGGCCCTGGCCGAGCAAAGCGCGGCTACGCCGGTGCACGAACCCAGCCCGGCCAGCAATCTGTTCCCCCCCATGGAACCGGCCCAGAACACGGCAACCACCGATATCGACATGATTATGGACATCCCCGTCCAGCTGTCGGTAGAGCTGGGTCGCACCCGCCTGACCATCAAGAACATTCTGCAACTGGGCCAGGGCTCGGTCGTGGAGCTGGATGGCCTGGCCGGCGAGCCCCTGGATATTTATGTGAACGGCTACCTTATCGCCCAGGGTGAAGTGGTGGTCGTAGACGACAAGTACGGGATTCGCGTCACCGATATTGTGACGCCGTCGGACCGTATCCAGCGACTGAACGGTCGTCGCTAGAACATGGAACAAGCCCAGCTCGTCAGAATCATGCTTAGCCTGCTGCTGGTTGTGGGCCTGATTCTGGCAGCAGCCTGGGTGGCCCGCCGCGGCGGGCTGCTCAGGAATCAGAATCAGCAACGCATCAAGATTCTGGACAATCGGCGGCTGGGCCCGCGCAGCAGCGTCGCCCTGATCCGGATTGACGAGCGCGAAATTCTGATTGGCATCACTCCCCAGCAGATCAGCCTGTTGCACACACAGGCGTCTGCCAGCCCCGAGGCGGATTTCCAGACCCATCTGGACCAGCACCGTGCGCCCCGCTGAACGCATCATGACTGCATTTTCATCCCCTGCCCGAGCACACGTCAGTATCGCTCTGCTTCTGGCTCTGATCTGCCTGTTCCTGCCTTCCCAGGCCGTGGGGCAGGCCATTCCGGCCATCACCAGCACCGCGGGCCCGAACGGTTCGCAAACCTGGTCGCTCAGCATCCAGACCCTGGCCATGCTGACCATGATGTCCTTTCTGCCGGCGGCCCTGCTGATGATGACCGGCTTTACCCGTGTCATTATCGTGTTGGGCCTGCTGCGCAATGCCATGGGCACGGGGACAGCGCCACCCAATACGGTGCTGGTGGGTCTGGCTCTGTTTCTGACCTTCTTCGTGATGTCGCCGGTTTTTGACCAGGTGTATCAGGACGCCTACAAGCCGCTGTCGGAAAACAAGATCAGCTTTGAGGCGGCCCTGGAGCAAGGCGCTCAGCCCCTGAAAACCTTTATGCTGCATCAGACCCGCGAAGCCGACTTGAAATTGTTTGGCGATATGGCGGGCGTGGGCGAGCTGCAAACGCCCGAAGAAGTTCCCTTGCGTGTGCTGGTGCCCGCCTTTGTCACCAGCGAACTGAAAACCGCTTTCCAGATCGGTTTTACGATCTTCATTCCCTTTCTGATCATCGACCTGGTCATTGCCAGCGTGCTGATGTCCTTAGGGATGATGATGGTCCCGCCCGTGACCATTTCGCTGCCCTTTAAGCTCATGCTGTTTGTACTGGCCGACGGCTGGCATTTACTGCTGGGTTCGCTGGCCCGCAGCTTCTATCAATAAAGGACCGCCATGACTCCCGAAACCGTCATGTCCATGACCTATACCGCCTTGAAACTGGCTCTGTCCATGGCCGGCCCCATGCTGATCGTGGTGCTGGTCGTGGGTCTGGGCATCAGTATCTTCCAGGCGGCCACCCAGATCAATGAAATGACGTTGTCGTTCATCCCCAAGCTGCTGGCCATGGGCATTACCGTAGTGCTGCTGGGCCCATGGTTGATCAACAATATGGTCGACTATATGCAGGGCCTGCTACGCGGCATTCCCGGCCTGGTCAATTAGGACAGGCCGGAGCGAGGAGGCTGCCGTGAGCCCACCACCATGTGTCTGGCAAGGCGCACGGCCTTGTCAGACCCGCAGGCCCCAGGCGCACCGTGCTTGACCTGAACTCCGCCCAGCTCCATGCCTGGCTGAACGCCTTTCTGTGGCCGTTCATCCGCATTCTGGCCACCCTGGCGACAGTTCCTTTTTTCAGTGAATCCGCCATTCCCAAACGCGCCAAGATCGGGCTGGGTTTTATCCTCGCTCTGATCGTAGCGCCCTCGCTGCCCCCACTGCCTGATCTGCCCACCGCCTCGTACGAGGCTTTGCTGATTGCGGCGCAACAAGTGTTTATCGGCGTCGCGCTGGGGCTCACCATGCGTATCGTATTCGCAGCGGTACAGACAGCGGGCGAGTTCATCGGGCTGCAGATGGGCCTGTCCTTCGCCTCCTTCTTTGATCCGGCCACGGGCGCCAATACCGCCGTGCTGTCGCGG
>JQGF01003585.1_pt1 | contig 10511 bp, 10 predicted proteins | sample 210201 | NCBI WGS metagenome assembly JQGF01 (sample SAMN02947780, study PRJNA257236) | wastewater metagenome | biome: Domestic wastewater sediments; material: Domestic wastewater soil sediments and water; isolation source: domestic wastewater sediment treated with ammonia and hydroxylamine at...
GGCCGGCGACATGGATGCGCTGCTGATCAACCTCGCGCTGGTACGCGACGTGCTGGCCGGCAAGCCGGCGCAAATCCAGTTAAACGTCGATGCCACACGCATGTCTCAAGCCTTTACCGGCAGCGGCTACATCCAGCAGATGCTGAACGACGAGATTAACGAATTTCTGCGCCGCTATCGCAGCATCGATCCGCCGCCGGTCGCCCAGGCCATACGTTTGCGCTTCAATCCAAACCTCACGCAATCCTGGTTCGGCGCGATGACCGAACTGATCAACAACATCACGATGCTGTCCATCATCCTGACCGGCGCCGCCCTGATCCGGGAACGAGAACACGGTACGATCGAACACCTGCTCGTCATGCCGGTCACCCCCACCGAAATCATGCTGGCCAAGATCTGGTCCATGGGACTGGTGGTCTTGACGGCAGCCGGCCTGTCCCTGGTGTTGGTAGTACGCGGCCTGCTTCAGGTGCCCATAGAAGGCTCGGTGTCGCTGTTTCTGGCCGGCACGGCACTGCACCTGTTCGCGACCACATCAATGGGCATTTTCCTGGCCACGCTGGCGCGCAGCATGCCGCAGTTCGGCATGTTGCTGGTCCTGGTGCTCTTGCCATTACAAATGCTCTCGGGCGGCAATACGCCGCGCGAAAGCATGCCGCAATTAGTGCAAGACATCATGCTGGCCGCGCCGACCACGCACTTTGTCGAACTGGGACAGGCCATTCTGTACCGGGGTGCCGGCATTGATGTGGTCTGGCTGCCGTTCCTGGCGCTGCTGCTGATCGGCAGTGCCTTGTTTGCCGTTTCGCTCAGACGTTTCCGCCGCACGCTCAGCCAGATGGCCTGAGCCCGGCCCCTGCCTTGCCGCACGGGCGCAAGCGGCAACAGACCCGCTCTTGCGCCATTTTTTAGCCATAGCACGGAGTACCGCCATGAATAGCACACGCACAGCCCTGATTACCGGAGGCACAGGCGCACTGGGCCAGGCCATCGCCCTGGCCCTGCACGATGCCGGCCATCGGGTGATCGTTACCTGCCGCCAAAACGGCCCGGCTGAACAAGCCTGGCTCACCGAGCATACAGAAGCGGGCCGCCCCTTTTTGCTGTACGCCGTCGATGTTGCGGATTATGACAGTTGCCGTCAGCTTGCCGATACACTGGTCGCCGACGGCCACAGTGTCGATATCCTGGTCAACGGTGCCGGCATTACCCGCGATGCCAGCTTGCGTAAAATGCCGCGCGAATCCTGGAACGCAGTTCTGCGCACCAATCTGGACTCAATGTTCAACATGACCCAGCCCCTGATCGAGGGCATGGTCAACCAAGGCTGGGGCCGCATCGTGAATATCTCCTCGGTCAATGGCTTTAAAGGCGCATTCGGGCAAACCAACTACGGCGCAGCCAAGGCCGGAGTACATGGCTTTACCAAGTCCTTGGCGCTGGAAGTGGCCCGCAAAGGCGTCACCGTCAATACCGTGTCCCCCGGCTACCTGGACTCGCCGATGGTCGATGCCGTCCCGGCCGATGTACTGGAAAGCCAGATCCTGCCGCAAATCCCCGTGGGCCGGCTGGGTCAACCCGCCGAAATCGCCGCGCTGGTCGCCTTCATCTGCAGTGAACCAGCTGCCTATCTGACAGGCAGCAATGTAGAAATGAACGGCGGCATGTACTGAACACACGCCCGATCCGCGACAGGCGACGCTTTACCCTGTCTTCAAACAAAAAAACCCGATGCCAAGGCATCGGGTTTTTTTAGAGTTCTCTGGGCCGGCGGATCAGACAACCACGGTCTGCGGCTGCCCCTCTTGGCGCTCCACGATCTCGCCCAGCGACCAGACCTGTTCGCCCTGAGCCTGCAACGTGGCGCTGATGGCCTGGGCCTTGTCGGCGGGAACAATAATGATCATGCCAATGCCACAGTTAAAGACACGATACATTTCTTCATCAGCCACATTGCCATTGGCCTGCAACCACTGGAACAAGGCGGGCATGGTCCAGGAATCGCGGCGCAGGCGGGCCGTCAGGTGATCCTGCAGAATGCGCGGCACATTTTCCAGCAAGCCGCCGCCGGTGATATGCGCCAGACCTTTAATGTCAGTGCCGTGCTCGGCCAAAGCGGCCAGAACGGATTTGACGTAGATGCGGGTGGGCTCCATGACCACATCGGCCAAGGGACGACCATCCAACTCGTCGGTGGGCTTGGCATTGGCATGCTTGAGAATCTTACGGATCAGGGAATAGCCGTTGGAATGTGCGCCGCTGGAAGCCAGGCCCAGCACCACATCGCCAGCGGCAATGGATTTGCCGTCAATGATGCGCGATTTTTCCACCGCGCCCACCGCAAAACCGGCCAAATCGTATTCACCTTCCGGATACATGCCGGGCATTTCGGCGGTTTCGCCACCGATCAGGGCGCAACCGGACAGCTCGCAGCCCTTGGCGATGCCACCGACAACCTGGGCCGCCGTGTCCACCGACAGTTTTCCGCAGGCAAAATAGTCCAGAAAGTACAAGGGTTCTGCGCCCTGGACTAGAATGTCATTGACACTCATGGCCACCAGGTCAATGCCCACGGTGTCATGGCGCTGCCAGTCAAATGCCAGGCGCAGTTTGGTGCCGACGCCGTCGGTCCCTGAAACCAGCACCGGCTCTTTAAGGTGGGTAGGCACTTCGAACAGCGCGCCAAAGCCTCCGATTCCAGCCATGACGCCCGCGCGCATGGTCTTGGCAGCCAGTGGCTTGATACGATCGACCAGGGCATCGCCCGCGTCGATATCCACGCCTGCATCGCGGTAGGTCAAGGAAACAGAAGTATTGTTTTTCATGAGAAAAGCCGTGGGATATGTGAAAATTGCGAGTTGGACGAAATTGTACGACACATGACCGAGCAACTGATTCTGGATATATCTCCAGCGCCGCCTGCTTCTCTGGACAACTTTGTTGCCGGAGCGAATCAGGCTGCGTTGCAGGCCCTGCGCCAGTGCGCTCCAGGACGCGCGGTCTATCTGTGGGGGCCGCCCGGCGCAGGCCGCACGCACTTGCTGCAAGCCATGGCCAGTCGGGACAATAGCCGCTATTTTAGTGCAGATGATCCTCCCGCACCCATTCTTCGCATCGCCACCGGCGATGCCCCCCCGCCGCGCCTGTTGGCCGTAGACGATATAGAACGTTTTACCCCACCCGGACAGGCTGCCATATTTGCACTGTACAATCGCTGGCGCGAGTCGGCCACCCGCGCAGACGCGTTCACCCTGATCGTTTCAGGGGACCGTGCGCCCAAGGCCATGTCCGTGCGCGAAGATCTACGTACCCGGCTAGGCTGGGACCTGGTTTTTCGGCTGGAATACCTGTCCGACGCCCATCGCGCCGAAGCCATGCAACAGCGGGCCCAGGCGCGCGGCCTGCATCTGCAGGCCGAGGTCGTCACCTGGATTCTGACCCACTACGCACGCGACATGAACCGCCTGAGCGCTCTGGTCGATGCGCTGGATAATTATTCGCTGGTAAAGAAACGCCCCATTACTTTACCCCTGCTCAAAGAACTGCTGGCCAACAGCCAGACCCACTCCTCTTCCTGAGTCATGACTGCATCTTCTTCTATCGCCCTTTTCGATCTGGACCACACCCTGCTTCCCCTGGACAGCGACTATCAATGGGCGGACTTTCTGGCCCGCACAGGCCGTGCCGGCGACCCTGTCCAAGCCGTACGTCGCAATGAAGACCTGATGGAGCGCTACAACCAGGGTCTGCTGACCGCCGAAGAATCGGCCGAGTTCATGCTGGGCCTGCTGACTCGGGGCACACAAGAGGAACTGCTGGCCTGGCAGGACGAGTTCATGCAGGCTATTATCCTGCCATCCATCACTCCGGCAGCACGCGAACTGTTGGCCCACCACCAGGATCAGGGCCACCTGGTGGCCATCGTGACCGCCACCAACGAATTTGTCACCCGCCCCATTGCCGCCGCCTTGGGCGTGCAGCACCTGATCGCCACCCTGCCGCAAATGCACGAGGGCCGCTACACCGGCAAGATCGAAGGCGTGCCCAGCTTCCAGGCCGGCAAGATCACCCGCGTCAACCAGTGGCTGGACGGCATGGGCAAGTCCCTGACCGACTTCGAGCGCAGTTGGTTCTACAGTGACTCGCCCAACGACCTGCCCTTGATGGAAGTGGTCAGCGATCCCGTCGCCACCAACCCCAGCGACCGGCTGCGGGCCGTGGCCGCCGAGCGCGGCTGGTCTATCATCGATCTGTTCGCTGACATGATGGACAGCAAGTCGTAAAATCACACGCATGCTCAAGCAAACAATAAAAACATTCGTCAACCGACTCCTGAATCCATCGCAGCGCACCCGCTCCAGCGGACCGCGCCGCTACGAACGTCAGGAGCACGGCATCGATCGCCGCCTGGTGTCGCGCCATGCCGTCAAGGTCTGCGAAGTCCTCAGCCAGCAAGGCTACGAGGCCTACGTGGTCGGGGGAGCCGTGCGCGACCTGATCGTGGGCCTGGAGCCCAAGGATTTCGACGTAGCTACCAACGCCACGCCGGAACAGATCCGTGCGCTGTTCCGGCGCGCGCGTATCATCGGCAAGCGCTTTCGGCTGGTTCATGTGGTCTTTGGCCAGGAGGTCATCGAAACCTCGACCTTCCGGGCCGACGACAGCGGCAAACAAACCGACGAACACGGCCGTATCCTGCGCGACAACGAGTTCGGCACCTTGAAGGACGATGCTGCGCGCCGCGACTTTACCCTGAACGCGCTGTACTACGATCCGCTGTCCGAAACCGTCATCGACTACCACAATGGCGTGGCCGACCTGAAAGAGCGTCTGGTACGCATCATCGGCGACCCGGAAACCCGCTACCGCGAAGATCCGGTACGCATGCTGCGCGCCGTACGCTTTGCCGCCAAGCTGGACGCCACCATAGAAAGCAAGACCAAGGCCCCCATCCAGCCCCTGGCGCGCCTGATCGAAAACGTGCCCGAATCGCGCCTTTTCGATGAAACACTTAAATTGTTGAGCTGCGGCCATGCGATGGATTGCATCCGTCGCCTGCAGGCCCAAGGCCTGGACAGCAAGCTGCTGCCTATGGTGTCCGCCGTGCAGCGCCTGCCCGGCGGCGAGGCCTTCCTGGAGATGGCCCTGGCCCGTACCGACAGCCGGGTGCGCGCCGGCAAGTCCGCCAGCCCTAGTTTTATCTATGCCTGCCTGCTCTGGAAACTGGTTCAGAAAGACTGGCAGCAGCGCTGCGATAAAGGCGAACATCCCCAGCAAGCGCTGCTGGAAGCGGCCGACGCCGTCATCGAAAGCCAGACCCGCATCATGCCCATCCAGAAACGCTTCCAGTCGGACATGCGCGAAATCTGGTTCATGCAGCCGCGTTTCGAGCGGATCGCGAACCGGGCCATCTGGCGCATGACCGAACAGCCACGTTTTCGCGCTGCCGTGGATTTCATGCAGCTGCGTGCGGAAGCCAAGGAAGTGGACAGCGTGCAAGCACAGTGGTGGATGGATCTGGCCAATGCCGGCGATGACGAGCGCAGCGAAATGATTGCCGTGCGCAAACCAGCCAGCACCACGGCCACCGGCTCGCGCAGCGGCCAGCGCCGTAATCGCCGCCGCCGCTCCAATGCCAAACGCAGCAACGCAGCAGGCGCAAGCGAATCGTGATTCCAGGCAACACCACCGTTTTTGTTGCCATGGGCGCAAATCTGGGCGAAGCACGACAGACCCTGGAAACAGCAGCGGCTGAACTGGCCGCTACTACCGGTATCCAGGATCTGACGCTGGCCCACTTCTACAGCACCGCCCCAGTCGACTCCAGCGGCCCGGACTATGTCAATACGGTCATCCGCTTTACCTGTTCGTTGGACCCCGAAACCTTGCTGGACTGTCTGCAAACCATCGAACACGAACATGGTCGCACACGCCTGTACCGGAATGCTCCTCGCACCTTGGATCTGGACCTGTTGCTTTACGGGCAAGAACAGATCAATACAGAACGGCTCACCGTACCGCACCCCCGCATGCATGAGCGGGCTTTTGTGCTGGTTCCGCTGGCCGATCTGGCCCCTGAACTTGAACTGGCCCAAGGTAGCCTGAGCGAATTGCTGGTCAAAGTACAAGACCAGGAAATTAAGCGGCTGAGTTGATACCCGCTGTCAGGACTTCTTAGCAGCGGGTCGTGACGAACGGCAGGCTGTACACGCAGCGCACACGAGGGGCACCCGCCAAACACGCTCAAGCGATAAAATCAAACGCCCAACTGCTTTATCAAGACCTCTTGCTGATTGGAGCGGGCTTCCAACAACTGCCGCCCTTCTTCGGTCAAGATGGCAATCAAGGGAGCGGGAAAATGGGAAGGAGCCTGCGTCGTTTGTGGAATGGCTTGGATTAATCCCAGAGGCTGTAATTGTTCAAAAACGGCTTGTTTTTTGTGCCAGGGAATTTGGCGTAAGCGCACAAGTTCAAGCGTGTTCCAAATAGTGGGGTTGAACTGCGGAATCGTTGTGGTGCGCTGAAGTTGCGTCATACAAGGCCTTTAATTAGACCACCCATACCGACGTTGTGTGCCCATACGGAGGGTCAGCCAGAAAACATCCCTACACCGTACAACATAACGATGTACAGAATATTTCAAGGAGTTCTGACACTCATCGTCGCAGTGCTGCTCCTGGTCACCAATAAGGAATAACCCGCACGGAGCGTTGCTGATCGGCTTGTTAATGCAGAGCCAGCAACACTCAATGCGGGTTTCGCGTTTTGTGCGCCGGGAAACCGAAGCTTCCCGTTTGACGTCTTACACCGCGACCAGTGGGATCTCGGCAATGATCTTGCGCCAGTGTGCAGGGCCGGTGTTGTGCACCGATACACCTTGGGCATCCACAGCCACCGTTACCGGCATGTCTTTGACGTCGAACTCGTAAATGGCTTCCATGCCCAGGTCCTCGAAGCCCACGACCTTGGCACTGCGAATCGCCTTGGACACCAGATAAGCGGAACCGCCCACGGCCATCAGGTAGGCCGACTTGTGGGCACGAATGGACTCGATGGCCACAGGACCGCGTTCGGCCTTGCCTATCATGGCGATCAAGCCGGTTTTTTCCAGCATCATGTCGGTGAACTTGTCCATGCGCGTTGCCGTGGTCGGACCGGCCGGGCCCACGGCCTCGTCGCGGACAGGGTCAACCGGCCCAACGTAGTAGATAACGCGGTTGGTGAAATCCACCGGCAAAGATTCGCCTTTTTCCAGCATGTCCTGAATACGCTTATGGGCGGCGTCACGCCCGGTCAGCATCTTGCCCGACAGCAGCAGCGTTTCGCCGGGTTGCCAGGAAGCGACTTCAGCCGGGGTCAAGGTGTCCAGATTCACCTGGCGCGACTTGTTGTAATCCGGTGCCCAATGGATATCAGGCCAGGCCGACAAGGGCGGCGGCACCAGAGCGGCCGGACCCGTACCGTCCAGCGAAAAATGTGCGTGGCGCGTGGCGGCACAGTTAGGAATCATGGCAACGGGCTTGGAAGCCGCGTGCGTGGGGAAGGTATTGATCTTCACATCCAGCACGGTCGTCAGCCCCCCCAGGCCCTGGGCACCGATACCCAGGGCATTGACCTTTTCGTACAGCTCGATACGCAGCTCTTCCAGCTTGTTCTGCGGGCCGCGTTGCAGCAGATCGTACATATCGATGTCTTCCATCAGGGCTTCTTTGGCCATGAGCATGGCTTTTTCGGCCGTGCCGCCCACCCCAATGCCCAGCATGCCCGGAGGGCACCAGCCCGCGCCCATCGTGGGTACGGTCTTGAGCACCCAATCCACCAGCGAATCGCTGGGGTTGAGCATGACGAACTTACTCTTGTTTTCCGAGCCGCCGCCCTTGGCTGCGACCTGAACGTCGACCCGGTCGCCCGCGACCAGCTCGACGTTGACAATACAGGGTGTGTTATCGCGCGTGTTCTTACGTGTGAACAGCGGGTCGGTCAGGATGGAGGCGCGCAGCGGATTATCCGGATTCAGATAGCCGCGACGCACGCCCTCGTCACAGAGTTCCTGCAAGGAGCGCTGTGTATCGAAGCGCACGCCCATGCCCACTTTCAGGAACACATTGACCACGCCGGTATCCTGACAGATAGGGCGATGGCCTTCGGCGCACATGCGCGAATTGGTCAGGATCTGGGCGATCGCATCCTTGGCCGCCGGGCTTTGCTCGCGCTCGTAGGCGCGGGCCAGGTGCTGGATGTAATCGGTAGGATGGTAGTAACTGATGAACTGCACCGCGTCGGCGATGGACTGAATCAGATCGTCTTCTTTGATCGTGGTCATGGTGGCATCTATTTAACGGAGTGAAACGAGGAGGAATTACTTGCCTTGCCAGACAGGTTCGCGCTTTTCGGCAAAGGCGGTGGCGCCTTCCTTGGCATCGGCGGACGTGAAGATATTGGCAATGCGCGGACGCTGCAGATCAAACATCTGGTCCTGACGCCAATCGCGCGACGCGGCAATGACCTGCTTGGCGGTCTGCACGGCCAACGGGCCGTTGGCCGCAATCTGCGCGGCCAACTCCAAAGCCTGTTCACGGGCCTGGCCTTCGTCGGCCAGACGGCTGACCAAGCCCAGCTCGGCCATGCGCTCAGCAGGATACATGCCGCCGGTCAGCACCATTTCCATTGCCACGTGGTAAGGGACACGGCTGGGCAAACGTATCATGCCGCCCGAGCCGGGCACGATGCCGCGCTTGACCTCGGGCAAGCCGAACATAGCCTGGCTGGACGCCACGATCAGATCGCAGGACAGGGCAATTTCAAAACCGCCGGCCAGGCAATACCCTTCCACGGCAGCAATCAGGGGCTTGCGCGGCGGCCGTTCGCAAATGCCGGCAAAGCCGCGATCGCCGACATAGGGACGCTGTCCGGTCTTGGCGAAGGCCTTCAGGTCCATGCCAGCGCAAAACGTCTGATGGGCACCGGTCAGCACCCCCACCGCCACATCCGGGCTGTTGTCCAGCTCGTCCAGCGCCTGGGCCAGTTCCTGAGCCGTCTCCAGATTAATGGCATTACGCGCCTCGGGACGGTTCAACGTAATGAGCAGCACCTTGCCGATGCGTTCGAGCTTGACGAGTTCACCCATGGATATGGCCTCCTGGATCGCCGGCCCGGATACGGCCGGCAAATAAGCAAAGTTTGAACAAACGCATATCATACGTCTAAAACTGGGCTATCCGCAGGACCGGTGGCAGTCCGCCCAGCGGCGCGCAATGGGCTTGAGGATGACCACGACCGGCCTATTTATGCTGCAAGCGCGCAGTTCACGCTAAAATGGAAAAATTTTGCGGCTTCTCGCTTTACTGGCCATTGCTCATGCTCACCTTTCAGCAAATCATACTTACGCTCCAGCAATACTGGGACAAGCACGGATGCGCGCTGCTTCAGCCCTACGACATGGAAGTCGGTGCCGGAACGTCCCACACCGCGACTTTTCTGCGCGCCATCGGCCCCGAACCCTGGCGCGCCGCCTATGTCCAGCCTTCGCGCCGTCCCAAAGATGGCCGCTACGGCGACAACCCCAACCGCCTGCAACACTATTACCAGTTCCAGGTCGTGCTCAAACCCGCCCCTGAAAACATCCTGGATCTGTACATCGGATCGCTGGAGGCACTGGGCATCAATCCCAAGGCGCACGACATCCGCTTTGTCGAAGACGACTGGGAAAACCCCACGCTGGGGGCATGGGGGCTGGGCTGGGAAGTCTGGCTCAATGGCATGGAAGTGACCCAGTTCACCTACTTCCAGCAAGTCGGCGGGCTGGACTGCACGCCCACCACCGGCGAGATCACCTACGGTCTGGAACGCCTGGCCATGTACCTGCAAGGAGTGGAAAGCGTCTACGACCTGGTCTGGACTGAAGGCCACAACGGCCAGCGCATCTATTACCGCGATGTGTTCCACCAGAACGAAGTGGAGCAATCCACCTACAACTTCGAGCATGCCGGCACGGACATGCTGTTCGCCCATTTCAACGACTACGAAAGCGAAGCCAAGCGCATCATCGACGTGCCGCTGGCCCTGCCCGCCTACGAACAGACCCTGAAAGCCGCCCACACCTTCAATATGCTCGATGCGCGCGGTGCCATCAGCGTCACCGAACGCGCCGCCTATATCGGCCGCATCCGCAATCTGTCGCGGGCCGTGGCCCAGGCCTATTACGATTCCCGCGAACGCCTAGGTTTCCCCATGCTGAACAAGAACACCCAGGAGGCCAGCGAATGACCGCCTCCCCTACACAGCCTTTACTGGTCGAGCTGTTTACTGAAGAGCTCCCACCCAAGGCCCTGAATCAACTGGGCCAGGCTTTTGCCCAAGGCCTGCAGAAAGTCCTGGGCGAACAGGCTCTGCTGGCCGAGGGCTGCAAGTTGCGCGCCTACGCCACGCCACGCCGCCTGGCCGCCTGGTTCAGCGCCGTGCACAAGCAGGCCGACGATCAGCCCTACACCGAAAAACTGATGCCCGCC
>JQGF01001435.1_pt1 | contig 10467 bp, 13 predicted proteins | sample 210201 | NCBI WGS metagenome assembly JQGF01 (sample SAMN02947780, study PRJNA257236) | wastewater metagenome | biome: Domestic wastewater sediments; material: Domestic wastewater soil sediments and water; isolation source: domestic wastewater sediment treated with ammonia and hydroxylamine at...
GCCCACAATGATGATGGCCGAAATCGCATTGGTCACCGCCATCAATGGGGTATGCAAGGCCGGAGTCACGGTCCATACCACGTGGTAACCCACATAAATGGCCAGCACGAAAATAATAAGATTGATAACAACAGGTGAAATGATGTCCATGGCTCAGGCTCGCTGCGTTGGAAAGAGTCGTTGGCCCGCCTGCGTAACCCGACTGGCATTGACGATATCGTCATCCTCGGGGATATGCAGTTCATCGGATTGATCCTTCAGTATCAATCCCAGGAAATTGCGGATGTTACGGGCATACAAAGCCGAGGCATCGGCACCGACGCGAGCCGGAAAGTTGGTTTCCCCGACCAGCGTCACGCCATACCGCTGCACGATCTGATCCGCTTCGGTCAAGGCGCAATTGCCGCCCCGCGCCGCTGCCAGGTCCACGATCACCGAACCGGCACGCATGGAGCGCACCACCTCTTCGCTGATCAGACGCGGAGCCGGCCGCCCCGGAATCAGGGCAGTGGAAATAATCACATCAGCCAATGCGCAACGCTCGGCCACGACCTTGGCCTGTCTTTCCAGCCAGGAAGCCGGCATAGGCCGCGCGTAGCCACCCACGCCCTGCGCCGCTTCGCGTTCTTCGTCCGTTTCGTACGGCACGTCGATAAACTTGCCTCCCAGCGACTCAATCTGTTCGCGGGCGGCAGGCCGAACATCCGAGGCCTCCACCACGGCCCCCAGACGACGGGCCGTAGCGATGGCCTGCAAACCTGCCACACCGGCCCCCAACACCACGACACGCGCCGCCTTGGCCGTGCCGGCGGCCGTCATCATCAATGGAAAGAAACGCGGATACAAGGTCGCCGCCTTGAGCACCGCCGCATAACCGGCAATATTGGCCTGCGATGAAAGCACATCCATGCTCTGGGCCCGCGTCGTGCGTGGGATCAGCTCCAGCGCATACGCGCTGCAAGCACTGGATGCCAAGCGGTCCAGACCGGCTGTGTCGTACGGGTCAAGCAAACCCACCACCACATGCTCGGGCCGTAGCCGAGCCGGGTCCAGATCCTGTACGCCGACCACCAGCAAGATGACCGCCTGGTAAGGATCGCCAATACGCGCACCCGAACGTTCGTAATCCTCGTCCGAACAGCCTATGCCTTGTCCCGCCCCCGATTCCACAATTAAGACATGCCCTGACTTGACATAGTCTTTCACTGTGTCCGGTGTCGCCGCAACCCGACTTTCTCCTGTTCCCCTGGACCTGAATACACCCAATTGCATATACGTCCCCCACCCATGCTGGAGCCTACATCTGCTTTCCGATCGCGCTGGCTTGCGCGCAAGAGCCAGAGACGCAACCGGGCCATCGATCAGGCCCCCGCCGGACAGGCACACGGCCTGCAGGGGCTGACGCAGCCCGATCGTTCAAACGATAATACCCCTGTGCCTGTTACACCGGAAAACAGATTGACGTCACGTGTTGCAGGACCGCGACTGATCAGGAAGGTTACAGTCAAGTACCGTAGTAAATGACGCGTAGGTCAGTCCTGCGGGTAGATCTGATCATCACGCAAACGGGGACGATCCGGCCCCACCTCGGTCAAAGGCTGAACACGCTGCATACTTGCCAACGAACGCTGTGCCAGACGCTGATACATGCGCGTGCCAAAATGCTTGCCGTCGATAGACGCTTGGTCCAGTTCCTTGACCACTCGGGCAGGAGAGCCGGCGACCAGACTGCGCGGCGGCACCGCCATGCCTTTTTTAACAAAAGCCATCGCACCGATAATGCTGTCTGCGCCGATATCGGCACCGTCCATGACCACCGCATTCATGCCGACCAGCACATTTCGTCCGATGACACAGCCGTGCAACACGGCACCGTGCCCCACATGCCCGTCCTGCTGCACGACGGTGTCCTGCTCGGGCGTGCCATGAATAACGCACGTATCTTGAATATTGGACCCGGCCATCATGACGATGCGTCCGAAATCGCCGCGCAAACTGGCCAGTGGCCCGATATAGACCCCTGCCTCAATGATCACATCCCCGATCAACACCGCTGTCGGATGCACATACGCGCTAGGGTGAACGACCGGCACCAGGCCGTCGATAGAATAAATGTTGTGCATGCCTGCCTCTTGATATGTTCTGAAACCCGGTGCGCCGCAACCCGGAACAAGGTGTGATCATAGACTGTTCAGGCCGATATAATGCCGCATTCCACTTTACGTTTCATGCGATGAACATGTTGTATTACTGGCTCGCCTTCGCGCTGGGCATGCTGTTCTATGCCGCCTATCTGTCCAGCCCCATGCTGATTTCACTGGGCATGATCCACATGAAAGACCGCCGGCAATCGCCTTCGCTACTGTGGCTGTTTGCCCGCCTGATCGGGATCATCGCCCGCCTGCTACCCGCTTTGCTGATGAAACCCGTGCCCTTGCTGCTGTGGATGGGTGGCCTAGGCCTGACCGTCTACCAGGCCTTCGCCCTATAAAAAAAACAGCCCGCGCATGCGGGCTGTTTTAGGCAGTTATGCATTGCCGTATCAAGCAATAGGCTTGCCATCGTTCAAGGCCAGCAGGCCCTTGACCAGGCGATAGATCACCCAGACGCTCACGATAATGGTAGTAATAAATCCAATCACAACAAACATCAGCAGATAAGACACAACGCCGCCGATCACACCGATCCAGAACGTCTTGATCTGCCAGGTAAAGTGCGACTCCAGATAGGTGCCGCGCACGTCGTCACGCTTGATGTAATTGATGATGATGGCCACCAAGGCGGTAATGCCGCCAAAAATGGACAAAAGATACAAAGCATAAATAATCAGTGTCAGATTACGCTGGCTGACCAATTGTTCTGTACCGTCGCGCGAAGGACGTGGACTAAGATCGTTATTCATTAAATAGATACTTCCTAGAAAATGGCAAAACCCGCGCGGAACACCATACAGGCGTGGACACGCTCAGTTTACCGCAGACCAATGAACGGTAAAGTCGAACCGGGAATCAAACTTTGCGGCAGCTTGCCATCCCACTTCTCCACCGCATTCAGATTGACCAGATTGGTATTTTGCGCAAGGGCCTGCGACTTGGCCCGAATGGCCTCTGCTTCGGCTTCGCCCCGCAGCTTAATGCCGTCGGCCTCGGCCATATAGCGTTCGCGCTGCGCGCGAGCTTCGGCTTCGGCCTGCACCACCTGGATCTCGGCCTGGATAGACGCGGTCTCTTTTTGTTGGCGCGTCGTCTCGATCTGCACCTGGGCCAACATGCGATTTTCGATGGACTGCTCGTAAGCCTGCGAAAAAGACACTTCTTCCACCTGCACACCCATCATCTGCAACGGAGCCCCTTCCAGAGACACGCGCATCGCATCGTTAATGTCGCCGCCCAGTTTTTCACGATTCTGAATCGATTGCGCGGCCGTGTACTTGCCGAATACGTTCTTGATGACATCCAGCGCCTTGCGCTCCAGCAAACGCGCCTCCAGCGCTTCGAGCGAACCGTACTCAGAATACAGTTGGGCCACATCGCCCTCGGGCACCCGATAGGTCACCGACGCAACCATGGAAGCGGACTGCTGGTCGAAACTATACGCTTCCAGCTGCATGCGCACCGTGTGATCCCGCACCGAGATCTTGCGCACAGAATCAAAGAACGGCACTTTGAAATCCAGCCCGGGTTCTGCCACCCGCACCAGCTTGCCATTGCGCAGCACGACGCCGCGCTCGCCCTGATCGACCTGCAAAAAAGATCCCATCGACGCGACCAGCAACACCAGAAAAAGCACCAGGCCCAAACCCAGGAACTTCAAGCCAGTCAAGCGGCCTGCCAAGGTACCGTTCAATGCCTTCGAGCCAGGCAGCGAGTTTTTATCAACGCTCATCGCGGCCTCCCTCGTCAGGCAACTGCGCCGGCCCTTTAGGCTGGCGGCGTTCGGCCATGACCTGGCGGGCACCTTTTATAATTAGGTAAGCCACGACCGCAGCCCCCACGAGAATCAGAATGATGCGCATAACGCTTTCTCTTTCACATGATTTGAAACAGAGCAGCATTATCGCCCAAGCATTCCCGACGGACCGGAAAAAAAGCGTCAAAACATGTCAACGGCTTCTTTTTGAACACATATGCCCAAAAAATCAGTCGCGGCCGATGTAAATCCTACTCGATAGACGAGAGCGCCGCATCCAGGTCTGCCATATGCGCTTGCACCAGCGGCGCATCGGGCCGCGTAGACACCACCATGCGGATGTGGTCCCGACTGTCGTAGAAGGTACGCATGATCTGTTCCAACTCGGCCGTAGAATATTGGCGAGAATTATTCAGCAAATCCTGCTCCAGCTCGTCCAGGCTCTCGTAAAGCGCATCCAGCTCTTTTCGTTCCTGAATATACAGCCGTGTCAGCAGAACGCGGTCACCCACCTGGGCCCACTGATCTACGCCTGAAAAACCATGCCGTTGGGCTTGCCGGTTAAGCTGATGATACAGATCCGAGTCACGCTCGATCCGACCGATATACAAGGCATCAGGCACACCATCGGGCGCACTGTCCTGCCAGAACTGCTCACCCTGGTCGACCGACTGCAGCATGGGCAACATATCGCCAAGGCTCTGGACATAGCGGGTCACGAGCTTCTCGTTCAGGGAAAACGCAGCCTCATCCGCCATCAAGGGCAAACTGAAGAAGGCAAAACCACATATGCACAGGATTTTTCTGATCATCGCTCGCCCTGGGGAAAAAACGCCTCGCTCCTGAACTACGCAAAGCATGTCTATCCGATTGTAAACAGAGCGGCACTTTTCATTGCTTGTTGCTGCGCGAATAAACAACACTGGTAAACGCGAATTGCACAGATCTGCGCCAAGGAGCTTGACGAGTCCTAACCCTACAGTGGACACAGACCGACGGGCCCCTGACAACATCTACACGCCGGCCCCCACGCCAGCGCGCTGAAAGGCATCAAAATCAGCGGATTGCAGCTCGGACAAGGACAAGTCCCACCCTCCCTCCCGGGCCAACTGACGACGCGCCACCATATGCGCGGCCGGACAATTGACGGTCGCCACTGCCGCCACGCCCGGTCCCGAAAAACAATATGCCACAGCCATCTGCGCCTGCTCATCCACAAACGTGCGCACCTGGTCATAAGGCCCCTGCTCACCGGCAATCTGTATTTTCACATCCCCCTGGTCAGACCAATACCAAGGCAAGGCCTTGTACACCCCCTGTTCCTGCCCCATCAGCCGGGCCGCCAGATAACGGGCCTGGTCATGCGCATTTTGCACAGACTCCAGCCGTCGGCTCCGGCCGTCCGCACCGCGCACGCGCGCGCAGTCACCGATGGCGTAAATCCCAGGCGTGCCGGTCTGCAGATAGGCATCGACCAACACGCCATTCTGAACCTGCAATCCAGCCGCAGCGGCCAATTCATCCTGCGCATCGGAACCCACTCCTACCACCAGCAGATCCAATGGCAAGCGCCGGCCCGACTGCAACAACAACTCGATGACCGTGTTCCCCTCGGCCATGCACTCCAGCACCGAATCGGCCAATACAAACTGCACGCCGGCCAGCTCGTGGCGCACCCGCACATACTCGCTCAGGCTTGGCGGCAGGCTACGCGACATGACACGATCGGCCGAATCCACCACCGTGACCTGCATGCCCGCCGCGCAGGCGGCGCGCGCAAACTCCAGGCCTATAAACCCTGCCCCCAGCACCACGGCATGGCCGCACACCGGCATACGCTGCTTCAAGGCGCGCGCCTGATCCAAAGTGGCAATGGAGAATACATTTTCGGGGGCCTGGGACTGGATCGCCAAGCGGCGCGGCCTGGAACCCAGAGCCAGCACCAGCGTATCGTAATTCCAGGCCTGTCCCTGCGCCGATACGGTGCGATCCTCAGGATCGATACTGTCTATACCTGCCTGGTGCAGTTCAATCTGTTGGGCCTGAAAAAAATCGGCTGGACGAAAAGCCAGACGCTCCTGCGGCACCTGTCCCAGCAAATAGCCCTTGGACAAGGGCGGGCGCTGATAGGGCAGCTCCGACTGGGCCTCCATCAGCAAGATCTTGCCCGCATAGCCATTTTTTCGGAGGGCAACGGCTAGATTGACGCCGGCATGCCCCGCCCCTGCCACAATGGTCGTGTGCGCCATGCTCTACTCCACCCTATCCAGCGTGCTCGACAGGAATGCTCAAGCGCATGCCATCGAGCTCGGCACAGGCCATCAACTGACAAGACAGCCTGGAATTGGCCTGTCGACCCTGCGCAAAACCCAGCATATCCCGCTCCATAGCCTGCATCTGCGGCAAGCGCTCCAGCCACGACGGGTCCACGTACACATGACAGGTCGCGCAAGAACAGGAGCCCCCACAATCGGCATCGATTCCCTCCACGCCTGCGCGGACTGCACTTTCCATCACGCTCATGCCGGACTCGACCTCCAAGGTCCGCTCCAACCCTGTCGCTTCCACAATAAATACTTTCATCTTCCCCATCCTTTTTTATGGTCGACTGCTCATCACAACTGAACGACACACGTCCCCAGTTCCCTGGCCGAAGACGGCGGCGGCGGCTTGTATGCATTTCGCCCGCTGCGCCCGCAGAACATGGCAAATGTCTTCAGATTGCCGATCTTCAGGTACACATTCTTGTCTTTGAGCGCTCCGAAACACTGGCCGATCGGCTCCAGGTACTGATGGCCCGGATAGACCCGCGTATCCTGCGGCACGCAATCTTTGAGTCGCTGCAGCGACTCGAACATATCCTGCACCGAGCCGGTAGGCCCACTGCACAACCCCACGCCTTCCATAAACAGGGTATCGCCGGTAAACAGGCAATCCCCCACCAGAAAGCAGCATGAACCGGACGTATGCCCCGGCGTGGGCAGAATCTGGCAAGCCAGGGTGCCGCAATACACCCACTCCCTGCCATGCGTCAGCCGCAAGGCAGGGTCCCGAAACCCGGACACCTGTGCTTCGATATGCGACAGATAAATAGGGCAGCCCTGCAACTGCGCCAGCTCCGAGGCGGCCGCGATATGGTCGGCATGACTATGGGTAACCAGCAGGCCACGACAGTCCAGGCCATGCTCCTGCAGCAAATTCGACAGGAACACCGCGTCCCAGCCTGGGTCGATGACGACGGCGTCGCGGGACTGCGGATCAAATACCACGAACATATAATTGCGAAAAGCCGCCCGCCCTGACTCCACCACCAACAGTTGACTGGAACCAAGCTTGGCATCGGGCTCTGCGCAGGCAAGCTGCCCAGACATGCTCAGACCTCCTGAAGCTCGGTGACCAAACTGCGGTACTGCTCCCGCAGCACGACCTTTTGCACCTTGCCCATGATGTTGCGCGGCAGGCTGTCCACCAGCACGATCCGGGCCGGCATATCCGTTTTATCCAGCTCCGTATCCAGACGTTCCTGGATTTCCTGAACCGATACCACCGCACCGGGCTTGGATACTACGATCGCCACCGGAACCTGCAAGCCCGAACCATCGGGAACAGCAATGACGGCGCTTTCCGCCACGCCGTCGATCCGGTCTATGCACTCCTCGATGACTTTGGGAAACACGACTTTTGCCGCCGTTTTAACGGCGTCCTTGACCCGGCCGACGATATGCAGATAGCCGTCGCCATCGAAATAGCCATAGTCGCCGGTAATAAAGTAGCCATCGGCACGCATGTCTTCGGCCGTTTTCTCGGGCAGTTTCCAGTATCCCGAAAACAGGTTTTCACCGCGCAATTCCACAAAACCGACCTGCCCCGTCTCGGCGGCTGTACAACCATCTTCCTGCATGATTCGGATGGATACACCCGGTAATGCCAGCCCTACGCTGTTGGGACGACGCTGGCCGTCATACGGATTGGAGGCAATCATGCTGCCCTCGGTCATGCCGTAACGCTCCAGCACCGTATGGCCGGTGCATTGCTGCCACTGCGCATGGGTCTGGGGCAACATGGGTGCCGAACCGGAAATAAACAAACGCATAGACGCGGCCGCCGCCGCCAGGCCTTCTTGCTTGAGCAAGGCCATATAGAACGGCGGAACCCCCATCAGCACGGTGGCTTGTGGCAACAGACCCAGCACGCGCCGCACCTCGAAGCCAGGCAAATACAGCATGCTTCCTGCACAGGCCAACATGACATTGGTCGCCGTGAACAAGCCATGCAGATGAAATAACGGCAGTGCGTGGATCAACACGTCTTTATCCGTGAAATGCCAGTAATCCACCAAGGTAGTGGCATTCGATGCCAGGGACCGATGCGTATGCACCGCCCCCTTGGGCCTGCCCGTTGTCCCGGAGGTGTAAAGAATCGCCGCGACATCCTGCGCCGCGCGCGCCTGGGCCTGAAAGCCGGGCTCAAAGCGCGCCATGCCATCGACCAGCGTACCGGTCTCGCCCACATCCAACGTCAGGCAACGGGACAAGGCCCGCACGGCCGGCAAGTCCTGGATGGTGGCGTGCATTGCGCTGGAACACACCAGCACGCTAGGTTCGGCATTATCCAAAAAGTACGCCAGATCTTCTTGTCCGTAGGCTGGGTTGACCGAAACATACACAGCCCCCGCCAACACCGTGCCCATATACAGCTCCAGCGAGGTTACGGTTTTTTCAGTGAAATTCAGCACCCGGTCGCCCGGCCGCACGCCCAGTTCATGCAAAAACGCGGCAATACGCTCGCTGTTCTCAAAAAAATCGCGATAACTGCGCTCCAGATCCCAGTCCACAGCGCGGATGAACACCTTGTCCTCCAGGCCTATGGATGGTTGTCGCAGTACGGATGCAAGATAATTATTGGTATACATAGTCTCACTCGATCTTTGTTTTATTTTTTTACGCTACGGCCTGAGCAAGACGGCTTTCGTACTTGCTGTAGATTCTGTTGTAGCCCATGCCAAAGCATGCGCTGTACAGGTCGCCGCCATCACTGGATTTAATGTCGCAGGACAGGGAAAACGCCTTCAGGTGAAGATTGATGGACCCACACGCCAAACCGTCCACAATAAACTCGCTTTTCAGATTCTGATTTTCCTGGAACTTCTGGCGGAAATCATTCGCATTGAAAAACGGGTCAGTGGCCTTTTCCAGCTCCACATCCAAGCCAATTTGCCGTATCAACCCGGCCACCTGTTGTTTAACATCTTCTATCCATGCCTGGACTACCGCCAGATCAGCCGACAAAAAGATGTACTCCCGCATCAAGAACGAAATCTGCCGTTCTCCAGGCGCGTAATACTTTTCGCATCTGAAGCAAAAACACTTATTACTCAACAAAGTATCTTTGTGTAATTTTTTTCCAGAAAGGTTATAAAAGACCGGATAGCAGCAGGTGGGCGACAAAAGATACTTTTCTTTTTCATCTATGTCGTTCCCGACACGAAAGGCATGCTGTGAAAAAGATTGGAAATACTTTTCCGCCAAGACAAAGTCGGCCGGCAACATGGGCGACACACTCATATCGGTCGCCCCGGAAAAACAGGGCAGCGCCGCCAGCCAGCCATCCATGTCGGCCTCGAACTTGGGGCTGATCGCCATTGAATTATTGAAACTCATCCCAGCTCCTTGTCCAGAAAGAATTTGGCGACCATCGCATCGACACTGACCATGTCATCGAGATCCAGCTCCTCAAACGCAATGCTCGTTCCCGACAACTCCTCCAGCAGCAAAACCAGATTCACAATATTCAGACTGTCCACGATTCCGGACTCGATCAACTCCGTCTGCGCGTTGATCTCCAGCTCACGTGGTTTGATGGCCTCTTTCAAGTACTCAACAATTCTGCTTTTTATTTCGTCAGACATTTTTATCGCTCTCAAAAAAAAGGCCTCCTCCGATAGGCGGCCATCTTGGTCAACCCGTGCGAACAACAGGTTTTTTTAGTCGAAACTTCTGAAACAACTGTCCGCCTCAACCATGCTCTCCAACCTGGCAAGGCGCCGTTCCTGCTCGGCCGCTTCCTGTCTCAAGCGGGCGTTTTCCCCCTCCAGCAACAACAACCTATCCTGCGGCGCTGTCTGCGCCCCCTGGGCAAGGGCTCTTTGGGCAGCATCACATGCGCGCCCAAGCGCCCGCTCCATGGCATTGACATCGTCATCCACCAACAACCAAATCGAGGCTCCTTCCAGGCACGCCACAGCGTCTCTGGCGACCGCCCTTGCTGCCGGCTGCCCGACCTGGGGAGCTTGCATCAGGGCAGCCATCAAATGCGCCTCCAAAACCACAAAAAAATGCTTGACCGGCACATCCGTCAGAGACAGATCCAACCCGTATAGCAGGTGAAAACCAATACATCTGCGGGTGCTGCTCAACAGCTTGCTCATCTGACCAACAATGGTCTCGAAATCCCGCAAAGCCTCGCCCGTCAATACTGACGCGGCAAGCAGTTCATCCAAAACCCGTTGCAGCGCCAAGGACACCAACTGTTCTTTATTCGCAAAATGGCTATACAGCG
>JQGF01003162.1_pt1 | contig 10328 bp, 9 predicted proteins | sample 210201 | NCBI WGS metagenome assembly JQGF01 (sample SAMN02947780, study PRJNA257236) | wastewater metagenome | biome: Domestic wastewater sediments; material: Domestic wastewater soil sediments and water; isolation source: domestic wastewater sediment treated with ammonia and hydroxylamine at...
TGCCTTGCTCGATGGCGGCGTGGATATCCTGCTGATCGAAACCGTTTTTGACACGCTCAATGCCAAAGCGGCTGTCTTTGCCCTGGAAACGGTCTTTGACGAACGTGGTGAGCGCGTTCCTGTCATGGTGTCGGGCACGGTCACGGACGCTTCGGGCCGCATTCTGTCCGGCCAGACGGTGGAAGCCTTCTGGAACTCCATGCGTCATGCCCGTCCGATTACGATTGGCCTGAACTGTGCGCTGGGTGCCGCCTTGATGCGCCCCTATGTGGCCGAGCTGTCCAAGATTTGCGATACCTACGTTTGTGTCTACCCGAACGCCGGCTTGCCCAACCCCATGGCCGAAACCGGCTTTGATGAAACCCCCGCCGATACCTCCAGCCTGCTGCAGGAATTTACGCAAGCGGGTCTGGTCAATATGGTGGGTGGGTGCTGTGGCACGACGCCCGAGCACATTGCCGCCATTGCCGAGCTGTGCCGTAAGCTGCCTCCACGAGTTGTTCCTGAGGTGCCCGTTAAAACCCGCCTGTCGGGTCTGGAGCCTTTGAACATTGATGAAGACACCCTGTTTGTGAACGTGGGTGAACGTACCAACGTCACGGGCAGCAAGGCTTTCTTGCGCCTGATTCAGCAGGAAAACTACGAAGAAGCCTTGTCGGTGGCGCGGCAGCAGGTGGAAAACGGTGCGCAGATTATCGATATCAATATGGATGAGGGCATGCTGGACTCAGCAGCCTGCATGCATCGCTTCCTGAACATGATCGCCTCCGAGCCGGACATTGCGCGCGTGCCCATCATGATCGACAGCTCCAAATGGGACGTCATTGAAACTGGTTTGCGCTGCGTGCAAGGCAAGGCCATCGTGAACTCGATCTCCATGAAAGAGGGCGTTGAGCCTTTCCTGGAGCACGCTCGTTTGTGCCGCAAGTATGGCGCCGCCATTGTGGTGATGGCCTTTGACGAGCAGGGTCAGGCCGATAGTTACGAGCGTCGGGTAGAGATTTGCGAACGTGCTTACCGTTTGCTGGTGGATGAGGTGGGCTTTCCGCCTGAGGACATCATCTTCGACCCCAACGTGTTTGCCGTGGCAACCGGCATGGATGAGCACGCCAACTATGGGCTGGACTTTATTCGGGGTGTAGGCTGGATTCACAAAAATCTGCCGCACGCCCGCTTGTCCGGCGGTATTTCCAACGTCAGCTTCTCCTTCCGTGGCAACGAAGCCATGCGCGAGGCCATCCACACCGTTTTCCTGTACTACGCCATTCAGGAAGGCCTGACCATGGGGATTGTGAATGCGGGCCAACTGGGTGTGTATGCCGATATCGAACCGCATCTGCGCGATCTGATTGAAGACGTGATTCTGAACCGGGCCGAACCTAAGGGCAAAACCGATCCGGCTGATGAGCGCACCCCCACCGAGCGTCTGGTGGAAATGGCCGAGAGCGTCAAAGGCTCGGGCGCCAAAAAAGAGGAAGATCTGAGCTGGCGTGAAACCACGGTCGAGCAGCGCTTGATCCACTCGCTGGTGCATGGCATTACCACCTTCATCGTGGAAGACACGGAAGAGGTGCGTCAGAAGATCGCTGCTCAGGGCGGTCGTCCCATCAGCGTCATTGAAGGGCCGTTGATGGACGGCATGAACGTGGTCGGTGACCTGTTTGGTCAAGGCAAGATGTTCCTGCCGCAGGTGGTGAAGTCTGCGCGTGTGATGAAGCAGGCCGTCGCCCACTTGGTCCCTTTCATTGAGGAAGAAAAGCGCCAGATTGAAGCGGCAGGTGGGGATGTGCGCTCCAAGGGCCGCATGGTGATTGCCACGGTGAAAGGCGACGTACACGACATTGGCAAGAACATTGTGTCCGTCGTGATGCAGTGCAATAACTTCGAAGTGGTCAATATGGGGGTGATGGTGCCTTGCGCCGAGATTCTCGCCAAGGCCAAAGAAGTGGAAGCCGATATCGTGGGGCTGTCCGGCCTGATCACCCCCAGTCTGGAAGAAATGGCCTATGTTGCGTCCGAGATGCAGCGTGACCCTTACTTCCGTGAACGCAATATCCCTCTGATGATTGGTGGCGCGACCACCAGCCGGGTCCACACGGCGGTGAAGATTGCGCCGCATTACGACGGCCCGGTCATCTACACACCGGACGCCAGCCGCTGCGTCGGTGTGGCCACGCAGCTTGTCTCGGATAATGTGGAAGAGTTTCTTGCCGAAGTGCGCGAGGAATATGAACAAGTGCGCCAGCGCCATGCCAATCGTAAAGCCACCCCTTTGATTTCGCTGGAAAAAGCGCGCCAAGACAAGCCTGCGATTGACTGGTCGACCTATGTCCCGCCACGCCCCAAGTTCATTGGACGCCGCACCTTCAAGAATTATGATCTGGCCGATATTGCCCAGTTCATCGACTGGACGCCGTTCTTCCAGACCTGGAGCTTGTTTGGCAAGTACCCGGCCATTCTGGAGGACAAGGTGGTGGGCGAGCAGGCCAAGACCTTGTTTGCCGAAGGACAGGCCATGTTGAAAAAGATCATTGAGGGCCGTTGGCTGACCGCCAATGGCGTCATTGCCTTTTACCCCGCCAATACGGTCAATGGCGAGGACATCGAGGTCTATTCGGACGAATCGCGCAGCGAAGTCCTGTTTACCTGGCGTAATCTGCGCCAGCAAGGTGTCAAGCGTGAAGGCGTAGATAGCAAGTGTCTGGCCGACTACATTGCTCCCAAAGAAAGCGGCGTGGCCGATTACATCGGCATGTTTGCAGTCACCGGCGGGATTGGCGTGGACAAGCTGTCCGAGCGTTTCCAGGCCGCAGGGGACGATTACTCAGATCTGATGATCAAAGCACTGGGGGACCGTTTTGCAGAAGGCTTTGCAGAATGTCTGCACGCTCGTGTCCGCACGGATTTGTGGGGGTATGTGACGGACGAACGTCTGTCCAACGAAGAACTGATCAACGAGAAATACCAGGGTATTCGTCCCGCACCGGGTTACCCGGCGTGTCCGGAGCACGTGGTTAAACACGACATGTTCCGTGTTCTGCAGTGCGAAGACATCGAGATGTTCATCACCGACAGTTACGCCATGATTCCGGCTTCCAGTGTGTCGGGCTTTTACTTCAGCCACCCGCAGTCCAAGTATTTTAACGTGGGCAATATTGGTGAGGATCAGTTGCAGGACTACATCAAGCGCAGTGGCCGTACGGAAGAAGATGTGCGCCGCACCTTGTCGGGCGTGCTGGGCTGATATGGGAACGACGGGGCCTGGTACGGGGGGCGCCGAGAGCACCTCCCAAACCCGACGTCAGGCTTTGGGGCGGTTTTTGCGTCATGCGCGAGAACGTATCCGGCCGCTCGACGTCGGTCTGGCCCCGGGAGTGCGTCGTCGTACTCCTGGTTTGCGCCGCGAAGAGGTGGCCCAGCTGTGCGATATCAGCACCACCTGGTACACCTGGATCGAGCAGGGCCGCGATGTGACCGTGTCCCCGACTGTCTGTGCCCGGCTGGCCACCGTGTTGAAGTTGGCCAGAGCGGAACGTCATTACCTGTTTGAGCTGGCCGATTGCGCCGATCCTGAGCATTGGCAAGGTGATATTCAGCCTTTGCCGCAGGGCTTGAGCGCCTGTGTCGACAGTATCTCCGCGCCTGCTTATATTCTGGACCGCAGCTGGAATGTTCTCGCGCGTAACGAGGCCTTGCTGGACTTGTTTGATGGCTGGCCCGATCGCAGCGAGCAGCCCAATCTGCTGCGTTACATCTTTCTGGACCCGGCCGCACGCGATTTGGTGGTGGACTGGGAGCAGCGTGCCAGCCGTGTCGTGGCCGAGTTTCGCGCCGATGTCGGCGCACATGCGGATGAGGCCGATATACAGGCGCTTATTCAGGAACTGGGGCAGCAAAGCCAGGTATTCGCGTTCTGGTGGGGACGCCAGACCGTGGTGGAGCGGGAGGGGGGATTGCGGGATTTCCGCCATCCCAAAAAAGGTGTCAGGCGTTTTCAGCAGTTTACGTTCCGGCTGGCTATCCGGCCGGACTGCAAGTTGGTGATGCTGCTCACTGATCAGGCTTCGCGGGCAGCGGAGCCGGACTAAGGCAGACACAGCAGATCGGTGCGCCAGGAGACGTTGGGCAAGACTTGCCAAAGCAGGCGGCATACCTTCGGACTGAGCCCTATGCTTTCGTTTTTCTGGTCGTGCGTGGCGCCTGTTGCAACGAATCGCCATCAGTGGGGGATAGTCGGGCAAAAGACAGGCTGGATAAGGCGGTAATCGCACCCAGAATCAGGAAAGCCCAAATCGTATCCTGCGTCTGCACACTGCTGGCACCACGCAGGGCCATGCTGATGTTCAAGGTGACGGCCGCGCAAGCCACGCCCAGACTGATGGCCAACTGCTGCGCCATGGCTGCAAAGCTGCTGGCCTGACTCATGGCCTCGGATTCCAGGTCGGCGTAGGTCAGGGTGTTGACTGCGGTGAACTGCAGGGAGCGGAAGAAACCACCTGCCGTCAGCACGGCAATCATCAGCCACATTGGGGTCGTGGCCTGGAACAGGGCGCACAAGGCGATGAACAGGCCGGTCAGCCAGGCATTGATGATCAGTACATTGCGAAAGCCAAAGCGCCGGATGATGGGTGGGGCCACCAGCTTCATGCCCAGTGCACCAATCGCACCGGTAAAGGTGATCAGACCTGCTGCCAGCGCGCTCATGCCAAAGTTGGTTTGCAACATGATTGCCAGTAGAAAGGGGGAAGCTCCGAGCGAGAAGCGGCACAGGTTGCCGCCCAGTACCGATATGGCAAAGGTTTTGGTGCGCAGCAAGGACAGGTCAATGATGGGATAGGCTACCTGGCGGGCGTGCCAGACATACCACAGGCCGGCGATCAGTCCGGCCAGGGTCAGCCAGCCCAGGGTGGACCAGTTCAGGGTGCCGTGGCCGACGTTCTCAAAGCTGGTTACCAGGGTGGCCAGGCAGATGGCGCTCAAGATAAAGCCCAGCCAGTCCAGGGGAGGCCGGTCGGTGGGATAGTCCTCGCGGATATAGCGTAGTACCAGGGCAATACCCAAGGCTCCGACGGGGATGTTGATCAGGAAAATCCAGTGCCAGCTGGCATACGTGACTAAAAAACCACCCACGGGCGGGCCGATGATAGGGCCGAGCAAGGCGGGTAAAGTCAGCACGGCCATGGCGCTTAAAAGCTGATCTTTAGGGACGCGCCGCAGTAAGATAATGCGTCCTACCGGTACCATCATGGCCCCCGCCATGCCCTGGACCACCCGGGAAATGATCAGTTGGGTCAGGGTCTGGGACAGGGCGCATGCAACAGAACTGGCGGTAAAGAGTAGAATGGCGGCCAGGAACACCTTGCGCGCTCCAAAGCGGTCCGCAGCCCACCCGCTGATAGGCACGAACACAGCCACTGCCAGCAGGTAGCTGGTAATGATGGTATTCATGCGGATGACGCTGGTATCCAGCGACAGGGCCATGGTGGGCAGGGCTGTGGCCACTACGGTCGAGTCCAGCATTTGCATGAACAAGGCACATCCCACAATGTAGGGAATAATGCGTATGGCCCGACGCTCTTGAGGGGACAGGGTTGCCGGTGGTGGGGCAGCTTCGGTCTGTTCAGATGCCATGCGGCGAACTCTCTGGTGTGCGGTGCAGTAAACTCAAACTTTTCTGTTATCCAATTTATTTAGGCGTACAGGTATTATGGCAAAGAATTTCGAATCCGAAATTACCCAGTTTCTCAAACAATATAAAGCTCAGAATCCCGATACCGAAGCGCGTCAGCGTGAGGGGCGTTATCGTCTGTGGGACAAGCAGATTGATCAGGAACTGCAAGATGGTTACAAGGCGGCCCGCACGCCCCAGAAACCTTACGTGTACTACGAAAACAACTAAATCCTTGCGCCGGCGCCTGTGACCGAGATTGCACAGCAGACTGTTGTGGACACGCCAGCTCCTCAGCCCGAGGATGTGCTGGCGCGTCTTTATGGTGAGCCGCTGTTTGCGATTCCCCAGGATCTGTACATTCCGCCCGATGCGCTGGAAGTGTTTCTGGATGCGTTCGAAGGCCCGTTGGATTTATTGCTGTATCTGATCCGCAAGCAGAACTTCAATGTGCTCGATATTCCGATGGCCCAGGTCACCGGGCAGTATCTGGCGTATGTGGAGCAGATTCGCGCCAGCAATCTGGAGTTGGCGGGTGAGTACCTGCTGATGGCTGCGCTGCTGATCGAGATCAAGTCCCGCATGCTGCTGCCGGTGCGACGTGCGGACACGGGTGAAGAAGTGGATGATCCGCGTGCGGAGCTGGTGCGCCGTTTGCTGGAATACGAACGCATGAAGGAAGGGGCGCGCCGTCTGGACCAGTTGCCCCTGGCGGGGCGCGATTTTCTGCTGGCCAATGCCCAGGCCGAACTGGTTATTGAGGCGATCCCGCCGGAGGTGAGTGCAGAGGATTTGCGCGAGGCTTGGCTGGGGATTTTAAAGCGGGCCAAGCTCAACGCCAGTCACAAGATTACCCGTGAGCAGTTGTCGGTGCGGGATCACATGAGCCAGATTCTGCGACGTTTGCAGCATGTTCGCTTTATGGAGTTTAGTGAGCTGTTCAATGAACGTCTGGATCAGGGTGATCCGACAGCGGTGCTTGTCGTGCATTTTCTGGCAATGCTGGAATTGGCACGAGAGTCACTGCTTGAAATCACGCAGGCCGAGCCCTACGCTCCTATTTATTTGCGCCTGACGTATATTCGAGCGCAGGCCGATGGGCCTGATCTTATTCCGTAGCGGAGAATTTTTTGAAAGTCGTTCATAACATCCAAGAACTGCGCGATCAGCTTCAGGGCCAGACACGCGTGGCATTTGTTCCAACCATGGGGAATTTGCATCGGGCTCACCTGGACCTGATGAAGATGGCGCGCCAGCATGGCGACCCGGTGGTGGCCAGTATTTTTGTCAATCGCCTGCAATTTGGTCCTAACGAGGATTTTGATCGTTACCCCCGCACCTTGCAGGAAGATGCGCAGAAGATGGAACAAGAGCGCGATGTGTATGTCTTGTTTGCGCCCTCGGAACGCGAAATGTACCCCGAGCCGCAGAGTTTCCGCGTCAGCCCGCCCGATCATCTGGGGCGGATTCTGGAAGGTCATTTCCGTCCCGACTTTTTCGAAGGCGTGTGTACGGTTGTTCTGAAGCTGTTCTCCTGTGTACAGCCGCGTGTCGCCGTCTTTGGCAAAAAGGACTACCAGCAGTTGATGGTGGTGCGTCAGATGGTGCGTCAATTTCAGTTGCCGGTGGAGATTCTGGCGCACGAGACGGTCAGAGAAGAGGATGGTTTGGCCATGTCCTCGCGCAATCGCTATTTGAGTCCGGAAGAGCGCGCCCAGGCCCCGCAGATTTACCAGACGCTGCAAGAGATGAAGGAACGCTTGCAACAAGGTCAAAGCCGTCAGGAGATTGAGGCGTATGCGACCGGCAAATTGACCGATCTGGGATGGAAAGTGGATTACATGGCTTTGCGTCGTCAGTCGGACTTGCTCGAACCGAGCGAGGAGCAGATACAGGCAGGCGAGCCTTTGGTGGCGTTGGCCGCGGCCAAACTGGGCGCAACGCGTTTGATCGATAATCTGGAAATGACTAAAGCCTGATTTCTTGTGTTATTTGGTTAGAAAAGCACAGTTTTTACTGTGCTTTTTTCATATCTGCGTGCTTTTGGTCTGTTTGTCTTTTTGTCTTATTGACCGTGGGGCAGGGGCATCCCAAAGCGAGAAGGGCAGGGGCAGGCTGGACTCAGTTGGCGCGGTACCTAGCCCCTGGACCCAGTGCAAGCGTCGGGCCTGTACAGGGTGGGTGTCTCTTTAGGGCTGCTGCCGGAGTCTGGTTGGGGGAGCGCACTCGCCGTCGCAGATTTCAAGCACCGATATGGGCTGGTAAATAGCTGTTTTTTGGGTTACTGAAACGTGGCTATTTATATTAGTCCTATGACAAAAACATCCTGCACAAGTTAACAGTCGTGTAGTCCCTGCCTAAAATGACAAACTCTGTCTATGGTTAATTCTTCACATTACAGGTGGCCTGGCCGCCTGGTACAGATATACGAGACTGATATGGTATTGAATAGCCACCTTCCCGCTTCTGTGCTTTTTGAAAGCCTGACCCCGCGTGAGCGCGATGTCCTGTCCTATATCGCGACGGGTAAGGCGAATAAAGTGATTGCGGCCGAATTGGAGATTTCCCAGCGCACGGTCGAAGCGCATCGGGCACGCGTTTTTCAGAAGTTACGCGTGCGCAATGCGGTTGAGCTGACTCGTTTTGTCTTTAGTGAGCCGGCGCTGCGCGATGTGCTGCCGCCCTGTTTGATGGGCGGGCAGTCTGCACCATAGCACTTAGCGGCAGGCGGGGATTGGCTGGCTGTCCAGCTCACTGACCGGGTCCAGATCCGCTTGTCGGGTCAAGTGGCTCTCCAGCGTGGGACGTTGCTGGTTGAAGGTGTTAACGCGCAAGACATTGTTGTTTACAAAGCTCAGATCTGCCAGGGTCGAGTCATTGTCCGCCAACAAGGCGATGCGGGTGGGCTGTGTGCCGATGGGGACCCAGCAACCGCCCTTGTGGTAGGACTGACCAGCACCCAGCGGGGTGGCTCGTAAACGCCATTGACCGGCTGGCGCCAGGGTCACGCTGATTTTGTAAGGTTCGCAAATGCCACCTTGGGGCGGGCAGGACAGGGTGCCTAGAAATGTTTTGGGCTCGGCCAGTTCGGCAACACTGTGATCGGCCTGGGCGGCCGGGGCTTGCTCGGCGCTGGCCGGGGTAATGGCGCGCAGACCTTCCTGATTGCCAAAACCCAGATTGATTTGCGAGGGGGCACGGGCGGTGCTGCTGCCTTGTGCCTGGCGCAGGGCGTCTTTCTGGGTAGAGTCACGGCCTTCGTTAGGGGTGGGCTGAACGGGTGCCTGGGCGCAGGCTGCCAGCAAAACAAGCGAGAGCAGGGGCAGTGAACGCAGAGGAGAAATCTTGAGGAAAGACATGGCGGGCTTCCGTGGACTGGTGATAGCTGAATTCTACGCTAGACCTGGCCTGGCGGGACAGTATCAGACCTATCGAGGGTAGGAGGATTGGCGCGGGTACGTTACAGTTTTGTTTTTTTATCCGTGGATTGCACATGCTGACAATTGGGCTGACTGGTGGAATTGGATCGGGCAAAAGCCAGGTGGCCAATTTTTTTGCTTCCTGGGGGGCGGCGGTGGTGGATACGGATGTGATCGCCCATGAGCTGACCGCGCCCGGTGGCTTGGCCATTGGGCCTATCCGCGATACTTTTGGTGCCGAAGCCCTGGCCGCTGACGGCTCGATGGATCGGGACTGGATGCGAGCCTGCGTGTTTGCTGATCCGGCCGCCCGTCATCGCCTGGAGGCGATCATTCATCCTCTGATTTGGAACGTAACAAAAGCACAGACCTTGAAGGCGCAGGGATGTTATCTTGTTGTGGTTGTACCCTTGCTGGTGGAGTCAGGACGATGGAGCGACCGTGTGGACCGGATTTGCGTTGTCGATTGTGATGAGGCGACCCAGATCGCGCGCGTGCAAAAGCGCAGCGGGCTGGCAGTGGCCACAATTGAACGTATCATGGCCGCACAAGCGCAACGTCAGCAACGCCTGGCGGTGGCTGATGATGTGGTTCTGAACGATGGGCAGACGACGTTGCCCGTGTTGGAAGAGCGGGCGCGGGCTGTCCACCAACGCTGGTGTGCCTTGACTGCCTGACACCACACCGTGTCTGACCCCCAGCCGACAAATAAAGGTTTTTAAACGCGTGACTCTATACGAATACCCATGCAATGAGCGTGTCCGGGCTTTACTGAGAGTCGAATACTTGTTCGATAGGCTGTTTCATTTTTCGGCCAACCAGGATGCGTACTCGCACCAGATCGCAGTAGCGACTTTATTTGATTTGCTGGACATTGCAGATCGAACCGACTTGCGTTCGGCCGTTTTGCAGGATCTGGAACGTCAGCGCGTGGCGCTGGCCGCACTGCGCGAGCACCCTGGGGTGCAGTTGCAGGCACTGGACAAGATGATCGAGCAGATCGTGCGCGCGGCCGCCGACCTGTCTGCCCAAGGGCGGGTGGGACAAGGTTTGCGTGAGAATGAATGGCTGACCAGCTTGCGCGGCCGGGTCGCCGTGCCCGGCGGCACCTCCCCGGTGGATATGCCTTCTTATTATTCCTGGCAACAGCGGCCGGACAAGGATCGCGTTCAGGATTTGCGCCGCTGGTCCGAGTCTTTTTTACCGCTTTATCAAGGCCAGGCCTTGATAAAGCGGTAAAA
>JQGF01000897.1_pt1 | contig 10285 bp, 8 predicted proteins | sample 210201 | NCBI WGS metagenome assembly JQGF01 (sample SAMN02947780, study PRJNA257236) | wastewater metagenome | biome: Domestic wastewater sediments; material: Domestic wastewater soil sediments and water; isolation source: domestic wastewater sediment treated with ammonia and hydroxylamine at...
GCGTGTGCGCAAGTCCTCGCGCACGGACATGGTTTTGGGAGCCCGGTCGCCGGAGACCAGCAGTGTGAAGGCGTCTGGCCGGGTGGCCGACTCGCGCCAGCGATTGTACAGTGCAAATACGGCAGCCTGTCCGTGCTCGTCAAAACGTTCGATATCGTCGATGGCTAAAAGGCTGGGAGGGGCTTTGTCATCGGTAGCGATGTCAAAGATGGGCTGGAAAGGAGTATCTGCACTAAAATAGCGGCTGTCGTCTCGACTGGCCATCGCCCGCAGCAGATGTGTTCGACCTGCACCGGGCGGTCCCCACAGGTAAACCGCGCGTCCTGGACTACACTGACGCAGAGCCTGCAACGCAGCCTGATTCGCTCCGGCAACAAAGTTGTCCAAAGAGGCAGGCGGTGCTGGAGATATATCCAGAATCAGTTGCTCGGTCATGTGTCGTACAATTTCGTCCAACTCGCAATTTTCACATATCCCACGGCTTTTCCCATGAAAAACACTACTTCTGTTTCCTTGACCTACCGCGATGCAGGCGTGGATATCGACGCGGGCGATGCCCTGGTCGACCGTATTAAACCACTGGCTGCCAAAACCATGCGTGCAGGCGTCATGGCTGGAATCGGAGGCTTTGGCGCTTTGTTTGAAGTGCCTACCCACCTTAAAGAGCCCGTTCTGGTGTCCGGCACCGACGGTGTTGGTACCAAACTACGCCTGGCATTTGATTGGCAGCGCCACGACACTGTGGGTATAGACCTGGTGGCCATGAGTGTCAACGACATTCTAGTCCAGGGCGCAGAACCCTTGTACTTTCTGGATTATTTTGCCTGCGGCAAGTTGTCGGTGGATACGGCAGCCCAGGTGGTCGGTGGTATTGCCAAGGGGTGTGAACTGTCCGCTTGCGCCCTGATCGGTGGCGAAACAGCCGAGATGCCCGGCATGTACCCCGAAGGTGAGTATGACCTGGCTGGTTTTGCAGTGGGTGCGGTGGAAAAATCCCGCATTATTGATGGCAAGTCCATTGTGCCAGGGGATGTGGTCCTGGGTCTGGCCTCCAGCGGCGCCCACTCCAACGGCTACTCGCTGATCCGCAAGATTCTCAAGCATGCCAATGCCAAGCCGACTGACGAGCTTGATGGCCGTCCGTTGGCGGATGTGGTCATGGAGCCCACCCGCATCTATGTGAAATCCGTCCTGGCTGCCCTGGCTGCCCACGGTGCGGACATCAAGGGTCTGGCCCATATCACGGGTGGCGGATTGCTGGAGAACGTGCCCCGTATCCTGCAAAAGAACCTCACCGCCCGTCTGAATCGTGATTCCTGGACCATGCCAGCCTTGTTCCAGTGGCTGCAAGCCAATGGCAACGTAGCGGACGAAGAAATGTACCGCGTGTTCAACTGCGGTATTGGCATGATCATGATTGTTCCTGCCGACAAGGCTGAGGCCATCAGTGCAACCCTGTCCGAGCATGGGGAAACCGTTTACACGCTGGGCGAGATCCTGGAACGTCAGGAAGGGCAGGCGCAGACTGAAGTGGTGTAAACCACGGAGATCGCGTTAACCCATGAAGCGGAAAAAGGCAGCGACAGGCTGCCTTTTTTTTGCCCTGTTCCCGTCCCTGACGCTGCCCCTGATTCAGTTTGCAGTCCCCAGGCTCGGATTTTTCGACCTTGCTTCCCAGCCTCGACGCTCTCCCTTGATCCAAGCTCAGGTGCCAAGCCAACATCGCCATGCTGCCCCCTCGCGTTGAGGTAGGGCTTTGGGTCTGCAAACTTGGCCCATCGTCTTGCCTCAAGGCCTGGAACCGACGTCTTACGCGAATCGCCGGGGCCTCATCTCTATCTTGTCGTTTGCTCTTGTGTGCCGGGCTTATGGCTTGTGCGCACAGCGCTGGCCTGCCAGATCCTCATGCAGGCCAGTAGTGGCGCGCTGCCGCTACGATGTGTTCGGCTGCCTGCGGGTCCTGGCAGTTGAATTGCAAACGGCCAGGCTCGGAGCGCAGCCAGGTTAATTGGCGTTTTGCCAGTTGTCGGGTAGCGGCAATGGCCTGCTCAACAGCCTGTTCCAGGCTCACCTCACCGTCCAGATAAGCCCAGAGTTGCCTATAACCTACACACCGGATGGAGGGCAGACCCGGGTGCAGATCAGAGCGCTGATGCAATTTTTCGACCTCCTGCAGCAGACCCTGCTCGATCATGTCCCGGTAACGGGTGGCGATGCGACGGTGCAGCCAGGCCCGGTCTTGGGGCTCCAGACTCAGTGTGATGTAGTGGTGGCTCTTTTCTTGCGGCTGGGCTTTCTCTTGTAACCAGTCGCTCATGGTTTTGCCGCTGATATGAAAAATTTCCAGGGCACGCTGAATGCGCTGGCTGTCGCGTGGGGCCAGCCGGGCGGCGGTGTCCGGGTCGATACGGCGCAGTTCTTCATGCATCGCGGGCCAGCCGATTTCCTGGGCTCGCTCATCCAGTTGTCGCCGGATGACAGGATCTGCCTGCGGCAGGTCATTCAGCCCTTCACGCAGGGCTTTGTAATACAGCATGGTGCCGCCGCACAGCACGGGGTAACGTCCGCGCGCCTGGATGCCTTGAATCAGGCGGCTTGCGTCGCTGGCAAATTCGGCAGCCGAGTAGCTCTCTGCCGGATCGCGAATATCCAGCAGGTGGTGGGGGATAGCGGCTTGCTCCTGAGCACTGGGCTTGGCCGTGCCAATGTCCATGCCACGATAAATCGTCGCTGAATCCATCACGATCACTTCAATCGGCCAGTATTGGGCCAAGGTGTGCGTGGTGGCGCTTTTGCCGCTGGCGGTGGGCCCTGCCAGGCAAAGAATGGGTAAATCGTTCATTGTCCACGCATAAAAAGTTTGTCCAGCTCACTCAGCGTCCATTGGAACCAGGTGGGGCGGCCATGATTGCACAGGTCGGCCCGGTCGGTTTGCTCCATTTTGCGCAGCAGGGCGTTCATCTCCGGGATGCTCAGGCGGCGGTTGGCGCGCACGGCACCGTGGCAGGCCATGGTGGAGAGCAGCTCGTTACGTTGTTCGTCCAGGTGGCGTGAGGAGCCCACCTGAGCCAGGTCGCGCAGAACAGCCCGGGCCAGGGATTCAATATCGCCTTGTGCCAGCAGTGCAGGAACGGCGCGCACAGCGATTGTGGCAGGGCCAGCCGGATTCATGCTCAAGCCCAGCTCGCTCAGGGTGTCGTGATGCTCGTCCAGCAAAGCAAGGTCCGTTTCCGAACAACTGAACACCACCGGTACCAGCAAATCCTGGCGGGGCAGATCGCGGCCATCGAGCGCCTGCTTCAACTGTTCATACACCACCCGCTCATGGGCGGCATGCATATCCACCAGAATCATGCCCTGACGGGTTTCGGACAGAATGTAGACACCGTGCAACTGGCCTAGTGCCATGCCCAGGGGGAACTCGTCGATAGCCGTGTCGGTATCGCTTTGATAGTGGGTGGCGGGAGGGTTGTCGTGCGTTGGCTCAATGGGGCGGTACAGGGATTTCCAGTCCGCATTGCCGCCCCCCGCGGGTTCGCGCAGACTAAAACTGGATTGCCAGCCTTGACGGGCCGGATGGCTGTAAGGCATGGACGGTTCGTGGCTACTGTACTCGCCTGATGAGCCCAGGCCCGCAGCGCCCGCCGGTGGGGCAGAAGCCATGTCGGGCAAGGAGGTTGCGCTTTGTGGCAGGGGCATGGCGGCCACCGGTGTATCGCCGGCCATGCTGCCCTGAGCCAGAGCTTGTCCGACCGCCTGCAAGACAAAGCGGTACACGGCGCCACTGTCGCGAAAGCGAACCTCGTGCTTGGCCGGGTGCACGTTCACATCCAGCGTAGAGGGGGCAATGTCCAGAAAGAGCGCATAGGCAGGTTGGCGATCCCCGTGCAGCACATCGGCATACGCGCTGCGTATGGCGTGCGATACCGTGCGATCGCGTACAAAGCGGCCATTGACGAACAGGAACTGCTTGTCTGCGTTGGGGCGAGCATGGGCCGGGTGGATCACCAGCCCGCGCAAGCCAATCAAACCTTGTTCTTGAGCCACGGGCAGGCTTTGTTCGATGAACTCCTTGCCCAGAATATCCAGCAGACGCTGTTCCAGGGTGCCACTGCGCCAGTGACGCTGCGGCTTGTCATTGTGGAACAATCGAAAAGCGATCTGTGGTTGAGCCAGAGCGATGCGCTCCAAGGCGGTCACACAGTGACCGTATTCGGTTCCTTCGGTGCGCAGAAATTTGCGGCGTGCGGGAATATCGTCAAAAAGCTGGCGTACATCCACATGCGTGCCAATCTGCCCCGAGGCTGGTTGCGGTTCACTCAGGCCCAGCGAATATTCCCAGGCGTGCGGATCTTCCTGGGTGCGCGAATTGATGGTCAGGCGGGCCACCGAGGCAATGGATGGCAGGGCCTCGCCCCGAAAGCCCATCGAGGCAACGGATTCCAGCTCGTCCAGCGAGCGGATTTTGCTGGTGGCGTGCTGCAGCAGCGCCAGGGGCAGTTCGTCCTGGGGAATGCCGTGGCCGTCGTCGCTGACACAGATGCGGCGTATGCCTCCGCCGTCCAGGCGAATCTCGATGGCACTGGCTCCGGCGTCAATGGCGTTTTCCAGTAGTTCTTTCAGGACCGATGCCGGGCGCTCAATAACCTCACCGGCTGCAATTTGGCTTACAAGCAAGTCCGGGAGTGGGATAATACGGCGTCTTGATGACATAGGGCGGCTGGCCTTGTGTGTATTCAGGGTTGAACAATACACGTTCAACGGGTTTCAAACGGTAGCGGCTTATTTTAACCGCTTGCTCTATGGTGTCGGTCTGGTCAGTATTGGACTGGCTGGATTGTTATTTTGGTGTGGAACTATGCCCGATTTACTCAGCATGATCCTTCATATTGACCAGTACCTGGGTGTGTGGGTCGAGCAGTATGGAGCCTGGATTTATCTTGTTCTGTTCTTGATTATATTTGGCGAGACCGGGCTTGTGGTTTTGCCCTTTTTGCCAGGCGACTCCCTGCTGTTTATTGCGGGGGCCTTCGGGGCCTCGGGCATGCTGGACCCGGTGTTGCTCGGTGGGCTACTGATTGTGGCGGCAGTGCTGGGCAATACCGTCAATTACCATGTGGGACGTTATATAGGTCCGAAAGTCTTTACCCAGGAATCGCGCTTTCTGGATCGCCGCGCGCTGGTCAAGACCCATGCATTCTATGAAAAGCACGGGGGCAAGACCATTGTCATTTCTCGCTTCCTGCCCCTGTTTCGCACCTTTGCCCCCTTTGTGGCGGGGGTGGGCCATATGAACGCCTTGCGCTTTCAGGCGTACAACGTGACCGGGGCGGTGCTGTGGATTTGCAGCTTGATCACCCTGGGCTATTTTTTTGGAAATGTGCCCTTCATCAAGGCGCACTTGAACACTATTGTGTTGATCGGCATTGCGGCTGCGGCCGTGCCGGTTGTGCTCGGTGCCGTATGGAAACTGCTCAAACGCAAGAGCAAGGGGGACGCCGCGCTCTAGGCTGGCCGGCCATCGGGCGAGTGTACAAAAAGGACGCTAAGGCGTCCTTTTTTATTCTGCCTGCTTGGGGTCTGTCACCGCTTCGCTGAACCGTCCCAGCCCGACGGTGGTCAAGCGATTGTCGCGTCGCAGCAGCCACAGCGCCTCGATACCCAGGCTTTGTGCCAGTGCCATACCATCGTTGCCGCTGACCAGCAAGGCAGTGGCCCAGGCGTCAGCCCGCATGCAGTCTGGCGCCAGAACGGTGACAGAAGCGATATCGTTGCGAACGGGTGCGCGCCGCCGACCATCCATGGTGTGTGCGACTCGAACTTCACCGAGTTGTAGAAAGTGCCGGTAATCGCCCGAGGTGGCGATGGACAGATTATCCAATTCAACCACGCTGTGCGTGGCGCGTCGTCCGTCCTGGGGGTACTCGACCGCTACCGCCCAAGGTTGGCCTTGAGCCTGGCTGTTCAGAGCGCGAAGTTCGCCGTCCAGGGCCAGCAAGGCGTGATCAAGTCCATATTGACGCAGCACCAGGGCCATACGGTCTACGGCATAGCCTTTGGCGATCCCGCAAAGATCCAGCTGTATCGGCGCGTGCTTGATGGCGCGGCCGGCGGCCACATCCAGCTCCAGTGTCTCATGAGCCGGGGCAGAAGCAGCTTGGGCAGCACGACGGATGGCAGCAGCATCGGGGCTCTGTCGGGCCGGGCCAAAGCCCCAGGCCTGCACCAGATCCCCGACTCCAGGGTCAAAAGCACCCTGGCTGCGACGATTGACCTCCAGGGCGCAGGCCAAAACCTCAAGAATTTCTGGCGGTAAATCCAGCCAGGTGCCAGCAGGAGTGCGATTGAGCCGGTTCAGCGCGCTGTCGGGTAGCCACGGGGACATCTGCCGGTCCACCTGCTGGACAGCGTCTGCCAACGCCTTCTGCAGGCCTGCAGCCTGTGCCGCATCGTCTGTATCCACCAAGGCAGACCATCGCGTGCCCATGGTGGGGCCGTTCAGCGTCAGACGTTGAACGTCAGAAGAGGTCTTCGGCATAGCGCCCGTTCTCCTTGAGCCAGGCCAGGCTTTTGCCCATGTCCATCAGAATCGTGTCCAGCTCCTGTTTGACGGCCTGAGCCATGGGGCGGCTGCCACAAACACGCACAAGCGCGCCTTTTTCCAGAAGGGTACGGATCTGTTGAGCGTTACGCTGCACGGCGTTCTGGACATAACCGCCCCCATCGGGCATTCGGGAAAAAGTGGTGTGTAGTTCGCGCAGATGGCCCTGGGTCTGCCAGTCCTTGAGCTCCTTGCCAAAATAGAAATCCCGCTTGCAGTCCCGGGTACCGTAATACAGGTACATGGGACGATGGCGTGTGTTGTCTCGAATAAAGCCGGCCAGTGGGGCGACGCCGGTCCCTGCGCCGATCAGCACCACCGGGCGTCGGGAGCCGGTAAGCGTGAAGCCGGGGTTGGGTCGGATGAAGGCTTGAATCGTGTCCCCGATGTGCAGGCTATGCAAATAGGGAGAGCAGACTCCGCCGCTGGTGTGTCGCACACAGATTTCCACGAATCCATCCTGTTTGCCTGAGGCCAGAGAGTAGTAGCGTGGGACTGACTGCTCACCGGGAGGAAGAATGCCCAGCAGGTCTCCGGCCGCGAAGCGTGCCAAGGGCTGGTCGGGCAGCGCAAAGCGCAGGATGACGGCAGGCTGGCCCGCTGCACCGGGAAAGTCCTGGCGTGACAGCAGGGTCAGGCTTGCCATGCGTGGCAGCCGGGGTTGATAGGCCAGCGGCACAGGTTGACCCAGTACGTCGGACAGTGCGCGCCCCCAGCGGGCAAATTCCTGGGGGGACTGCTGATGGATACGCTCCAGCGCCATCAAGGGTTGCCACCCCCGTTCCCGTAAGCTGTGTTCGAGGGCGTTGGCAAATCCGCAGAAATCAGGAAACTGGCGATCCCCAAACCCTAGAACGGCGACTTGAGCGTCGGTGGGTGGCTGGCTGGCGATCCGCTTGAGTGCTTTTTGTGCGTGGGCAGGAGGCTGGCCTTCACCGTACGTGGCGGCGAGGATATACACATGGCGTGCTGCGGGCGGCACCCGCCAGTTCTCCAGCGATGTGGTATGAACCTCACGGCCCATGGCTTTGAGGGCATCGTGCAACGCTTGCGCAAAGCCCCAGGTACTGCCGCCTTCACTCGCGACAAAAATCAGGCTGTCGGCCTGGGTCAGAGGGCTATTGCCTTTAAGTCTCGGGCGGCTGCGGCGCGCTTGCCACCACATCAGAAGGCCTGTGTACCAGAACAGGGGGATGCTCGCTGCCGACAGGCACAGAAAAACAGCCCACAGCCAGGCTCCCTCTCCGGTATGTAAAAGCAGGACCCAGTCGTAGAGGCGCTGTGCCTGGGTGGATGCTTCCCACGCCAAGGTCTGGCCCCTGTACTGGTCTGCCCAGCCCTGGCCTTGAGCGGTGACCACACGCCAGGTGTCCTGTGGATCATCGGGCGTGGGCAGATTGAGCCGTTCCAGATCCTGCGCGCGCAAGCTCCGAAGCAGTTCGATCTGGTCCGGGGGAAGGGGTGGCTGTCCGGTGGCTTGTGAGCTCACCTCGGGCTCCGTGTCCGGACTCAGGGTAATGAGTTCGAACGTGCTGGCGCTCATGTAAAGAGCGGTGGCTGAGGACAGGGCCAGGATCAGCACAATGACCCTGCCGCTCAGGACATGCAGGCGTTGGGGGAGGGTTCCGCGAACGGGGCCGGCAAGACCCCGCCATCCTCCCATACGACGCAGCAGCAGTAGGAGTCCGGACACGGACAAGACCAACATGGCCAGCGCCACCATGGCGGCGGTAATGCGCCCCGGATCGTCCATCAAGAAAGTACGATGCAGGTTCTTGACCCAGCGTGGCAGCAGGGAAGCCTGGTAGTCCCCCAGAATCTTGCCGTCTGCCGGGTCCACACGTACGGCCTGGGCTTGTCCGTCCTCAAACGCATAGACAACGAAGATCCCCGAGGGCAGATGACGGATTTCTTCTGCGCCAGGGACGGTGCCCTTGATGCGCTCAACCAGTGTGGCAAGCGGCAGGTCGGACTCGGTAGGAGCCGCCTGCACGGCGTTACGCAAGGGGTCAAGTGCCAACATCGTGCCCGTGATGCCCAGAACCAGCGCGAGGGTGCCCGCTACCAGCCCCAGCCATCGATGGACGAATCGCCAGATCATGTGGATTCCTTACTGCAACTGATAGGTCAGGGATTGAATATATTGTTTACCTGCCTGGGGCGAACCGGCATTGGCGGCAGTCAGGGGAACACGGATTTCCGAAGGGCTGTCCCGCATGTCTTCGGCGGCAGCATCGACACGCAGCTCGTACCCGGCATCAATCAGGGCATCCTCCAGTTCTGCTGTCACCTCCAGCGTGCGCCCGGCACCGACGCTGGCGCCTGTTACGCCTTGCAGACGTTGCCCATCGCCGGCTGACAGGCGATTCCAGTCCGACAGATGTTTGTAGTATTTGGCTTTGCCGCCGGCGACCCACAGCGTGCGCACGTAGGCGCCTTGGGCATCGGTCAGGTAGACCGCCAGGTAGGCCCCGTCACCGCCATAGTTTTTCAGAGTGGTGGAAAGTGCCACAGTACGGCCCTGCGCTAAAGTGGGCAGGGCCACGCTACAGGCTGCAGCCAGGGTGGTGAGAAGAAAGCGTTTGGACATATTGGTCCTCCAGGGTGAGCAAAGGGAAACGACTTCAGGATGGGAGTAAGAGCGGCGGCACTCAGGCACACGCGTTAGTGGCTTCTTTCGCGGTCACGTTCGCGCTCCGGTTTGTCATGGCCATCGCGCACTTTCATTTTCACAACGCGCAGCGTTTGCGGATCAAGCTTGGCTTTAAATGAGCGACCCTGGGCATCCCGCCCGCGGATTTCATAGCAGCCGTCGTCTATTTTCAGGCGTTGCACCTCCCAGCCCAGACTGGCGGCATGTTCCAGCGCAGCATCCCGGCTCTGCCATTGCTGTACGGGGACATCACAGTCGTCGTCAGCATGGGCTGGAGCGACCATCAGGGACAGACAGAGGTACACAATAAGCAGGCAGGGGCGGTGTTTCATGATCTTTTCCTTGTCGTTTGGAGCAAAGGCAGGAACGCTTGGCGGACGGGGCAGGGCAGGCGGGTCAGCGTGCTGAGCCAGGCTGCCACTTGTGGCAGAGGCGGCCGTTCAGGCAGGCGGCTCGGACGGGGCGGGCCCCGCCGCTGGATTTGTGGCTCCGGTCTGAGATGAGGCGCACGGGCAGGGAAGGCGATAAAGCGCCAGACCGGGCAGGCTGAACATAGCCTGGTTGGGACGGCGCCAAAAAGTAGAAGGAGACTGGATTTGCCTCATCGACTATCTCTTGGAAAGGTGTGTCGCTTAAGGTGTGCTCACGTAAAAGCGCTGTAAACAGGAATAAGGATAGTGTAGCGGGTAAGGGGGGCGGTGAAACGGCGTTAAGCCGGCAGCCATTGCCAAAGATCAAAAAAAGCGCAGCAGAAAACTGGTGCGCTTTTTTGGGCAGGGGCTGTCGGGTTTAGCTCCGGCTGGCCAGTGCGGGGAATTCGGCAAAATACCCCCGGATGCCGGTCAGAATGGCCTGGGCAATTTTGTCCTGATGGGAAGCGCTTCGTAACAGGCGTTCTTCTTCAGGATTACTGATAAACGCAGTCTCGATCAGGATGGATGGGATGTCCGGTGCCTTGAGCACCGCAAAACCCGCCCGCTCAACATTGCGTTTATGCAGACGATTGATCTTGCCGATCTCACTTAGCAATC
>JQGF01000481.1_pt1 | contig 10249 bp, 5 predicted proteins | sample 210201 | NCBI WGS metagenome assembly JQGF01 (sample SAMN02947780, study PRJNA257236) | wastewater metagenome | biome: Domestic wastewater sediments; material: Domestic wastewater soil sediments and water; isolation source: domestic wastewater sediment treated with ammonia and hydroxylamine at...
CTGCGGCTGGCCGGTCCTTCCTGGACCTCATGCAAGAACACGATGCCGGAAGCGGATTCCGCGGCGGCCAAGTGCACGTTGGCAGCGGCAGGCAGCTCGTTGGGCAGGCGGGTAATCTCGAAATAGTGCGTGGCAAACAGGGTCAGCGCCTGGTTGTGGCTGAGCAGGCGATGCGCGATGGACCAAGCCAGGGCTAGTCCGTCATAGGTGGAAGTGCCTCGACCAATTTCATCCATCAGCACCAGGCTGTGGGGGGTGGCGCCAGCCAGAATCGCGGCCGCTTCCGTCATCTCCATCATGAAGGTGGAACGGCCGCCGGCCAGATCGTCGGCGGCACCGATACGGGTGAAGATGCGGTCTATCTGGCCGATACGGGCGCGGCTTGCCGGGACAAAGCTGCCGATGCGGGCCAGCAGGGCAATCAGGGCAACCTGACGCATATAGGTGGACTTGCCCCCCATGTTCGGGCCGGTAATCAAAAGCATGCGGCGTTGCGCATGCATTTCGCAATGATTGGGCGTGAAGCGCTCAATAGTGTGTTCCACCACCGGATGGCGGCCTGCCTCAATCCAGATACCCGCTTGTTCGCTCAGTTCCGGGGCGACCCAGTTATGGTCCAGGGCATGAAGCGCTAGAGAGGACAGGGTGTCCAGCTCGGCCAGCGCGCTCGAGCATAGGGCCAGCGGGCCGGCATAGCTTTGCAGCTTGTCCAGCAGTTCATCGAAAAGGAATTTTTCGCGGCTCAGGCTGCGGTCCTTGGCCGACAGGACCTTGTCTTCCCATTCTTTCAGCTCGGGCGTGATGAAACGCTCGGCATTTTTCAGAGTCTGGCGGCGCCGGTAATCATCGGGAACCTTATCGGCCTGACCGCGGCTGACCTCGATAAAGAAGCCATGTACGCGGTTGTACTCAACACGCAGCGTGGCAATCCCGGTACGCTCGCGTTCGCGGGCCTCGATTTTCAAGAGGACATCACCGCTGTCGCTGGCCAGGCTGCGCAGTTCGTCCAGGTCAGGATCATAGCCATCCGCAATGACCCCACCATCGCGTATCAGCAAAGCGGGCTCGGCGGCGATAGCGGCCTGCAGCAGACGGGCCAGTTCCGGGTCCAGGGCCAGGCTGAGCAAATGTCGATGCAAGTGCTCGGACTGGGCAAAATTGTGTTCCAGCTCCTGACGCAGCTCGGGCAGCGTGGCCAGTGCATCCCGCAGGCTGGCCAGTTCTCGGGGACGTACGCTACGTAGCGATATACGGGTCGCAATCCGCTCAAGGTCAGGGAAGCGACGCAGTGCCTGGCGCAAGGCGCCCAAGGGGTCGCCCGCATTCAGACTGGCGCTTTGCTGGGTCTGGAAAAATAGGGACACCACGTCCTGGCGTTGTTGAACCGTCTGGTTCAAACGCAAGGGGTGATGCAGCCAACGGCGCAGCAAGCGACTGCCCATGGGAGTCTGACAATGATCCAGCGTCGAGAAGAGAGTGGGGCTGGTTTCGCCGCTGATGGTTTCGGTGATTTCCAGATTTTTGCGGGTGATCGCGTCCAGTACCAGAAAGTCCGAGCTGTGCTGCACGCGGATAGCCGTGATATGCACCAGGGACTGGGATTGTGTGCTGCCGACATAGCGTAGCAATGCACCGGCGGCAGCTGTCGCCGCAGGCAGATCGTCCAGGCCAAAACTGGCCAGAGAGTCCAGATCAAAATGATCGAGCAAGGTCTCGCGCGAGCCGTCGGCGGCAAAATGCCAGTCGGGCAAAGTATGGCAACTGGCCTGGGGAAGTTCGGGAGCAGGACGCTGGGACTCGGGATAGACCAGCTCAACGGGGCCGATACGGTTGAGCTCGGTGTCCAGCATATCGGGCTCACACTGGCTGACCAGAAATTCGCCGCTGGCCAGATTCATCCAGGCCAGCCCCACCATTTCCTGACGTTGCACCTTCATGCGAGTGCAAGCGGCGATCAGGCGGTCTGCCTTGGGGGGCAGCAAGGCATCGTCCGTCAGTGTTCCGGGCGTGACAACACGCATGATCTTGCGCTCGACGGGGCCTTTGCTGGTGGCCGGATCGCCTACTTGCTCACAAATCGCGACCGACTCACCCAATGCCACCAAACGCGCCAGATAACCTTCCATGGCGTGAAAAGGCACGCCAGCCATGGGAATCGGTTCGCCGTTGGAGGAACCCCGCTTGGTCAGCGTCAGATTCAGCAAACGCGCGCCGCGCTCGGCATCGGCGTAGAACATCTCATAGAAGTCTCCCATCCGGTAGAACAACAGATGTGAACCAGCCTCCGCTTTGAGCTGAAGGTATTGGCGCATCATGGGCGTGTGGGCGGACAGATCGGCAGCAGAAGTCATAGCGCAGTACAGGTCAGGGAATTCAACAACAAGGCCGCCCAGAAGGCGGCTGAGTGGATATTGTAGCGAGGGTGGTCAAGAGGGGGGGAGGGAGCGTGCTGAATTAGTCCCGCGTACTGACACCTACGCTTGCCAATAGTTCGAAAACGGTAATAGAATTCATTCTCATTCAAAATAATAGTCTCCATTTCTGCAGTCAGTGACCGGTCTGTTTGTGTTCGTTGCGTGCTGGGGGATGGTTTTCAACGTTCGATGGACGCACGGCATTATTCCGAGTTGGTCAATTTCTTTGCCCGCTTTCTCAATGACCGGGAGGCGGCACGAGAGGTGGTGCAGGAAAGCTATGCCCGTGTGTTTGCCGGGGTGTCGCCAGCGCGCCCAGCCCGCAATTTGCGTGCTTTGCTGTTTCGTGCTGGCAAGAATATTGTGATTGATGGCGCCAGGCGTCGGCAGGCGGAACAGGTCATGCTCGATACCTTGACCATGATGACGGCCAGGGAGGCTCCCAGCACGGAGTATCTGGTGCAGGTGCGCCAGCAGCTCCAGGCCCTATTGTCTCGATTGGGGGTCATGCCCCGCAAACGGCGCGAGGTATTCGTTCTGGTGCGCATTTATGGTTTTAGCCATCAGGAGGCGGCCAGCCATTTGGGCCTGTCTTTGGCGTCAATTGAAAAACATGTGGTACGGGCGGTGCTGGACTGTCTGGACCTGGCCAACGCGTAGTGAGATTTTTTCATGGCGGCACCGGATCGAGTTGCGCGAGCGCGCCTGGAGCAAGCCCTGCTATTGCTGGCTCGCCAGCACGGGGGTGATGAGGCCACGGCGCACGCGGCCAAGACGCAGTTTGAGCGGTGGCGTACGCTCAGTGCCGATCATGCAGCCGCTGCAGAGCTGGCGCTGCGAGCGTGGGAGAGCACGCAGGGCCAGGGCCTGCAAGACCGCGTGGCCCTGCCCGGCCCATACCGGGGGAGCAAGCCTGCACGGCGGCGGGTATTGGCCATGCTAGGCGTGCTCGGCATTGGCCTGGCGGCAGGTACAGGAGCCCAGTGGTATTGGCAGCAGGCGTTGCAAGTATTGGCGTTGCAGACCGGCCATGGCGAGCAGCGTGAATACGATCTGCATGATGGCTCCCGCCTGTCTCTGGCTCCCCACACCCGACTGGAAGTGCGCATGATGCGTACAGTACGCCAAGTGCAGTTAATGGAAGGGATGATGTATGTGTCGGTGAGTAAAGACCCCACACGCCCCTTTTGGGTAGAGACCCCTCAAGGGCGGGTACGCGTCGTGGGCACGGCGTTTTCTGTCCGGGTCAGTCCTCATGCGTTGCAGGTGGCCGTGGCACGCGGGCAGGTGACGTTTTTCCCCCATCGTGAGCGTGACCAACGAATCGATCTGCAGGCTGGCCAGGCCTTGCGTCTGGATGCTGATACACCCGCGACAAGAGTGGCAGTCAATCCGGAGCAGGTCGGCGCCTGGCGTCTGGGCTGGCTGGTTTTTGATCAGACCCCACTGGACAAGGTGGCTGCTCAGTGGAACGACTATTTGTCCCCGGCGCTCAATCTGGCTGATGATCCGCGCCTGCATGAACTGCGGGTGACTGGCAGTTTCCGTTTGCGCGATCCGCGGGCTTTTCTGGATAGTTTGCCGGGAATATTGCCGGTGCAGGTCCAGCGTGATGCAAAAGGGGCTTGGCAGGTGTCCCTGAAAAAATAATTGTCCGGTAAAGAGGCTCTCGCTCGTCTACACATGCAAAGCCTCTACAAGGACCTCTTGCCATGAAATCCCTTTTACGCCGTTGCGGCGACTGTGTTCGTTCTGTTTATGTGGCCGCTGGCCTGGCCGGGATGGCCTTAAGTGCTCCGGGGACCCCCGTGTGGGCGCAGGCTCGCGGGGCGGCGGCCATCATGCTGGACAGTCGTACACTAGCCGTGCCTGCCCAGCCCTTGAGCGCCACCATCAATACCCTGGCGCATCAGTGGGACGTGGCGATTTTATTGGATGCCACGTTGGCTGCCGGGCGGGCGGCGCCTGCCTTGCAAGGCAGGGTCTCCTTGAATGAAGCACTGGAGCAAGCGCTGGCAGGCACTGGCCTGCTGGCATCGCCCAGTGGCTCGGCTGTAATTATCAGTGCCACGCCTTTGCCACCGACCACCAGCAACAGCGAACAGGCCCAGGAGCTGGCCGCTATTCGGGTACAGGGCAAACGATTGGCGCCCGGGGTCACTGAAGGTTCTGAATCTTACCTGGCCGATTCCAATAGCACGTCTACCCGCCTGAACCTGTCTTTGCGCGAAACTCCACAGTCCGTCAGTGTGATGACTCGACAGCGCATGGATGATCAAGGGCTTACCCAGTTGGCTGATGTGGCCGCCCAGACCCCGGGGCTGGTTTATGTCGCAGGCGGTAACTCTGGCTCGGACAGCAGCATGATTTACGCGCGTGGCTTTGTGGTTGAGAACTACATGGTCGATGGCATGGGCCAGACCTACAGTGGCTATCGTTCGCTGTTTCAAAGCAATGACATGGTGCTCTATGACCGGGTCGAAGTTCTGCGCGGGGCCAGTGGCTTGATGAATGGTGTGGGTGAGCCGGGCGCTACCCTGAACATGATGCGCAAGCGTCCGACGCAGGATTTTCAGTTCAGGGCCAAACTGGAAGGGGGGGCCTGGGATTACTACCGGGGCGAAGCGGATCTGTCCACTCCCTTAAATGAGTCCGGCAGCATGCGTTTGCGTACCGTGGCTGCCTGGCAGGATAACCATTCCTTTATTGATCGTCTGCACGAAAAAAAGCAGATCTTTTACGGTATTTTTGAGGCGGATCTGACGCCATCGACCTTGTTCAGTCTGGGATACACCTTTCAGAAGCACAAGAGTACGAATCATGCCGGACGAGGCCTGCCTCTTTTCTATTCTGATGGAGGTCTGATCGACTGGGACCGTTCTACATCCGGCGCAGCCAGATGGGCCTATTCGTCGCGTCGCAATCAACGCTTGTTTGCTTCCTTGGAGCATCGTTTTGATAACGACTGGACCTTAAAAGGCGTCCTGGATCGCTCCGAGACGCGCTACGACGAGGTACTGGGCTATGCCTCGCAGGGCTTTCCAGATCGTTATACGGGAGCGGGTGTTGGCTTGTGGGCGGGGCGCTGGTCGGGTGAACCCGTGCAGACCAGTCTGGATATCAGTGCCAGCGGGCCGTTCCAATTGCTCGGGCGCGAGCATGAGGCCGTGGTCGGGCTGACCAGCTCACGTACCCGGGATCTGGCGCCAAGCTATACCCTGTGGTGGCACAGGGACTGGAATGCCAGCGTTCAGGATATTTTTAACTGGGACGGTCGCTTCCCCTCGGAACCCGCCAATCCCGCCACCGGCCAGACGCGTTCGGTGGAAAAGATCAACAGCGCTTATGCCACCGTCCGTTTCAAGCCCAGCGACAATCTGGCCGTCTTGCTCGGTGGCCGCATGACCAGTTGGTCGCTCTACAAGAACTCCTTGTCTTACGCCAGTGGCAAACGCACCGAGACAGTGCGTACCGCCAACGACCAGTTCACCCCCTACCTTGGGCTGGTCTATGACTTGTCCGATCACTGGTCGGTGTATGGCAGCTACACCAATATTTTCAAGCCCCAGGAGTATCGCGACGCGGATGGCAATTATCTGGACCCGCGCACTGGCAACAGCATGGAAGTAGGGCTTAAGGGAAGTTATCTGGATGAACAACTGAGTCTGGGCCTGGCCTTGTTCCGTACTCGTCAGGAAAACTTTGCCGTGGTGATTCCCGGCGTATATGGGCCCAGTGGAGATGCCGCCTATGAAGCGGTATCGGGCGCTTTGACCCGGGGGGTGGAGTTGGAGGCCACCGGGCAGCTCAGCCCGCAATGGCAAGCATCGGCCAGTTTTACCCGTGTTCTTGCTCAGGACCGCGATGGCAAGGCATTGCTAACCGGTGTGCCGCAAAACACCTTCAAGTTGTACACCACGTATCACCTGCCCTCGGTGGGACAGGGCCTGACGGTAGGGGGCGGACTGCGTTGGCAAAGTGGTGTGTATGAGGAACAGGCAGGCCCCTTGAAGCAACGTCTGGACCTTCCCAGTGTGGCGGTTTTTGACTTGATGGCCCGCTACACGGTGAACAAGCAGGTCAGCGCCTATCTGAATGTGAACAATGTCTTTGACAAGCATTATCTGACGACCGTCAATACCGCTGTTTACGGTTCGCCACGCGCGATTCGGGCCGGTCTGGATCTCCGGTTTTAAAGGGGACGGTGATGAAGTCCAAAGCAGTGAGGCGCCGCTGGGCGTTTGCCCTGGTTGCGCTGCTGGCGCTCGGTGCGCTGGCAGCGCATGCGGGGCGTTCGTCAGCGCGGTTTGATACGGTGTCTGTGAAACAAGGTGATATTCGTGCCACCGTCGCGGCGGTGGGCACCTTAAAGCCCCGTCGCTATGTGGATGTCGGTGCGCAGGTCTCGGGTCAGATTACCGTATTGCCGGTGGCTCCGGGCGATCAGGTTGAGCAGGGCCAGTTGCTGGTGGAAATTGACCCCAGCGTACAGCAGGCCACAGTCGATGCAGGCCGCGCTTCGTTGGCGGCATTTCGCGCCCAGTTGGCTGAGCAACAGGCCCAGCTTTTGTTGGCACGCCAGCAGTTGACACGTCAGCGTCAGCTGGAGCGTCAGCAGGCCAGCCGTCAGGAAGATATACAGATTGCTCAGGCGAACCTGGCAAGCGCGCAGGCCCGTGTGGCTCATGTGCGGGCGCAGATGGAGCAGACCCAGGCCACGCTGAAAGCCGACGAGGCGCGATTGGGCTACACGCGCATTTACGCGCCCATGAGTGGCACCGTGATTGGTGTGCAGGCCCGTGAAGGCCAGACCTTGAACGCCACGTATCAGACTCCCACCATCCTACGCATCGCTGATTTGAGCACGATGACAGTCTGGACCAGCGTGTCCGAGGCGGATATACGCCGTATCAAACCTGGTATGGCGGTTACGTTCACCACCTTGGGCGAACAGAGTGAGCCCCAGGTGCGCCATTGGCAGGCCACTGTGCGCCAGATCATGCCAGCGCCTGAAGGCAGCACCCAGGAAGAAACGACGGCGGCCACGCCTGCCGCGACGCAGGCCATCATGTATACAGTGGTGTTTGATGTGGACAATGCGGACGGCGAATTGATGCCACAGATGACGGCGCAGGTGCTGTTTGAAATTGCTCGTGCCGACCAGGCTTTGCTGGTGCCCGTGGCGGCCTTGCGGCCTGACCTGCAGCGTGGTCCAGACGCCTTTACAGTGCCTGTGCTGGAGCAGGGCAAGCTGCAGGAAAAGCCGGTCAGCCTGGGGGTGCGCAATCGACATCAGGTGCAGGTTCTGGAGGGGCTGGCCCAAGGTGAGCAGATTGTGTTGGCCGTGGTCGCGGCCGAGCGTGGCTGGCGGTGGTTGCAATGGTAGAGGCCGCACCTGCCTTGATTGAGTTGCGCGATATCTGCCGTATTTACGGTGGCTCTCCCAGCACCAAACCGGCTGTGCAGGTTCTGTTCGATGTCAGCTTTCGCATTGAACCAGGCGACTTTGTGGCGATTGTCGGTGCTTCGGGCTCGGGCAAGTCGACTCTGATGAATCTGCTTGGTTGCCTGGACAAACCCAGCAGCGGCACGTATCTGTTTGAGGGCCGGAATGTGGCGCAGCTAGGCCCGGACGAACTGGCCGCCTTGCGACGGGAAACCTTTGGATTTGTGTTTCAGGGCTATCACCTGATCCCGACCGAAACGGCCTGTGAAAATGTGCAGATGCCCGCAATTTATGCGGGTATGGACGAGGCCAGCCGCGCTGAACGTGCCGCGCGTTTGTTGAGCAGTCTGGGCTTGGTGGACAAGCTGGATAACCGGCCTAACCAGTTGTCCGGCGGTCAGCAGCAGCGCGTCTCCATCGCTCGTGCCCTGATGAATGGCGGCCGGGTCATTCTGGCTGACGAGCCTACGGGTGCGCTGGACTCGGCTAGCGGTGCGGAGGTAATGGCACTGTTGCGTGAGCTGTCCGATTCCGGGCATACCATCATTCTGATTACGCACGACCAGAAAGTGGCCGCGATGGCGGACCGGGTCATCGAGATCCGTGATGGTCGTATCCTGTCTGATAGTCGCCCCGATGCAGCGGCCCCCTCGAAGGCCAGGCAGTCTTTAAGGGAGCCGCAACATCGCCGCTCACCCTGGCTCTCGGAAATCAAGGACGCTGCACGCAGTGCCTTGCGTAGCATGTTCCTTAACTGGCATCGCACTGCTCTGACTTTACTGGGTGTGATTATTGGGGTGGCCTCGGTCATTGTCATGCTGGCGGTGGGCGAGGGTGCACGTCAAAGGGTGATGGATCAGATGGGGACGATGGGCACCACCATCATGTACCTGAGCAGTTCCTCTCCACCCCATGGGCTGCCCAAAGGGCAACTGACGCAGGAGGATCTGGAAGCGATTGGAGAGCTGCCTCTGATACGACGCGTGATGCCGGTGATCGGGGACCCGATTACCGTGCGGCGTGGCAGTGTGGACCGGCAAGTGTATGTGTTTGCCGCCAATGAAACCATGCCGGCCATTCACCGTTGGGAACTGGCCCAGGGCCGTTACTACACCGATGCCGAGGACCGTGATCTGGCGCCTCTGGTGGTGTTGGGGCATCGCGCGGCCCAGCAATTTTTTCCCCATGTCAAACACCCTTTAGGTCAGCAGTTGCTGATCGGCAATTCGCCTTTTGAGGTGATCGGTGTGATGCAGGAGCGCGGGGCGGATTCGGGGGCGCAGGACTATGACGATATGGTTTTTGTACCTTATCAGGCGGCCCGGGCACGGGTGTATCAGGCCCAGACGCAGCCTGATTATGTGGTGATTGATGCGCAGGACAGTTCCACTGTTCTGGAAGCGGAACAGAGCATGCGTCAACTGCTGATCCAACGTCATGGCGGGCGAGAAGACTTTTCGATTGGCAATGCAGCTGCGCGGTTGCAGGCCGAGGCTTCCACGCGGCAGGCCATGAGCATGATGCTGGGTTTGATTGCCGCGGTGTCTTTGTTGGTGGGCGGCATTGGTGTCATGAACGTGATGCTGATGACGGTGCGTGAGCGTACGCGGGAAATTGGTATACGTATGGCAACGGGTGCGCGACAAAGCGACATCCTGCGCCAGTTCTTGACCGAGGCGGTTCTGTTGACGATTACAGGCGGTTGCCTGGGCGTGCTGGCAGGTGCAGTTGTGGGCATTGGCTTGATCGTTGGAGGGGTGGATGTGGTGTTTTCCTTGCGGGCGGCCTTGGGCGCCTTTGGCTGCGCCGTGGTGACGGGCATGGTTTTTGGCTATATGCCAGCACGAACGGCGGCCGCGCTGGACCCCGTTCAGGCTTTGGCAGGGGAGTAAGCATGGCTCATTACCGATGGATAGCAGGGGCCATGAGCACGCTTGTGCTGCAAGCGTGCGGCTCCTTGTCCTCTGATCTGGACAAGACCCCGCCGACGCTGCCCCAGGCGTATCAACAGCAAGCCAAGGCGACACCCAGTCCTGTACTGGCCCAGGTAGAGCCGGAGTGGTGGCGTGCTTATAACAGCCCCGCCTTGAATAGCCTGATGCAGGAAGCCTTGAAGGACGTGGCGGTGCTGCGTCAGGCACAGGCCCGGATCTTGCAGGCGCAGGCTCAGGCACGCATGGCCGGAGCCAGTTTGCTGCCGGAATTGCAGGGCAATCTGTCTGCGCAAAGAGATGCGCCGTTTTCTTCCTCGCATGGAGACTCTCGCTCGCAATATGTGGCCGGTGTGTTCATGAGCTACGAGCTGGATGTGTGGGGACGCAATCGTGCTCAGGCCGACAGTGCCGTGTTCCTGGCCCAGGCGGCAAATTACGAGCTGGATGTGCTGCGT
>JQGF01000610.1_pt1 | contig 10218 bp, 6 predicted proteins | sample 210201 | NCBI WGS metagenome assembly JQGF01 (sample SAMN02947780, study PRJNA257236) | wastewater metagenome | biome: Domestic wastewater sediments; material: Domestic wastewater soil sediments and water; isolation source: domestic wastewater sediment treated with ammonia and hydroxylamine at...
CTACGACGAAATCCAGCACATGCGCGAAATGAATTTCCGCGCCATTCCGCCGGCCCCCAACGAAGAAGCCGAAATGGCCAGTGAACCGTGGTATCCGATCGGACCGAACGATGTCTTCCCCGAGGAGTTCGCCTATTTCCTGCTGGGCGAACCACGCATCCGCAAGGCGTTCATGCAGCATCATGCCGAGCTGCTGGACCCGCACTGGTGGGCACAATGTCGCCAGCGCGTCACACAGGGCCGAATTGAAAATATTTTCCCGTACGATAGCGAAAGGCAGTTGCACGACTTTCGTCGGCGCACGCCTGCCATCGTCACCACTACACACTCAGGAGTCCCTCATGTCTGATTCAGTCGTCATTGTCTCGATCGCCCGCACCCCGATGGGCGGCATGCTAGGCAGCCTGTCCGACCTCGCCGCTCACGAACTGGGCGCTACCGCCATCAAGGCCGCCGTGGAACGCTCGGGCATCGCCGGTGAAGCCATCAATGAAGTCATCATGGGCAACGTACTGCAGGCAGGCCAGGGCCAGGCACCGGCCCGCCAGGCCGCGCTGGGTGCTGGACTGCCCAAGGGCGTCGCATGCACCACCATCCACAAGGTCTGCGGCTCGGGCCTGAAAGCCGCCATGTTCGCGCACGATCTGCTCAAAGCCGGCAGCGTGGACGTCGTGGTGGCCGGTGGCCAGGAAAGCATGAGCAATGCCCCCTACCTGCTGCTCAAGGGCCGCCAGGGCTATCGCTACGGCCACTCTACCGTCTACGACCACATGGCCCTGGACGGCCTGGAAGACGCCTACAGCCGCGGCACCGCCATGGGCGTATTCGCCGAAGATTGCGCCAGCAAGTACAGCTTTAGCCGCGAAGAACAGGACGCCTTTGCCCTGGAGTCGCTGCGTCGCGCCCGCCAGGCCAGCGACGACGGCAGCTTCGAGTGGGAAATCGCCCCCGTGACCATTGCCGGTCGCAAGGGCGATGTGGTCATCGCCAAAGACGAAGCGCCCGCCAAGGCCATGCCCGAAAAAATCCCCACCCTGCGTCCCGCCTTCAAGAAAGACGGCACGATTACCGCCGCCAATGCCTCGTCCATCTCGGACGGTGCCGCTGCCATGGTGCTGACCACCGAGTCCAAGGCCAAGGAGCTGGGCGCGACCCCCTTGGCACGCATCGTCGCCCACACTCAGCACTCGCAAGAACCGCAGTGGTTCACCACCGCTCCCGTAGGTGCCATCCAGAAGCTGTTGGACAAAACCGGCTGGAGCGTGGCGGACGTGGACCTGTTCGAGATCAACGAAGCCTTCGCCGTGGTCACCATGGCCGCCATGAAAGAGCTGAACCTGCCGCACGACAAGGTCAATATCCACGGCGGCGCGACCGCCCTGGGCCACCCTATCGGCGCATCGGGCGCGCGTCTGTTGGCCACTCTGGTCGGCGCACTGCGCAAGACCGGCGGCAAGCGCGGCATTGCTTCGCTGTGCATCGGCGGCGGCGAAGCCGTGGCCTTGGCCGTCGAGCTGGTTTAAGCAAGTCCTGCGGCCTGCGCTTGCGCCAGGCCGCCCGCCCGGGCTTTTCTCTGTTCTCTTTCCAGGCATGCCATGTCAGTCATCGAAACCCGCATCAATCCGCGCTCCCAAGACTTCCAAGACAACGCCTCTGTCATGCAGGCCCTGATTGCCGACCTGCGACGGAAACTGCAACAGACCGCCCTGGGCGGTTCCGAACAATCCCGCCAGCGCCACCTGGCGCGGGGCAAACTGCTGCCGCGCGAACGCGTGGAACGGCTGCTGGACCCCGGCACCCCCTTTCTGGAACTGTCGCCACTGGCCGCCCAGGACGTCTACGACAACGAATCGCCCGGCGCAGGCATCATTACCGGCATCGGCCGCGTGGCCGGCGTTGAATGCATCATTGTCTGCAATGACGCCACCGTCAAAGGCGGGACCTACTACCCGCTGACCGTCAAGAAGCACCTGCGCGCCCAAGAGATCGCCCAGCAGAACCATCTGCCCTGCATCTATCTGGTGGACTCGGGCGGCGCCAACCTGCCCAATCAGGACGAAGTCTTTCCCGACCGCGACCACTTCGGCCGCATCTTCTACAACCAGGCCAACCTGTCGGCCCAGGGCATTGCCCAGATTGCCGTGGTCATGGGTTCGTGCACGGCTGGCGGTGCCTATGTGCCGGCCATGAGCGACGAATCCATCATCGTGCGCGACCAAGGCACGATCTTTCTGGGCGGCCCGCCGCTGGTCAAGGCGGCTACAGGCGAAGAAGTCAGTGCCGAAGACCTGGGCGGCGGCGATGTACACACGCGCCTGTCAGGGGTAGTAGACCATCTGGCCGAAAACGACCTGCATGCGCTGCAACTGGCGCGCCGCTGCGTAGGCCGCCTGAACCGCAGCAAAACCCTACCCTGGCCGTTGCAGCCTGTGCGCGAACCGCTGTACGACGCGCAGGAACTGAACGGCATCATCCCCAGCGACACGCGCAAGCCCTACGATGTGCGCGAAGTCATCGCCCGTATTGTCGACGGCTCCGAATTCGACGAATTCAAAGCGCGTTTCGGCACGACGCTGGTCACCGGCTTTGCCCACATCCACGGCATGCCGGTGGGCATCATCGCCAACAACGGCATTCTGTTTTCGGAAGCGGCCCAGAAAGGCACGCACTTTATCGAGCTGTGCTGCCAGCGCAAGACCCCGCTGGTCTTTCTGCAGAACATCACCGGCTTCATGGTAGGCCGCAAGTACGAAAACGAAGGCATCGCCCGCCACGGCGCCAAAATGGTCACGGCCGTCTCCACCGCTGCCGTGCCCAAGTTCACCGTCATTTTGGGCGGCTCTTTCGGGGCAGGCAACTACGGTATGTGCGGCCGCGCCTTCAGCCCGCGCCTGCTGTTTCTGTGGCCCAATGCGCGCATCTCGGTCATGGGCGGCGAACAGGCGGCCAGCGTCCTGGCCACGGTGCGCCGCGACGGCCTGGAGGCACGCGGCCAAAGCTGGAGCGCGCAGGACGAAGAAGCCTTCAAGGCTCCCATCCGCGATCAATACGAGCACGAAGGCCATCCCTACTACGCCACGGCGCGGCTGTGGGACGACGGCATCATCCAGCCTTCGGATACACGGCGCGTCCTGGCCCTGGGCCTGTCCGCCGCCCTGAACGCCCCCATTGAAGACACCCGCTTCGGCGTCTTTCGCATGTAGGCGCGCATCGGGGCCCTCGCCCCGATGACCGCAGCCGATGCCCATCGGACACCCTGAATAAGCATGAACAGGTACCAACCTGGGAGACAGACACTATGTTCCAGACCCTGCTGATCGCCAATCGCGGCGAAATCGCCTGCCGCGTCGCGGCCACTGCCCGACGCCTTGGGCTGCGTACCGTGGCCGTCTATTCGGATGCCGACGCTGACGCACAACATGTACGCGCCTGCGACCAGGCGGTGCGAATCGGCGGCCCCGAACCACGCGACAGCTACCTGAAAATCGACGCCATTCTGGCCGCGGCACACGCCACCGGTGCCCACGCCATCCACCCAGGCTATGGTTTTCTGTCTGAAAACGAACAGTTCGCCCGCGCCTGCGAGGACGCAGGCCTGATCTTCGTGGGCCCGCCTGCGCAAGCCATCGCGGCGATGGGCAGCAAATCCGCCGCCAAGTCCTTGATGGAAAGTGCCGGGGTGCCGCTGGTCCCCGGCTACCACGGCGACAATCAAGACCCAAACTTCTTATTGCAGCAAGCCGACTCCATCGGCTACCCGGTACTGATCAAGGCCAGCGCAGGCGGCGGCGGCAAAGGGATGCGCATCGTCGAATCATCAGATACCTTTCTGGAGGCATTGCGCTCCTGCCAGCGCGAGGCTGCCGGCAGCTTTGGCGATGACCGCGTCCTGATCGAGCGCTACATCACCAAACCACGCCACATCGAAATCCAGGTCTTTGGCGACCAGCACGGTCAGTACGTCTACCTGTTCGAGCGCGATTGTTCAGTACAGCGCCGCCACCAGAAAGTGATCGAAGAAGCCCCCGCCCCCGGCATGACGCCCGAGCGCCGCCAGGCCATGGGCGAAGCCGCCATCGCCGCCGCGCGCGCCGTGAACTACGTGGGCGCAGGCACCGTGGAATTTATCGCCGAACAAGACGGGCGCTTTTACTTCATGGAAATGAACACCCGCCTGCAAGTAGAGCACCCTGTTACCGAACTGATCACCGGCCATGATCTGGTCGAATGGCAGTTGCGCGTGGCCGACGGCCAGCCGTTGCCGGCCCGCCAGGAACAGTTGCGTATCGACGGCCATGCCATCGAAGTGCGCATCTATGCCGAAAACCCCGACAACGATTTTCTGCCTTCCATCGGCACACTGCGCACGCTGCGCTACCCCGACCATGCCGCCTTTGCGCCCGGCCCCGTGCGCATCGACAGCGGCGTGCGCCAAGGCAGCGTCATCAGCCCCTTTTACGACCCCATGATCGCCAAGGTCATCACCCACGGCACCGACCGCGAACAGGCGCGTCGCCGCCTGATCCGCACCCTGGCCGACACCCAGGTGGCCGGCGTACACACCAACAAGACCTTTTTACAGCGCCTGCTGGGCGATGCGGCCTTTGCCCAGGCCGATCTGGATACCGGGCTAATCCCCCGCCGACATGCGGCGCTGTTTCCGGCGCACGATGCCGTGCCCGCTGCTGTCCTGGCCTCGGCCGCCAGTGCCGTCCTGGCACGGCAAGGCATAGGCGGACGCGGTCCGACCGCCGGGCAACCCGCCGATCCGTGGGCCGACCAGACCGGCTGGCGCATCGGGAATCAGTATCATCAAACCCTGTCGCTGGTGGCCGGCGAACAGCAGTACAACCTGCGCTTGGAGCACCTGGAGCAAAACTGGCGCATGCAGCTGGCAGACACCGTTCACACGCTGGACTGGCACGCGATCAATACGCCTCAACGGCCCAACACACACACGGTACGCATCTGGCTGGACGGCGTCGAGCATCGCGCCGACGTCCTTCAGGACGGCCATCAATTACAGGTAAGACTGGACGGCGTAGATTGGACGCTGGACCTGTTTGACCCCTTGCTGGCTGCCGGCCAAAGCCAGGACGAAGGACATGGCGGTCGCCTGACCGCGCCCATGCCGGGCAAGATCATCGCCCTGAACGTCAGCACCGGGGCCAGCGTCAAGCGCGGCGATGTGCTGCTGGTCATGGAAGCCATGAAAATGGAGCACGCCATCCTGGCACCGGCCGACGGCACCGTCACCGAGGTATTCTTCGTCGTGGGCGACCAGGTTCCCGAAGGCGCAGAGCTGGCCGCCATGGAACACTAGCCCGACACTGAACAGAAACGGTTCGCCACGCACGCATTGCCCGACCCGCAAAATCGGCGTACAGTCGCACACAACAAAGGCCCCAAACGGGGCCTTTGCCGTTGAGACTCGCCCATGCACACTCACGCCTCCTCTTTATATTGCGGCCGTTTCGCCCCCAGCCCCAGCGGCCCGCTGCACGACGGCTCGCTGGTGGCCGCCATGGCCAGCTATCTGGACGCTCGCGCCCGGCAAGGCCGCTGGCTGCTGCGCATCGAAGATATAGACGCACCGCGCGTGGTGGCTGGAGCGGATCAAGTCATCATGCAACAGTTGCAGTCCCTGGGCATGCACTGGGACGGCGAACCCATCTGGCAGCAGCAGCGTTTGCCCCGTTACCAGGAAGTTTTCGACAGCCTGCGCCAACGCGGCCTGGTCTACGGTTGCGCCTGCACCCGCCAGGAAATCCAGGCCGCATCGCGTCCGCCCGCGCCCGGCTCCCACGAACGGCCCTACCCAGGTACGTGCCGCCACGGCATCGCGCCGGGGCGCTCGGTGCGCGCCTGGCGGCTGCGCGTGCCGCAAGGCGTGGAATCCTTTATGGACCGTTGGGCGGGGCCGCAGCACCAGGACATCGCCCACGCTGTAGGCGACTTCACGCTCAAACGCGCCGACGGCCTGTGGGCTTATCAATTCGTGGTCGTGATCGACGATGCCGACCAGGGCGTCACCGATGTGGTTCGCGGTGCCGATCTGCTGGACTCCACAGCCCGGCAACGCGTACTGCAAACCATCCTAGGTTTTCCCTTGCCGCGTACGCTGCATGTACCGCTGGCCCTGGACGAACACGGCCAAAAACTATCCAAACAGAACCACGCCGCCGCCCTGGATCTGAGCCGACCCTTGCACACCCTGAACCGAGCCTGGATGTTCCTGGGTTTTGCCGCCCTGGACGCATCCAACATCGCCGACTTCTGGACACAAGCCACTGCCCGGTGGGCGCAACGCTTTCGCTGGCCCGGCACCGAACAGCCAGGTTTCAAATAAACCACATCTTGCCGATATGTAAAACAAGGTCACAAAACAATCAGGCTACATATAGACCATGCCTGCATGACACATCCTTCCCAGGTAAATTCACGCCTTGTCCGCATACCCTGCCCACACCCGAGCCGGTCGCCCGGATTTGCCCCGCACCGTAAATCAGCGTAAAGTCTGATACAACGGTTACCGAACCACCCAGCCTTTTCCATTACCTAGGACGGCAACCTTATACCCATGTTTGATATCCTGGTTTACCTATTCGAGACGTACTACAACCCCCAGGCCTGTCCCAAGGCGGAGGTTCTGGCACACAAACTGGCCGCTATCGGCTTTGAAGACGAGGACATCAACGACGCACTCAGTTGGTTGCACGCGATGGGCGAAACCTCGTCCCAATGCCAGCCACTGGAACAACAAAGCGCCGCCAGCCAGCGCGTGTTCTCCGAACACGAACAGCATGTACTGGGTGCCGAGGCCATGGGCTTCATCACCTTTTTACAAAATTCAGGTGCCCTGACCGCACATCTGCGCGAAATCCTGATCGAAAGCGCCCTGGCTGTGGACGAAAGCCCGGTCTCGCTGGACAAGATCAAGATCGTCGCCCTGATGGTGCTCTGGAGCCACGAGGCCGAAATCGATCACCTGATCTTCGAAGAGTTGCTCCACGACGACTCCACGCGTCTGTCCCACTAATGCCAGCCCAAGAAAAAGTCCCGCTTACGCGGGACTTTTTTTGGTTCTTCGAAGAACGCCGGGAACCAATTTACCCAGTCGATGAGGAACTGGTTTTTTGAAGACGCCATTCAAGGCGCAGCCCACACACCACCTACCGGATTTCCTGTAACTGGGCATCCAACATGCGTCGCAGCAAAGCCTGCCCGGATTCGGACACGGCAAACTGCCCGTAGCGAGCGGCCTCAAAGCGTTGGCCTGCACCTTCCGCAAAGAACCAGGCATCCGTGCCCGGACTCCAGCCCGCATTGCGTCGACGTAACTGCACCATTACCAGACCGTCCGGCTCGGCCTGCCAGCCTGGCGCTATCCACACAGAGCGGCCATCCTGTTCCAGATAAACGCCACGCACCTGCGCCACGCCACCCGCATCTATTTGCATGCCCACCCGCAAACGCTTCTGCCCACGTGCAATATGGGCTTGTTCCGCCGGCAATTGTTCCAGCAAGGCATCCAATTGCCGGGACACGGCAAAGTCCAACGCCATGTAATCGCCTTGCATCAAAGAGCGCGGGTCCACCGGTGCCAGTTCCAGAACCACAATCCGCCCATCAGCCAAAATACGTTCTTTCTGGGCAATGACGCCATTGGCCGCAGCCAGAATCAATACCAACCCGGCCGCCACACCCACCACGATGCCGCGCGTCGCAGCAGATACCACGCGTTCTTGCGCCGGGCGTCGCCCTTGCCCCAAATAAGCCAAAACCAGGCAGCCCGCGCCCGTACCCAACAACAACCACGCCTTTTCCAGCAGGCTGATGTTCATGAAGTAATAAAGATGCCACAGACTGGCCAGCCCCAGCACAATCCCAACCGCCAACAAACTGCGATAGCGCCAGGCATACGCGAGCAGAATCCAACTTAAAGCCTGAGCCACCGGGGGATATGGCAGCCAGGCGGCACACAAGGCAAGCAGCCCGGCCAATGCGACCCCTGCCGCTTTGGGCGTACTGCGCCAGTCCCGCCAATAAAACACAAGAATCAACACGGGCACCGCCGCCAACAGCAGGCCGGTCAGACTCCAGGAGGCATACACCGTCATGTCTGCCGCATCCCAACGCACATACCCCCAATACGCGGCACGCCATTGACCATACAGCAACAAAGCCCAGAACAAAGGCACCCAAAAATTGTCACGACCAGGCTGACTAAAGCTGCGATGCCCCAAAACCACGGCAAGCAGGAAAAAAAACAAGCCGGGCAAGCTGAACAACCAAACCGGCACATCGTGCACCCGTTCCCAAACACGGTCGAGCAGCAAGGACTGCAGGCCCAGCAGCACCCAGGTCGCCAACAAAAAACGCAGGACCGACTGGGCACGCGCCTGCCAATACAACAAGCCACCAATGACCGTGCCTATCAAGGCACTGATTTCAACGGGCCAGGGCAAACGTTCATCCAGTACGACGGCACTGAGCAACAACACCGCGCACACGACCCAGCCACCTACCAGATCACGCCTGGCCAGCGTGCGCGCATGGGCATACAACAAAGGCGAGACCAAGGCCATGACCGCCCCCAGCGCACCCATTGCTTCCAAACTTAGATTCAGCGACAAAGCCAGATACAACAGCACCAGCAAGGGCAACACAATATAGAGCGCCAGCTTGACCACCCGCAAATACCACGGATAGTGATCATCGCCGTGTGCATCCTTCTGCTGCGCCGCCTCCTGATCCGGCGGCGACTCGCGCTGCCACTGCGCAAGATGCCACTGCAACATACGCAGCAAAGCCAGCCCTAGCGGAATCAAGGCCAGCAACACCAGCAGCAAAGACACATCGACCAAGTGCTGAATGATCAGCACCGCGACCGCCCCATAGGCACCCATCAAAAACAGAGCCAGCATGAACAGGTCGTGCCGCCACCGCCAGTACGCGCCATAAAGCGCCAGATACAAGGCCAGGGCCGGCCAGAGATCCTGCTCTATAGCCAGATAGGCGATAAACCCGGCAACCGCGACACCCGAGGTCCGCGCAACCAGACGCCAAGGATCATGGCGCGGTCGCCACACCGTTTCCGCCAGCAGCAGCAATACGGCATTAATGCCCAGTCCCAGCCAGACCAGCCCGTGCTCCCACACCCCCGTCCACGACACCGGTTGCGTATCTATCCACAAATACACGGCGGTATTGAGCACCACGAGCCACAGCACAGATAAAAACACACTGCGCACCACCAGCACCCAAGGCAAGATAAGGACAGCCCACAGCGCAAACAACTGCCAGGGATCGGCACCGGTCTGGTAAATCTGTCCGATCAAAGCAAACAGACCGCCACAACCGACAGCCGCCAAGCCAGTCAGCGCGGCGGACACACCCAGATCGCGCTCCCAACTGCCCGGGCGACGGTGCATCAACAAGGCCAGCAGGGCGGACACAGCGACCGCTCCCTGCGCCAAGGACAGCTTGGCGACAGGCCCCCAACCGGGCCAATTGGCGGCGATCCAGGTGACCAAACCGCTGGCCAGCAGCAAAACCGCCAGCCCCCAAGCCATTTTTGTCAGAAAGACTCGCCAGTCCGACGGCCATACGTTAGTCTTGTCACGTCTCATAACTTGCATAGAGCAATAGGCTCCTCGTATCATCCGCGCTATCGCTGCGGAATTGCTGTCACTGGAATCATATGGATAAAACACTCATCATTGCCGAGAAACCTTCTGTCGCCGTAGATATATCACGGGCATTGGGCGGTTTCACGCGAGAAGGTGATTATTTTGAAAGTGATCGCTATGTATTGGCCTCCAGCATCGGCCACCTGCTGAGCCTGGTGGCACCCAATGATCCCGTGCGCGGCAAATGGAGCTTTACGCATCTGCCCGTCATTCCGCCGCAGTTCGAGCTCAACCCCACCGACAAGAAATCGACCGAGCGCCTGAAACTGCTGGTCAAGCTGATCAAACGCAAAGATGTCACCGCCGTCATCAACGCCTGTGACGCGGGCCGCGAAGGCGAACTGATCTTTCGCTACATCATGCAGTACGCCGGTGCCAAAAAACCGGTGCAGCGCCTATGGCTGCGCTCCATGACACAATCGGCCATCCGCGAAGCCTTCGAGAACCTGCGCGACGACGAGGACATGAAGCCGCTCGAATCGGCGGCCCGTTCACGCGCCGAAGCCGACTGGCTGGTGGGCATCAA
>JQGF01001674.1_pt1 | contig 10159 bp, 9 predicted proteins | sample 210201 | NCBI WGS metagenome assembly JQGF01 (sample SAMN02947780, study PRJNA257236) | wastewater metagenome | biome: Domestic wastewater sediments; material: Domestic wastewater soil sediments and water; isolation source: domestic wastewater sediment treated with ammonia and hydroxylamine at...
CCGTCTATCGTATCCACATCGTTGGCTTCGAGGTGCAACGCAGTTTGTTCAACCTCGTGCTGTAGATCAGCACCTAGCCAAGGAAGCACCGCTGTGGACAACAACGATTTCCTCTTTACCTCCGAATCCGTCTCCGAAGGCCACCCCGACAAGGTCGCGGACCAGATTTCCGACGCCATCCTGGACGCTATTTTCGAACAGGACCCGCAGGCCCGCGTTGCCGCTGAAACCCTGTGCAATACGGGTCTGGTCGTGTTGGCCGGCGAAATCACGACACATGCCAACGTGGACTACATCCAGGTGGCGCGCGATACCATCAAGCGCATCGGCTACGACAACGGCGACTACGGTATCGATTACAAGTCGTGCGCTGTGCTGGTGGCCTACGACAAACAGTCGCCCGACATCGCCCAGGGCGTGGACCGCAGCCCCGAAGAAATCTTGAATCAAGGCGCAGGCGACCAGGGCCTGATGTTCGGTTACGCGTGCGACGAAACCCCCGACCTGATGCCAGCTCCTATCTGGTATGCCCACCGTCTGGTGCAGCGTCAGAGCGAACTGCGCAAGGATGGCCGTCTGGCCTGGCTGCGTCCGGATGCCAAGTCCCAAGTCACTTTCCGCTATGTGGACGGCCGCCCCGTGGAGGTCGACACGGTCGTGCTGTCTACCCAACATGCACCGGATATTTCGCAGGAAGACATCCGCGAAGCCGTCATCGAGCATATCATCCGCCCTTGCATCCCCGAAGACCTGCTGTCGGACACGACGCGCTTTCTGGTCAATCCCACCGGCAAGTTCGTTATTGGCGGCCCGCAGGGCGATTGCGGCCTGACCGGACGCAAGATCATCGTGGATACCTACGGTGGCGCATGCCCGCACGGCGGCGGCGCGTTTTCGGGCAAGGACCCCTCCAAGGTGGATCGTTCGGCCGCTTACGCCGCACGCTACGTGGCCAAGAATATCGTGGCCGCCGGGTTGGCGCGTCAGTGCCAAGTGCAGTTGAGCTATGCGATCGGTGTGGCCGAGCCCATCAACATCACCATTTACACCGAAGGCACAGGTGTAGTGTCCGATACCGAACTGGCCAAGCTGGTGCGCGCCCATTTCGACCTGCGTCCGCGCGGTATCATCGAAATGCTGGATCTGCAGCGCCCCATCTACACCAAGACCGCTGCCTACGGTCACTTTGGCCGCAGCGAACCCGAGTTCAGTTGGGAAGCTACCGACAAGGCCCAGGCCCTGCGCCACGCGATCTAAGGCCTTGCCTTTGCAGTGCAAAAAAGCCAGTCAGGCGATTCTGACTGGCTTTTTTGTGGGTTTTTGCATGTTTTCGCTGGAGTTCGGCTTGTACGATCCTACTTGCTGGCTTTGGGGCCCATGACCGCGCCGGGCGATCTGCACAGTCATAAAGGGTGTTTTGTGTGCTGGCCGCTTCCCAAGTGTGCCTAAACGGGTACAATGTTCGGCATTATTGCCATGCCCGAGGAGCGTTGCGACAAGACTTGCGTCTTGCCAGGCTCGGATCATGGATGGGTGCCTTGCCGCCCTAACGAACGACGCTCGCCACGACCTGCACGACAGGCTGATGGCGAGGAGCATCGCTCGCGTCGCAGTCTGCGTGCCGTACTACGGAGCCTAACTGTGACTTTCTCTGATTACAAAATCGCCGATATCTCCCTGGCCGACTGGGGCCGCCGCGAATTGGCCATTGCCGAAACCGAAATGCCCGGCTTGATGGCGACCCGCGAAGAATTCGCCGCTGCCCAGCCCCTGAAAGGCGCGCGCATTGCGGGCAGTCTGCACATGACCATCCAGACCGGTGTTCTGATCGAAACGCTCAAGGCACTGGGTGCCGAGGTGCGCTGGGCATCGTGCAATATTTTCTCCACTCAGGACCACGCCGCTGCGGCTATTGCCGCCACTGGCACGCCCGTGTTCGCCGTCAAAGGCGAATCGTTGGAAGAATACTGGCAGTACACCCACGAAATTTTTAATTGGCCCGGTGAGCAGGCCAATATGATTCTGGACGACGGCGGCGATGCCACGCTGTTGCTGCACCTGGGCGCGCGCGCCGAACAAGACCTGTCTGTGTTGGACAAGCCCGGCAGCGAAGAAGAGCGCGTGTTGTTTGCCGCCATCCGCGCTCGTCTGGAAACCGACAAGACCTGGTATTCCACCCGTCTGGCCCAGATCCAGGGCGTGACCGAAGAAACCACTACTGGCGTACATCGTCTGTATCAGATGTCCCAGAAGGGCGAGCTGGCCTTCCCTGCCATCAACGTCAACGATTCGGTCACCAAGTCCAAGTTCGACAACCTGTACGGTTGCCGCGAATCGTTGGTGGATGGCATCAAGCGCGCGACCGACGTGATGGTGGCCGGCAAGATCGCCGTGGTGGCTGGTTTCGGCGATGTGGGCAAGGGCTGCGCCCAGGCTTTGGCGGCTCTGCGCGCCCAAGTGTGGGTGACCGAGATCGATCCGATCTGCGCCTTGCAGGCGTCGATGGAAGGCTACCGCGTGGTCACGATGGAAGAGGCCGCCGATAAGGCCGACATTTTCGTGACCGCCACCGGCAACTACCATGTCATCAACCGTTCCCACATGGAACGCATGAAAGACCAGGCCATTGTGTGCAACATCGGTCACTTCGACAACGAAATCGACGTGGCCTCGGTGGAAGACTTGCAGTGGGAAGAAATCAAGCCCCAGGTTGATCACATCATTTTCCCGGACGGCAAGCGCATCATCCTGCTGGCACAGGGCCGACTGGTGAACCTGGGTTGCGCCACCGGCCACCCTTCGTTCGTGATGTCGGCGTCCTTTACCAACCAGACCATTGCACAGATCGAGCTGTTCACGCGCGGTGATGCCTACGAAACGGGTAAAGTATATGTACTGCCTAAGCATCTGGACGAAAAAGTGGCCCGTCTGCATCTGAAGAAATTGGGTGTGAACCTGACCACCTTGTCCAAGGAGCAGGCAGATTACATCAGCGTGCCGGTGCAGGGCCCCTTCAAGCCTGAGCACTACCGCTATTAAGCCTACGCCCGAGCGTCTTCGGACGCTGCTTTTTGGAGTCCTATCATGACCTTGCTACTTGTCTGGATCCTGAACGCCGTCGCCTTGCTGGTGGTCGCTTATATCCTGCCCGGCATTACAGTGGCGTCTTTCGGGTCGGCGTTGATCGCCGCGCTGGTGTTGGGCCTGCTCAACACCTTGGTCAAGCCCGTGCTGGTGTTGTTGACGCTGCCTATTACCCTTGTGACTTTGGGCTTGTTTTTGCTGGTGCTCAATGCGCTGATGTTCTGGTGGGCAGGCTCGATCCTTAAAGGCTTTCAGGTTGAAGGGTTCTGGTGGGCGGTCATAGGGGCCATTGTCTACAGCCTGGTTGCCGGGCTGCTGTCTGGACTGTTGATTAAATGACAAACAAGCAAACGCTAAGCCTCGAATTTTTCCCGCCACGTGACATCGCGGCTCAGGAAAAACTGGTGCGCTCGGCCAAAACCCTGATGGGTCTGAATCCGGCCTACGTCAGCGTCACGTTCGGCGCAGGCGGTTCAACGCGGGCCGGTACAGTAGGTGCAGTGGAGTTGTTGCAGAAGCTGGGCTTTGATGTGGCTCCGCACCTTTCCTGCGTCGGTGCCAATCGTGAGCAGCTAGGGGGCCTGCTGGACAGTTATCGTCAGCAGGGCGTCAAGCGCATTGTCGCGCTGCGCGGCGACTTGCCTTCGGGCATGGGCGGCGGTGCTGGCGAATTGCGCTATGCCAGCGATCTGGTGGCCTTCATCCGCGAACGCTATGGCGATTATTTCCATGTAGAAGTGGCCGCCTATCCCGAAATGCATCCCCAGGCCACCGGTTTCGAGGATGATCTGGCGCATTTCGTGGCCAAGGTAAAGGCGGGGGCTCATGGGGCGATCACCCAGTACTTCTTCAACCCGGATGCATACTTCAGCTTTGTGGAGCGTGCCCAGGCCAAGGGAGTCACGGTGCCCATCATTCCCGGCATCATGCCCATCACCAATTCGGCCCAGTTGCTTCGTTTTTCCACTATGTGCGGCGCGGAAGTGCCGCGCTGGATACGTTTGCGTCTGGCCGATTTCGGCGATGATCGTGCATCGATTCGCGCCTTTGGTTTGGATGTGGTGTCGCGCCTGTGTCAGGACTTACTGGACGGCGGTGCGCCCGGCTTGCATATGTATACGCTGAATGGGGCGGATGCCAGTATGGCGATTTTGCCGAGCTTGAACTGGCGCTGATCCGTCAGGCTGTACAGAAAAAAAAATCCGCCGGGCGCATGTCCGGCGGATTTTTTTATGGCTGACCTGTGCGCCTCAGACGGCATTGGGCGTGTAACGGATGGAGAAGCGCCGTCAGGCTTGGGCCAATTGTGAAACCCGCAGCCTATGCGATTTACAGCTCCGGTGCCGGCACGGCCCAGCCTTTGTCGGTCAGGATGGTGTCCAGGCGCTGGTCGTGGGCGGCTGGCTGGTAGGCCATGCCGGACAGATCGCCGACCGCCCAGGCGATACCCACGCTGGTGAAGGCGTGGTTTTGCTGTTTTAACGCTGCTAACGTGCGGTCGTAGTATCCTTTCCCGTAACCGATGCGGTCGCCTTGACGAGTGTAGCCCAGCGTAGGCACCAGCACGATGTCGGGCAGCGGAGCTTTGCGCGATATGGGGATTTCAATACCGTAGCGGCCTGGCTCCATAGGGGTTTCCGGTGTCCATTCGTAGAAGGCCAGCGGTGCATTGGCCTGTTCGACCACGGGCAGGCAAACATTCAGGCCTTCTTCCTCTACCCATTGGGTCAGCAGGGGGCGCAGGTCCGGTTCGCCTTGGGTCGGCCAAAAAGCGGCGATGGTGCGGGGCTCGGGACGGCCTTGTTCGCGCAGGCGGCTGCGATTGTTCGCCAGCCAGGTAAACAGCCGGCCACGGATCAGCAAGCCTCCGCGATTGGTGTCTATGGAGGCTTGCCCCGCACGCAGGTCTTTTAGTCGCGTGCGCAGCGCGGCTGCGTTATGCTCTACGTTCTGAATCATGGGTGATTTTCTAAAGGCCGTCACTATGGGTATCAACCAGCTAAAGTACCAGAAAACACCAGCTTGGGGCATGGCCGGCGCGCTTCCACGTCCGTCCTTGAGCGCCCTGGTGGTGTTCGCACTGGGTTTGGTCGGCTGTGCGGGTTCGCCCTCGCCGCAGGCCCAGACCCATTCCCCCGAAGCGACAATCACGAATCAAGCCGTACTTGTGCAGCCTGCCAAAGAGGCGGTACGGCGCTGGGATCGCGTCCCGCCTGTTCCGCCGGTGGCACGCCAGGCGCTGATCGACGCGCGGCAAGCCATGCAGGCCAAGCGCTGGAGTGCGCTTGACGCCCTGGCCCCCGTGGCAGCAGACGATCCCGTCCTGGGTTCCTATGCCCAATACTGGCGGCTGCGTCGCCTGTTACAGGACTCGACCACGCCGGTGCCAGACGAGCAAGTCCGTTTGTTTTTGGCCGGCAATCAAGACGAATACCTGGAAAATCGCCTGAAGTCTGATTGGATCGTGGCGGCAGCACGGGCAGGTAACTATGCGCTGGTGCGTGAACTGGCGCCCGTGCATGCGCCCAGCTCGGCGGTGAAGTGCGCTGTGGCGACAGCCCGGAACGTGGCCGGAGAGTCGGTCGATGTCGACGATCTGCTGGCTTCTTTTGCGCCCAGCCAGGCTTGCTGGTCCGCGCTGGATCAACTGTACGCCCGCAAAGTGATCAGCAAGAATCAGGTCCGTGACCTGATGCGGGACGCGCTTGAAAACAACCGTACTGCTCAGGCCCGACGCCTGGCGGCAATTATTTTCACCGCGCCGCAGATGAAGGATTACACCGCCTTGATGGCCTCGCCACAAAAATGGCTCGACCGTAATGTGAACAATAGTTCGGTCAATCCCGAACTGGTGTCGCTGGCCTTGTCTCGCCTTGCCCGCGGTCAGCGGGATTCGGCAGCAGCCTATATTGATCGCACCTGGGCGGGCAAGATTCCCCAGGAAAACCTGAATTGGGTCTGGGGCCAGTTTGGTCTGGTCAGTGCCTTGCGGGTGGAGGATGATGCGGCCAAATGGTATCGCCGCTCCGGTCGTACCCCCATGACGGATTACAACAACGCCTGGCAAGTGCGCGCCGAGTTGCGTCAGGCCACGATCGACTGGAAGCAGGTGGCTGCAGCCATCGATAAAATGAATGATGCGCAAAAGGCTGAGCCGGTTTGGGTGTACTGGTCAGGACGTGCGCATGCGGCCTTGGGACATAAAGACAAGGCTCGTGCCCTGTTTCAGTCCATTGTGGGAGACCTGGGCTTTTATGGGCAACTGGCAACCGAGGAGTTGGGGCTGACCCCGTCCTTGCCGGCGCAACCGCAGCCTTTGACGCCTCTGGATATGCAAGATGCTCGTACCAATGCGGGTCTGTTGCGCGCGGTGGAGCTGTTCAAGCTGGGCTGGCGTCCTGAAGCGGTTCCTGAGTGGAATTTCGCTTTGCGCGGCATGAACGACAGGCAGTTGCGTGCGGCGGCCGAATTTGCTCGCGAGCAGCATATTTACGATCGGGTGGTCAACACGTCCTTGTTGACCAAGAACGAGATCGACTTCAGCCAGCGTTTTATTGCTCCTTTCGAGGGGCGCGTGACCGAGCAGGCCAAATCCATCAATCTGGACCCAGCCTGGGTGTATGGTCTGATTCGTCAGGAATCGCGCTTTATTACCGATGCCCGCTCGGGTGTGGGGGCGTCGGGCCTGATGCAATTGATGCCCGCCACCGCCAAATGGGTGGCCAACAAGATTGATATGCACGATTTCTCGCCGGCACGGGTGAATGAGTTCGAGGTAAACACGGTATTGGGTACCAACTACCTGAACATGGTTCTGGGTCAACTGGGCGGGTCACAGGTATTGGCCTCGGCAGGTTATAACGCGGGACCTGGCCGTCCCATTCAATGGCGTTCGCGTCTGAATGGCTCGGTTGAAGGGGCCATTTTTGCGGAAACCATCCCCTTTACCGAGACACGCCTGTACGTGAAAAATGTGCTGTCCAACGCGAACTACTACGCCATGATGTTCAGTGGCCGGCCTCATTCGCTGAAGGATCGCCTGGGTGTTATTGCTCCTGGCGGAACGACGACGGCGTCCTTGCCTTGATGATGGCCTGCTCCATGCTTGATGACAGACAACGTGCAGCCCTGGCGGCCCTGATGGGGCCGCCAGATCCGCTGCTGGCGGGCTTGCAGGTGTATGTGGTCGGCGGCGCGGTGCGTGACGCCTTGCTCGGTTTGCCGGCCGGCGACAAGGACTGGGTGGTGGTGGGCGCCCGACCCGAAGACATGGCTGCGCGCGGCTTTGTCCCGGTAGGCGGCGATTTTCCTGTGTTTTTGAATCCTCACAGCAAAGAAGAGTTCGCGCTGGCCCGGACTGAGCGCAAATCAGGTCGCGGCTACAAAGGCTTTACTTTCTACACGGGTACCGATGTCAGTCTGGCCGATGATTTGCGTCGTCGGGATCTGACCATCAATGCCATGGCGGTGGATGCAGCGGGCAATCTGCATGATCCTCTTAATGGGCTGGCAGATTTGCAGGCTCGCTTGTTCCGGCACGTTGGTACCGCTTTTAGTGAAGATCCCGTGCGCCTGTTACGCCTGGCACGCTTTGCTGCGCGCTTTGTCCAGTTCACGGTGGCTGATGATACCTGGGCCTTGGCGCGCGAGCTGGTGGAGCACGGCGAGGTTGACGAGCTCGTGCCCGAGCGTGTTTACCTGGAGGTGGCCAAGGGCCTGTCTGCCAGTCAGCCTGCCCGGATGTTTGAGGTGCTTCAGGAGGTGGGGGCGCTGGAGCGGATCATGCCCGCCCTGACCTACAACGAGCAGGTCGGTCAGCAGGTTCAGATCGCCCGAGATCGGCAGTTGGATCTGGCAGGATGCTTTGCCGTGCTGTGCCATGTTTCCGAGACGCCCGCACAGGTTGCTGAGCAGATACGTGCACCGTCTGAATGGCGTGACCAAGCCCGTTTATTGCCCGTTCTTTTAAGTAGTCCAGCCTTGTTGCAGCCCCGCTCGCAGCCAGAGTTCGCCTTGCAGGTCATGGAGTCTTTGGATGCTTTGCGTAAGCCTGATCGTTTCCAGCAACTGATTCAGGCCGCTGCCTGTTTGAAGGCCGTTCCCGAGCAGGATTGGGACACCTTGCGTCAGATTATGGCCAGTGTGGATGCAGGGGCTGTTGCTGCGCAACACAAGGCTGAACCTGGCAAAATCCGGGAGGCAGTGCGCGCTGCCAGACTGGCGGCCCTGGAGCAGTCGCTCTAGCGTTCCTTCGCTACAGGCCGTGTGCAGGTTCCCGCTTTGGCCGATGCAGCCCATCGATCGCTTAACTCGTCACCTTGTCTTCGCGACAAGGTGAAGGGTGATCCGCAGAATCACAGTCGTACTGCAGCCAAAGGACGGTTGGGCGCGCTTAACGGACGCTCAAGATGGCAGGGTCGATATCTTGCCATTTCATGGGCAGGGGTCCCGCCCCTGGGCAAGCGGCATTCAGGGCTCGACAGGCAATGTGTTTACAGGCGCTCGCGTCGATCTCCGCTCATTGTTCCTAGTACCGGGGCCGGAATATCACGCCCGATAATCAGCACTTTGAACAACTCGCCCATTTCCGCCTCAGACAGCAGCTTGTTGGCAGCACTCATGGTCTGCGCCCATTGCTGCTGGGCGGCAGGGGAGGGATCGTCGGGAGGGGAGGCCAGGTAGTGCGTAATACCGCAGTTCATCAGGAACCGGGCCTGGCTGGTATAGCCCAGCACATCCAGCCCTGCCTCCAGAGCAGCGTCAGCCATGGCTGTGAAGTCCACGTGGGCGGTAATGTCTTGCAGACCCGCCAGCACCAGAGGTTCGGCATGGGCAAAATGACGGAAATGGCACATCAAGGTGCCTTTATCGCGTTGTGGGTGGTAGTACTCGCGCTGTGGAAACCCGTAGTCGATCAGAATGGCAGCGCCGTGCTTTAACCAGGTGCCCATGCTACGCACCCAGGCTTCAGCCTGCAGATTGATCTCGGACAGGTAAAAAGGCTGCGCCTGAACACGTTCGGCGACCAGCAACGCCAGATGTTCAGGAGCGGGCCGGGTTGCCAGATAGAAGGGCGCGGGCAGGCCCTGGGCGGTGCTGTCGTCTGCGGCAATGACGCCCACTTCCAGCACCTTGCCCTCTACGTCAAAGGTGAACAGGCTGACGGGCATGGCGTCCAGAACTTCATTGGCAATCACGCAGCCCTTGAAGCTATCAGGCGTGCTGTCCAGCCATTGGACTTGAGCCTGCAGGCAAGCCAGACGTTCTTGCTGGCGGGCGCGCAAATCAGGGGATACTTCCAGAATGAAATACTGCGGTTCGATGCCTTGCTGGCGCAGTTCGGTAATCAGCGCGTAAGCCAGGGCGCCGCTGCCCGCGCCAAACTCCAGAATGGACAGGGACTGGCTGCCTGCCAGGACTTCTTTGACCTGATGGCTCAGGGTTCGTGCAAACAGGGGCGAGAGCTCCGGCGCAGTGGTGAAGTCTCCTGTTGGCTGATTGCTGCCGAATTTGGTGCTGCCGCCGGTGTAATACCCCAGATGCGGTGCATACAGCGCATGGTGCATCCATTGATCGAAGGGCAAAAAGCCGCCTTCATCTTCAATGCGCTCCAGCAGGTAGTGGTTGACCTGCGCAAGGTGCTTTTTCAGCTCGTCCGACAGTGGGGGCAGGCCGTGTGGCAGGGCGGGGGCGGACAGTACATTCATGGCGTCAGTGGGGCTTGTCGTTAGGGGTCTCGGAAGAAGCCGGGTTGGCGCTTCTTGCGCTGGCTTTTTTTGCCTGGGTCACTTGGTGCAGGGTGCGGATCATGCCCACCAGCATCCCAATCAGGATGGACGTGGCTGCAGCCAGGATGAAGTTGCCGTAGATAAACCATAGTGGCAGGCACAGAACGGCCATCAGCAATATGGGTTTTTGCAGCAGGACTTTCATACACCCTCAAAAAAATAGCGTGGAATCCGGGCCAATTGTAGCCCAGGCCAGCGGGGAGCTTGAGCTTGTCCCCCGCTGCGTTACCATGAGCGTTTTGTCTGCTGAGCAAAGAGGTAAGGATGAACGACAGGGGACAGGCCAG
>JQGF01001660.1_pt1 | contig 10152 bp, 11 predicted proteins | sample 210201 | NCBI WGS metagenome assembly JQGF01 (sample SAMN02947780, study PRJNA257236) | wastewater metagenome | biome: Domestic wastewater sediments; material: Domestic wastewater soil sediments and water; isolation source: domestic wastewater sediment treated with ammonia and hydroxylamine at...
ACCGACAAGCTGTACCCCCTGTACCGCAACGTGAAGTCGCCTGAAGATCTGCAGCCTGAAGAGCTGGAGCGCATCAAGCACTTTTTCGAGCACTACAAAGACATCGAAAAAGGCAAATGGGTCAAGGTCAAGGGCTGGGACGGCATCGAAGCTGCCAAGAAAGAACTGGTAGACGGCGCCAAGCGTTTTGCTGACGGCCAGGCAAAATGAGTACCGTCATCCCCACGCCAGCGGTTGCGGCGCTGAACGTACAGGACAGTGAGCAGGTTTTTCCTGTACGCCGCATTTATTGCGTCGGCCGCAATTATGTCGAGCATGCACAGGAAATGGGTTTTACCGGGCGCGAAGATCCTTTCTTCTTCTGCAAACCGGCCGACTCCATCTTGAATGTGCTGCCCGGCCAAGTCTGCGACATGCCTTATCCTTCCCGCACCCAGGATCTGCATCACGAGATCGAGCTCGTCGTGGCTTTGTCCAAGGGCGGGCGTGATCTGACGGTGGAGCAGGCTGCTGAATGTGTGTGGGGATACGCGGTGGGTCTGGACATGACCCGTCGGGATTTGCAGACGCAAGCCAAAAAAGCCGGTCGTCCCTGGGAAGTGGGCAAAGCCTTTGACCACTCCGCACCGACGGGCCCGCTGGTGCCTCGTAGCCGTATTGGCGATCTATCCCAAGGGGCCATTACCTTGGACGTCAACGGTGAGCGACGCCAGACTGGCGATTTGAATCAGCTGATCTGGAATGTCGCTGAGTCCATCGCTTATCTGTCAGGTCTGTTCGAGCTGTTCCCGGGTGATATCATTTTCACGGGAACCCCGGCCGGTGTCGGCTCGGTGGAACGTGGTGATGTGATGCACGGGGTGATCGAGGGTCTGGGCAGCATAGACGTTCGTCTGGTCTGATCTATATGAGTTTGAAGAAAAACCCGCCATCAGGCGGGTTTTTTTATGACTGTCAGCCCTGGGGCCCCTTGTCTTTCCGGTCTGACGAAGAAGCAGCAGACGAGCAGGAGCAAAGGAAACGTGCTGAGTGATCGGATGCTGACACGAATAACGAGGTCTTGCGCGCTGCTGGCGTATAGAGGCTGGCGAGACAAAGCCGTCCCGCTCGGCTTTTCCGAATAGTACGGCCCCCTGACGGCAGGCAGACTGTGAACTGACTTTTGGGAGATTCCAATGAGACAGTTCACCAGACGACAGCGCGGGCAGGGCATGGTCGAGTACCTGATTATTGTGGCTTTGGTTGCCGTGGCAGCCATCGCCGTTTATCAGTCATTTGGTCAGGTCATTCGCAACCAGACCGCAGCCATGGCCAAGGAGCTGGCCGGCGAGGACGGCTCCGAGCAGACACAACAAGCGCAATCTGCTGCATCAGCGGCGGCCGCTCAAGGCGCTGCCAAGAGCCTGAAATCCTTCACAGGCAACGCGCAATGAGACGCCCCATCCATCCGCAACAAGGTGCGGCACTGGCCTGGGGCCTGATCGCGCTGGCGCTCCTTTCTGTTGCATGGGGCGGCTACTTTCATGTGAACCAGATCGCGGAGCAACAAGGACGCTTGTCCCTGGTGCTGGATGCGGCGGCCTATGGGGCGGCAACCGAACAGACGCGCACCTTGAATCTACTGGCCTATATCAATCGGGCGCAGTTGGGACATCAGCTTGCCCTCGGGCACCTGCTGACGCTGGCAACCTGGGACAGGGCAGCACAAACACAGTCCGGACAGGTGCGTCGGGCCAATCCGCCTGCACACTTGGTCGCGATGATGTTTGGTTCTGCGCATGGCCTGGCGTACACCCGGGCACGTTCGGCCGGAGATAATCAGGACGCTTTGCAGCAGGCTTTTCAAGCACATCAACATGTGATTTATGAGGTGTTGGCGCAAGCTCAGGAACAGTTGGTGCAGGGCTTGCCACAACGACGACAAGCCATTATTCAAGCCACTCTGGACGGCAGCCTGCCAGATTGGCCGGAGCAGGTGATTCGTTGGCACACCGAACAGGACGATTGGCCTCAGTTCCTCCTGCTGCAGTCAGGGCAAGGACAATGGGATAGCGGTCTGAGGCATCTGATCTCCTTGTACGGCTTTCTGGCTCCGCGTGATTACGAGGCCCGCTCCTACCCTGGCGTCGATCGGCGTTGTCCTTTGTGGCAGCATCGATTGCGTCGCGCTGGCCGCACCGCGCTTGATCATCTGGGCCGTTGGCATTCCAACGATACGCAGTCCATGCATATGGTGCGCTCCAATCGTTGGATAGGCTGTTACTTTCGCGAATATGCCATGGCATGGGCCTTACAGACGCCAGCGGGTGCGTCCGGGATTGATGCGCCGCAGGACTTTTCAGGACAAAGTTTTTGGAAGTGGGCGCTGGAGCAGGGTAACAGTTCCTTGTTGTCGGCTAAGAGCAATACCGTGGCGCAGTCCTGGGCGCGGCGCGATGCCCGCCCCTGGAGTCAACGTCCGTGGGTAAAGGGGTATGCGCTGGCTGATTCCAGACGGAATGAGGGGCCAGATCTGGTATTGACCTTGCAGGCTCGTGGTCATCTGGGGCAGACCATTTATACCCGGGCAGCCGCCCAGTCTTTTTTCTCTTTGCCTCCGGGTAGCACAGATGCTGGGGCAGGCCCAAAGCCCAGCCTGTTTATGCCTTTCTGGCAGGCGCGACTAACGGACGCAGGGAGGCGGCGATCATGAGCGAGCGGCAACAAGGGATGGCGTTACTGGAGGCCTGCTTGCTGGGCATGGTGCTGGCCCTGATGGTGATGGCAGGGCGTTGGCTGATGCAGCAACAGTACCGCTTGCAGCAGATGCAGCAAGCCACGCATCTGAGCCTGTTCCTGCATGACGCCCAAGGAGCGCCGGTTTCTCTGAGCTCTTCTCCGAGTCCCAGCACGGTGACTGCCGGTTTTCTGGAGCTCCCTACATCGCCCGCGCCGTCTTTGCAGCAGGAGCTTTTGAGCCTGTCAGATGGTTTCTGGGCGGTGGAGTCACGATTTTCCCTTCCGTGGCCACAGTGGCTGCGTTCCTTGACCCGCCTAACACAACTCCAACGGCAGTCTCACTTGTGGGCTGCTGCGGGGCAGGCGGCCTCCACACAAGAAGCGCGACGGCGGCTTGAAAGCAACAGAACGGCCTGGGCACAGGCGATGGAATCGAGCAGGCGAGCGGCGCAGGACACAATCCGGGCCGCGGGTCCCTTGGATGCCGCGTGGGGGCGGGCAGACGTTGACCTGGACTGGTTGGGACCCTGGCAGGATTTTTCACCCGATCACCGAGGCAGGGAGTGAGCATGAGACGGGTATATGCCTTGTTTTTATTACTTTTGTGGACGCTGAGCCCCCTGCCTGTCAAAACACAGACCGTGTCTGGCCCTGTTCCGGATGCAAGGATTCATTGGGATCAAGGGCAGATCACGCAGACCGCACTTGGGCCCATACAGAGCTGGGGACTGACAGCCGATCTGGAGGCACACGTCTTGTCAGACAGTCTTGAGCCGTTCTGCGGTAGCCACTATGGCGCAATCCGCCTGCAAGCGCAGTGGGTCATTCTGCGCGCTCGTGATGGCAGAAACTGTGTGCTGTGGGTGGAGGATATAGCGGCACCCACTCTGTCAGGCTTGTTAAGTGTTTCCGAGCCGGCTCAGACGGTTGTTCCCTCATATATTCAGGCAGTAGCACCCGTAGCTGGCACCGTTTTGTGGCAACACGAACAACCGGGAGAGGCGCAAAGCTGGCTGCTGCTGGCTGAGCCAGGCTGGCAAGCGGAGTTGCGCCGCAACAAGTGGGGTGCGGAAACGGATGGACGTTACTGGCGAAGAGGTCCCGCCGAACTAGATGTAATGGAGCTGGAACACGAGCAGCAAGCCTATTTGCTCGTGATCTGCCGTGCCTGTGAGAAGGAGGCGTCATGATTCGGGCAAAATTTCTTTGGCTATGCCGTCATCCCAGCGTCGGCTTTGGTCTCCTGGCTTTATTGGCTGGCCTGATGGCGGCGGGGGCCAGCAGCCGTTACCTGGAGCGGCAGGAGCAGGCTTTGCGACAGGCTGCGCAGCGTGCCCATCTGGACAGGGTGGTAGCGGCCTCCAGCCTGCCTGCGGGAACGGTGCTGCAAGCGGAGCATCTGGCGGCGCGAGCCTTTCCTGCCGACTTGGTGCCCAGCGATAGCTGGGACGCAGCACAGTTTGAGAACTTGTTGGGACGGGTGCTCAGCCAGCCATTACGGGCAGGTGATCTGATTAGCAATGCGCATGTGCAGGAGGCCAGCGGCCCTTTCTCTCAGCAGCTCTTATCCGGCAGGCGTGCCTTGACGGTGCCGGTCGATGCGATCAGCTCGGTGTCGGGCCTGATCCGGCCAGGAGACTTGATTGATATCTATGTCAGTTTCGAGGACAGACAAAGGCGGGTGACGGCTCCTTTGCTGCAGTCGGTACTGGTTCTGGCGACTGGGCAAAAGTCGGGTGAGGCTTCTGCAACGATGCGCACGGATAAGGATGTCTACAACACCTTGACGCTGGATGTTGGCCCCGACGATGCCTTGAAGTTGCTGGCGGCCAGGCAGCATGGGCGTATCAGTGCTTTGTTGCGTAACCCCGAGGACCACACTCCCCATCAGGCGGCAGTCCGGGGAGAGCTGGCTGATATTTTGGGGCTGGGACAGAGTGTGGTGGCCAGGCCGCCCGTGCAGGTGCTGTATGGCAACAGGCCGGGAGGGCAGCAGGTTCAGGCAGAAGCAGAGCGTCTGGGCTGGCTTGATATGCCTGACAGCTTTTCATTGGGACCGCAGCCATGAGCATGAATCGATCGGGGTCTAGGCGCTTGGTGTTGGGAATGCTTGTTGCCGCCTTGCTGCTCGTCAGCGTGCAAAGTGCAGCTCGGGATCTGGGGCTGCAAGTCGGTGAGCTGATGGTGCTGCCTGATACGCAGGTTGAGCGGGTGGCGGTAGGAGATGGCGATATTGTCCATGCGGTCACGACCGAGTCCGGTGAGCTGATTCTGTTCGCACGCAAGACGGGCAGCACGGTAGTGCAGGTCTGGTCTCTGGCAGGAAAAAGCCAGTCTTATCAGATTGAGGTGCTACCCGAAAATCACAGGCAGACTTTGGCGGAGTTACGAAGTTTGTTGGAGCGTATTCCAGAGCTTCGCATCAGTGAACTAGGCGGCAAGCTGGTGCTGGAAGGAGAGGGACTGAGTGATCAGGACAAGCAGCGTATTCAGGCCTTGAGCCAGGAGCATCCCCAATTATTGGATTTCACGCAGCAAGATGGTTGGGAGCCCATGGTTTTGCTTGATGTGCAGGTGGTCGAGGTGCCGCGCAACAGTTTGCGCGAATTGGGTGTACGCTGGCAGGGGCAGTCCCAAGGTGGCTTGAGCATGGGCGGTGCCTGGGACGCAGCGACGCATCAGTTTTTGGATCGTCCTGGCGAAGCGGTGCTTCCCTTGGCTTTTCCTGCCAGTCAGGGGGCCGCCTTTTTTGGCGTCGGGGCCTTGATGTCCGCACGCGTCCAGGCCATGGCGCAGGAGGGCCACGCGTTGGTGCTGGCCCAACCGCAGCTTTTGGCGCGCAGCGGTTCACAGGCCGAATTTCTGGCAGGGGGCGAGCTGCCTTATACCACCACCGACGACAAAGGAAACAGCAGGACCAGCTTCAAGCCCTACGGTGTATCGCTGCGCATCGTTCCGCGCGTCGAGCGAGGGGGGCTGGTCCGATCACAGATCGAGGTGGAAGTCAGTTCCGTGGATGCCAGTCTGTCCCAGCCTGCCGGGCCATCCTTGAAAACCCGGCGGGCGTCGACCGAGTTCAACGTACGTTCGGGTCAAACACTGGTCTTGGCCGGGTTCATATCGCGGGAAGAGTCCATGCATATGGATCGCTTGCCGGGACTGGCTAGTCTGCCGGTATTGGGAGCCCTGTTTCGTTCTGAACGGTTTGCCCGGCAGGAAACAGAGCTGGCGGTATTTGTGACCCCCACTTTGGTGGCGGCCGAACATCCTGATTTGCTGGCCAGGCAGGCGAATGCCGCTCAGTGGCTGGAGCAGGGCTTCCCTGATGCACCGCGGTTGAATACGCCTGTTCGTGCCCTGTCCGAGGGGAGCCGCCAAGGTCGATGGTCGCAATGGGTAGAGCCACAGAGCGAGGTGTTTCGTGTTGAACCTTGAACTTGAGTCGGAGTTGGGGACAACTCGTTCCTGCACCCTTCGTTTGCCAGCGCTCATAGGCCGCGACCCGGCCTGTGACGTAGTCCTGCCCTCCTGGCGTATCGCGCGTCAGCATGCCAGCCTGCTGAATCGGGCGGGAGCGGTGTATATCCAGGATCATGGCTCCTTGACAGGGGTGCAGCTCAACGGCAAAAGGGTGTACGACGATGGGCCGTTGCGTGTCGGTGACGTGCTCACTGCCGGGGGGTTCAAACTGCGCATTGCTGGCTTGGGGTCGCCACCACGACCTGGCTCTGCGCCCCCCATGACTGAGCCAGAAACGCGGGTGTCGGCGATGGCCGTAGCAACTGCTGCTTCCATACCTGTATCAGTGTCTGCTCCGTCCAAAGCGGATCAGACATCCGCTAAGGAGCAGATTGAACATGTGCAGGGGCAGGGGGCGCCACTTTTATCAAACAGCGAGCTGTTCAGGCAAGAGCAGCAGCGCTTGCACCAGGCTTTGTTATCGGCCTTGGACCTGGAGCGTCGCGATCTGTCTCGCGTAACGGACAAGCAGCTTGAACAGGAGGCGTTTGATTGTCTGGGCCGTCTGATTCAGACGCAATGTGCGCTACCGCCCCATGAGCAGGCCCGATTGCAGGCCAGTGTATGCGCGGAGGCGGTGGGTCTGGGGCCCTTGGAGCCTTTGCTGGCTGACCCGGCTGTTTCGGAGATTATGGTCAATCGTTATGACCGGGTGTTTGTGGAAAAGGCCGGACGGCTGCAGGCTCATCCCATGGTGTTCAGTAGCGATGCAGCCTTGCGCGCCGTCATCGACCGAATTCTGGCGCCGCTGGGACGACGCCTGGATATCAGTTCTCCGGCCGTGGATGGGCGACTGGCAGATGGGTCCCGTTTCCATGCGGTCCTGTCGCCCATCGCCGTCAAGGGAACCTGCGTGACCATACGCAAATTTCCCAAGCGCCGCCTCGGTCTGGAGGATTTGTTGCAGATGGGTAGTCTGTCTTCAGAGATGGGCGCATTTCTGCGGCAGGCAGTGCAACGGCGTTGCAATATTCTGGTGTCCGGTGGAACAGGGACCGGTAAGACCACACTGCTCAATGTTCTCAGTACCTGTATTGATGAGGGTGAGCGCCTGGTGACGCTGGAGGATGCGGCCGAGCTGCAGCTGCAGCATAGCAATTGGGTTGCGCTGGAAGCCCGCCCCGCCAATGCAGAGGGTCAGGGACAGGTAGATATACGAAGTTTGCTGCGCCAGGCCTTGCGGATGAGGCCTGACCGGATCGTGGTGGGGGAGTGCCGTGGAGCGGAGGCCTTCGACATGTTGTCAGCCATGAATACCGGGCATGAAGGCTCAATGGGAACCTTGCACGCGAACACGCCTCGGGATGCCTTGTCGCGTCTGGAAGGCATGGTGTTGATGGCTGGTCTGGACTTGCCCTTGCAGGTGGTGCGTGAACATATCGCCCGGGCCTTGCATATTATCGTGCAACTGAGCCGCTTGCCCGATGGCAGGCGCCTGGTTCATGAAATTGTGGAGCTTACCGGCATCGAGGCGCAGCGTATCCAGTTACAGACCTTGTACTGCTATCGCCCCGAACTGGGCTTTGCAGCCAGTGGCCTCAGGTCCGAACATCTCTTTCAGTCAGGGGAGCAAGCATGAGGCTTTTGAGTATCTTGCTGGCAGTTTGTGGCGCTGGCCTGCTGGCCTATGTGTGCTTGCGTTTGGGGCACCGGCTGCTCATGCATTACGGACAGCAGTTGCTCGGACAGTCTGAACGTAGTTTGCAGTCACATTTTGTTTTTGTGCGCAGTCACTATCTTGGGGGCCTGGCCTGGGGACTCTTGCCCGTGAGCTTATTGCTGGCGTGGTGGCTGATTCAGTCGTTCTGGCTGGCAGTCGCTGTAACAGTGTTTGTTGCGGCGACACCATTGGTGGTGTTGCGTTGGATGGAACGAAGACGGCTGGAGCTGCTTCGACGGCAGTTGCCGGATTTTGTCTTGTCATTGGCCTTGAGCTTGCAGGCAGGACTGGCCTTGCAAGCTGCCATGCAGCAACTGTCGCAGTCTTTGCCGGCCCCGTTGGGGCCAGAGCTACGCTTGCTCTTGCGCCAGCAGCGGGTAGGTTTAAGTCCTCGGGAGTCCTATGGAAATCTCTTGCTGCGCGTCCCGGTGTCCGAGCTCGCGATGGTGACCAGCGCACTGCAAATGGGGCAAAGCACGGGCGCAGGTTTGGGCGAGCGTCTGAAGATACTGGCCCAGACGATTCGGGCACGCGTGAACATCGAGGACAAAATCCTTGCGCTGACTGCCCAGGCGCGCTTGCAAGCGCGAATCATGTTTTGTCTGCCAGCTTTTGTGGCTGGTGCCTTGTACATGTTGGATTCCCATGCATTCAGGCAAGCCTGGTTCAATATCATCGGTCTTTGGGTAAGTGCCATCATCGGCGCCATGTTGCTTGTTGGGCTTTGGTGGATGCATAGGATCTTGCAAGGAGACGGGGAATGACACTTTCCCTGATCTGGCTGTTGTCTGCTGCAAGTGCGGTCCTGTTGGTAATGGGTTGTTTATGGGCCTGGCGCAAGCGCTACCTGTTTTTTCTGCAAGGGGGAAGCAGTTTGGGGCAGGCTGCATGGCAGGCCTGGCAAGCCCCGTTTGCCCAGGGGGTGAGCCTGTGTTTGTCCCTGCCCTTTGTACATGAGTGGTCGGAGCGATCGTGGGGAGCCTATACCCGTCAGATGCAAGCTTACCTGGGTCAGCGAGTGGCCATACTCATTTTGCTGGTGACCGTGATAGGGGCCTGGTACTTGAGTTGGGGTGGCGCCCTGATGGATATTCTGGGAATGGCTGCGGCCGGTTTGCTGCTGAGTGTGCTGCAGGCAGCCTCACGAGGTAGAGCGCTTCAGCGCCGACATCATGTTCGCTGCCGACGGGATCTGCCGTTTTTCCTGGATTTGTTGGTGCTGGCGGTAGAGTCGGGTCTGGGCTTGCAACAAGCCTGGGCACGTGCCTTGGAGGCCACCCCGCAGGGCAGTTTGTCGATCAGTTTGCACAAGGTGCAGGGAGAGCTTCGGGCAGGCAGACGTTTGCCCCAGGCCATGCGCAAGATTGCCTCGACATTCAGAGTGGTGGAGCTGGAGGAATTGGCCTTGTCTTTGGAACTGGCGCAAGACACAGGCCTGTCTCTGGCCTTGTTGCTGCGATCGCAGGCGGAAAAGCTGCGCGCCCATCTGCAGCTTGAAGCCGAGCAACGAGCGCTCAAGCTACCGGTGTACTTATTGGCCCCTTTAGTGGTGTGCATTTTTCCCTGCACATTTCTGGTGATCGCCATGAGCCTGCTCGGGCCCTGGTTGGCAGGAGGGGCAGGATGACGAGCCTTCCGGGCGCAATGCTGCAGCCTATTTATTTGCTGGAAGCCCGCACTTTTTGGACGCGTTGGCGAGGTTTGAAAGCGCTACCACAGACGAATGGCTGTGTGGCGGCGGTCTGGCTGCGCCCCTGCTTTGCGGTGCATCTGTGGGGAATGACCCAGCCCTTGGATATTTGCTTTCTGGACGATCGCGATCAACCCTTAAGATTCTGTCCTTCGGTATCGCCTGGGAGGGTGTGCTGGCTCATGCGGGCCAGATCGGTGTTGGAGGTTCCAGCCGGCTCACTGTCAAGGCCAGAACAATTTGCCCCCTGGGCCGCTGCTATGCAACAGCTGCGGCGGTCAGGGGGCGGGGTATGGATGAATCGACCTTAGATGCGGTGTTGGTCGCGGATTGAGTCACCAAACACGCTGCGGTAAGCCGGGTAGAAGCTGGCGTACAGGATAGCCGCCATTGCCAGATTGATAGGTGTCAGCACCAAAGTGGCTGTGCCCGGGCTTAAACCGGCACCCAGCAGCAGCTCGCCCAGTGTCTGGATGGTGAAGAAGGCGGCAGCCCAGCACAGGCCGTAGAGCAGAAAGGCGGCTTTGTTACGCCAGCAAGCTACCATGGAAAAAAACAGGGCTTG
>JQGF01001469.1_pt1 | contig 10140 bp, 7 predicted proteins | sample 210201 | NCBI WGS metagenome assembly JQGF01 (sample SAMN02947780, study PRJNA257236) | wastewater metagenome | biome: Domestic wastewater sediments; material: Domestic wastewater soil sediments and water; isolation source: domestic wastewater sediment treated with ammonia and hydroxylamine at...
AAAAGAAGTCGATTAATAAAAATAAAGCTGAAGAAAAATAACAAAAGACGATACGGGTTCAATAAAAAAAGACCGCACAAGAACTTCGGTTTGATTAACAAAACAACGATCTTGTTTTGAACAAAACCAATAACAATCGTGATATATGAACTTATCCACAGAATGGGATTAAAAAGTAATCCACAATCTTATTAACAAATTCGATTAAACCAAAAATGAAAATATCGTTTCCGAAAAAATGGTCGGTTAATAAGAAAGTGAATAGTTTGTGGATATTATAAAGGCTTAATCAGTCCCAGAAAATGATGCTGTTGATGGGGGTGGTCTCGTTCACCCCGGCACTTCTCGCCAGGGTGGATTCTGCTTAGAAAACCGGTCGAGGACTGAACAAAAAAGCTATATTTAAGGCTGGGACAGGCGTCTGGCCCCTGTGGATAAGCTCCAAGAGGGGTTGCTGTGGACGCGCTGTGGATGAAAGGGGGATAAGTCGCCTGTTTTTCCAGACCCCAAATGTTGTCCAGTTTCGCTCCACCGTCTTCCTCGGGATGGTGCACAGGTAAAAACAGTCGCTAAGTGGATGAAATTAAAGATAAATTTTAGGCTATGCCACTTATCCACAGACACCCATTATCCATTACCAGTTATATATATAGTTATTGTTAAATAAAGAAGCTTTCACCCATGCCCAACTTTCTTGTACAAGCTTTACCTACTGGTTCCTTAGACATCATTGGTGATGTACATGGAGAGTTCCAGGCCCTACTGCAACTGATCGAAAATTTAGGTTATGAGCCTGATGGCTCTCATCCTGAAAACCGTCATTTAATATTCGTTGGAGATTATTGTGACAGAGGGCCAGATAGCCCAGCCGTAATTGATTACCTTAAGTCATTGATTACAAATAAAAAAGCAAAAGGAATTTTAGGTAATCATGAGATCAACCTACTGATTGATGATGCAAAAGATGGTTCTGGATGGTTTTTTGAAGAACGGTACCGATCAGACTTAAGAAATTACTCTCCATTCAAACGGGTAAAACCTGAAAATAGAGACGAAATTAAAGAATTTCTACGTACATTACCCATTGTTTTGGAGAGAGATGATCTTAGAATCGTGCATGCAGCGTGGAGTAATCCAGCAATTGATACGCTTAGAGCCGTAAAAAGTGACGATTTTCTTGATTATTTCTTTGAATGCGAACATAAAGCGGATAATTATGCAGAAAAAAAAGGAATTCTAGATAAATATCTGCGTGCAAAACAGGACTGGAAAGAAAAAATTGAAGATCCACACGTTTTGATGCCCTTATTGCAGTCCTATATTGACTACGATTTGCTCAAAAATGAGTTCAACCCAATCCGTTTGCTGACCTCCGGAACCGAAGGCCCTGCTAAACAAGCTTTTTTTGCAGGAAATCGATGGCGTTTTTCGGATCGTACCGCCTGGTGGGACAGCTACCTGGACGACGTTCCTGTGGTTTTTGGCCATTACTGGCGTCAGCTGTTTCCTCAGCCAGTTGCGAAAATGTCTAAATATTCCTTATTATTCAAAGACATAGATCCTTTTTCATGGCACGGAGCGAAGAAAAATACGTTTTGCATCGATTACTCCGTAGGGGCACGCTGGCGCGATCGGCATAAAGCCCAGGCGCCTGAAGACTCCGCTTTTCATCTGGCAGCGTTGCGCTGGCCTGAAAAAATCATCATGACCGACACCGGTTTTACTTACCCCACGCGATAAATAAGGCTTTCCGTGCGCTGTTACAATTTTCTTTTCTGTGGATAAGCTCTAGGAAGGTGATTGTGCACAGCGTGTGGATACATAAGGCATAAGTAGGTACTTCTTCGCGCTCTCTAAAAGTTGTTCCTAAACCATCCACTGACAAGCGTCAGATCTATCCCCGTTAAAAAACAGGCTAAGTACTTGTTTTACCACTCTTAAAAGCACTTGTTCGACTTATCAACAGGCATCCATCCAATCATCTCAATAAAAAATTTAAGTGCTTGTTATATAAGATAAGTTCAGCGGTACCCTGACCAGGCTCTTACCCTTTGCAAGTCAAAAGTTCTCGACTAAGATGCAGTCCATGAACAAAAATCACGATCTCGCTCAAGACTGGCTTATGCATGTTTTGCATACAGAAAACTGAGCCAACAGAGCTGAAAAATATTTTTCAAGCCTGTTGAGGATCGGCTTTGTTGTTGCCTTCTGAGGCTTTACTGCAGTATGAGAAAAGCTCAAGGAAAGGGTGTTGGCAGCAAAAAGACCTGTTCTACCGATAAAAATTGTTTAGCCAAGTATTTGCTTTGGCTTGGGGAGTTGTTGTGCCTGGAGCTTGTACTAGGTCAATCGTGTTTAGACTTTTGACTTATCCACAATTTGTGGGTAAAGCGTCAGTGGCGGTTTGTCACTTGTCACCTGTGTTCGCTTGAGGTCAGTAGGCTGTTTTTTTACACAGTTACGTAGTTGTGAATGTGCTTTCAATATCGAAATAAGTCATTGTTTTATATCTATATTTTTCTTTTTTGTGTTTATTGCTCCGGTTTCATTCGTAAAGCTTGGACTCAACACGAAAAAGCGACTGTATAGCTTAATTTGCTTTTTTCTCGGTGAAAGAAAGGCCATAACTGGAGAAAAAATCAGGTTTACCCCCAAAGTTATCAACAGGGGGCTCGTTTGAAGGCTGAGAGGGCTGTTTTACGTTTCTTTATGCATGTGCCACAAAGCGGTGATTTTGTGTTGCGCGCACGAGGTTTTGTGCTTCAAGTGGGGAGACGTGTTTCACAAGGCCTGAGCCGCTCCTCTGCATTTGAAGAGATGAGATTTACTGATGTGTACTTGTCCACAAAAATGGGATAAAAAAAACCGCCTGGCGGCGGTTGGTGGTACGGAATAGTTAACGGAGTGCTAGACCTTCTTTAATCGTTCGATTGCTTGGTCCAGGGTGCTGGGCTGTTTGGCAAAGCAAAAGCGCAGCAAACGATGATTAGCCTGTTCGGAGTGTGGATTCAGGTAAAAGGCAGAGACCGGTATTGCGCCTACACCATAGTGTTGGTTCAAGTATTTGGCAAAATCCAACTCAGGTAGATCTGAAATATTGTCATAGCTGGCCAACAGAAAAAACGTACCTTCGCTGGGCATGGGTTTGAAACGGGTGTGCTGTAAGCCTTGGTGTAAATGGTCGCGTTTTTCCTGGTAGAAAGAGGGCAGGCTCTCCCAGGTAGCAGGTTCTTGCATATAAGTCGCTAGACCCGCCTGTAAAGGGCTGGGAACGGTAAAAACTGTGTATTGATGGATTTTTCTAATCTCTGCACTTAGTTTGGCTGGGGCGCAGCAATAGCCAACCTTCCAGCCTGTGGCATGGAAGGTCTTGCCAAAGGAAGAGACGATCACTGCTCGTTCGGCCAGAGAGGGACGGGTCGCCAAGCTTAAATGTTCTCTCTGATCAAAGGTCAGGTGCTCATAAACCTCATCAGACAAAATAATCAAAGGATGCTTTTCTACAATCTGCTCCAGAGCATCCAGATCCTCTGCTCGCAAAATAGTGCAAGTGGGATTGTGTGGAAAGTTGATCACCAACATGCGTGTCTTACTGCTGATTGCAGATTCGACGCGATCCCAATCTACCCGGTAGTAAGGTACAGCTTCACTTGGTGGTGTCATGGGGACGGCGACAGGAATCCCTCCCGCTAGTTCAATGGCAGGGATATAGAGATCGTAGAACGGCTCGATCACAATGACTTCGTCGCCAGGGTGCACGAAAGCCTGGAAACTGGCCATCAATGCTTCGGTGGCACCGCTGGTAACGGTAATTTCTGTCTCTACGTCATAGCGACGGCCATAGCGTGATTGCGTCTTGCTGGCGATAGCGTTGCGTAAAGGCAGGTAACCTGCCATTGCCGGGTATTGGTTAAGACCATCGAGCATGGCCTGGTGGACGGCCTCAATAAGCGCGGGATCAGGATTGAAATCTGGAAAACCTTGTCCCAGATTGATAGCCTTATGTTCCAGAGCCAGCTGACTCATGGTGGTGAAGATAGTGGTGCCCACAGAGGGGAGCTTGGAGGTAATCTGCATGGGTCTACTGATATAAATAATAAGAATGCACCCGCCCTTTAAATTTTCTGGAAAAAGTGGGGTGGCGACGTATCAGACGAATTCCTGAGGAAAATACCATAGATTTCGTATGGTTCCGTTGATCGTGGAACGGCTTGGCTGAGCTGTTTTTACACATGAATATAGCGTGTGCCTATATAGGCCCTGCTTTTCGCTTCTTCACGTTTTTACGGCCTCTTGCAAAGTCCTAGATAACGCTCCTTTTTTCTTGGGATTTTTTCAGCATCGCCGTGCCCCACGGGTATGACAAGGAGAATAAACCTGTGTACCCGCTTTGTCTGTTTCCCTTTTTGCTTGCTCATAGGACGTTTCACAGTGAGCTGTTGGAGCGGGAGAAAGGGAGTAGCGGTAGTGCCGTTTCGTTCAACGATTGCCGAGATTTTATGGTTGTTTCACGTTGGAAGCACTTAGGAAGACATCAGGCGATATTTCATCTTAGGGTTCTGTTATCCACAATTTTGCCACCTGACAGTCAAGCTTCTATACCCATGAGCTGGAGTAGCTGCTCAGATAGCTACTTTTAAGAGATTTAAGAGTGACAAGCCCGCCTTTTATGGCTTCGCTCCATAGCGTCATCCCCTCGAGGATTGGCTTTGGAGCGTTGCTCCGCGTCTCTTGGTCAAGTCCGACTTGAAAAAACGGCCTCTTTCTCCACAAAGTTATCCACAGTGGTATTTACGCAAAAAAGTGTGTTCCACGTGGAACAGATCCAGATTCCAAGTGTTTCACGTGGAACATACCTCGCTGGTAATCGTATAATTGATTTTTATTTTTTAGCTGTTCTGACATGATTTATCCCGAAGAGTTTGACGTTATTGTCATAGGCGGCGGACATGCTGGTACCGAAGCGGCTTTAGCGGCAGCTCGAACCGGCGTGTCTACCTTATTGCTAACCCATAATATGGATACCTTGGGACAGATGTCCTGCAATCCTTCCATCGGCGGGATTGGTAAGGGCCATTTGGTTAAGGAAGTAGATGCATTGGGCGGGGCAATGGCTTTGGCTACCGACCGCGCAGGTATTCAATTTCGCACCCTGAATAGCTCCAAAGGCCCAGCGGTGCGTGCTACTCGTGCACAGGCGGATCGTTCTCTGTACCGCAAGGCTATTCGGGAGGTTCTGCAGAATCAACCCAATTTGATGGTGTTCCAACAGTCGGTCGAGGACCTGATTGTGGAAGGTGATCGGGTGGTCGGTGCCGTGACCAAGATTGGCTTGGAGTTCAAGGCCAAGTCCGTGGTTCTGACGGCAGGTACTTTTTTGAATGGTCTGGTCCATGTGGGCCTGAATAACTATTCTGCCGGTCGGGCAGGGGACCCCCCTTCCATCAGCCTGGCGCATCGCTTGCGGGAACTGCAACTGCCCCAAGGGCGATTGAAGACAGGAACCCCTCCGCGTATTGATGCCAATACCATCGATTTTTCCCGTCTGGAAGTTCAGCCCGGCGATAGTGATCCCATTCCGGTGTTCTCTTATATGGGGGATGTTTCCATGCATCCCCAACAGATGCCGTGCTGGATTACGCATACCAACGAGCGTACTCACGACATTATTCGCTCGGGTCTGGATCGTTCGCCTATGTATAGCGACCAGGGAACGATTGAGGGAATTGGTCCACGCTACTGTCCATCGATCGAAGACAAAATTCATCGCTTTGCGGACAAAAGCAGTCATCAAGTATTTCTGGAGCCCGAAGGGCTGAGCACCACCGAGATTTATCCAAATGGTGTTTCAACTAGCTTGCCATTTGATATTCAGTTAGCTATGGTGCGCAGTCTGCCTGGCTTGGAGAATGCCCGCATCATGCGCCCAGGCTACGCGATTGAGTACGATTATTTCGACCCTCGATCCCTGTATCCCACGCTGGAGACCAAGCAGATTCGTGGCTTGTTCTTTGCCGGTCAGATCAATGGTACGACAGGTTACGAGGAAGCCGCCGCTCAGGGCTTGTTGGCGGGGGTGAACGCGGCCCGTTTGGCCCAGGATAAAGAGCAATGGTACCCTCGTCGTAATGAGGCTTATCTTGGCGTCTTGGTTGACGACCTGATCACTCGCGGTGTCACCGAGCCTTACCGCATGTTCACTTCACGTGCTGAATACCGGTTGAGCTTACGGGAAGATAATGCCGACCAGCGGCTGACCGAAATTGGTCGTGAACTGGGCCTGGTGGATGATGCTCGGTGGGACCATTTCAACCGCAAGCGTGACGCTGTCGCACGTGAAATTGAGCGTTTGAAGGGAACTTGGGTGAACCCTCGCAGTCTGCCTTCTGAGCAAGCCCAAGCACTGTTAGGTAAAAATATCGAACGGGAATATTCCTTTTTTGATTTGCTCAAGCGGCCTGAAGTGGACTATGGGAAGTTAATGGCCGTACTGAACGACCAAGGACTACCCGTAGCGGGACCAGGCTTAGAAGATCCAGTTCATATTGAACAGGTGGAGATTCAGGTTAAGTACGCCGGCTATGTAGCGCGCCAGCAGGATGAGGTGACGCGACAGGCAGCCCTGGAAGAGCAGGGTATTCCAGAGGATCTGGATTATGACGATATCAAAGGCTTGTCGATCGAAGTTCGCCAACGGTTGAAGGCGGCTAAGCCATTGACGATTGGACAGGCCGGACGGGTTCAAGGTGTGACTCCCGCCGCGGTTTCATTATTGTTGGTACACCTGAAACGCAAGCAGAAAAGCAAGCAATCGGCATGAGTGATATGTATTCAAAACGTCTGAATCAGGCCCTGGTAGATCTGGGGCTTGATCAGGACCCCGTACTGGTGCGCAAGCTGCTCGACTACATCAAGCAATTGCAGCGCTGGAACCGTACCTATAATCTGACCGCCTTGCGTGACCCAGATCAAATGCTGGTGCAACATATTTTTGATAGCCTGTCGATTGTTCGACCGTTTCAGAATTATCTGGCCAGTAAAAATCTTCCGACTCAGGAAGCGGTTCGGATTGTAGATGTGGGATCGGGGGCAGGCTTGCCAGGGGTAGTTTTGGCTGCCTCATGTTCCACGTGGAACATTACCTGCATTGATGCGGTCGAGAAAAAAATGGCATTTGTCCAGCAAATGGTTGGGGCATTGGGTTTGCCCAATTTATCAGCCATGCATGTACGGGTAGAGCAGCAGGAACCTTTGCAAGCAGATATCGTAGTTTCCCGAGCTTTTTCTTCGCTGCTTGATTTTGTGAATTTGGCAGGTAGGCATGTTCGTCCAGGTGGGCGCATTGCGGCTATGAAGGGTAAAGAACCCGATCTGGAGATAGCTGCCTTGCAATCCGAAAGCAACTGGCAGGTCGAACGAATTGAATCATTAACCGTACCGGAGCTAGAGGCACAGCGTTGTCTAGTGTGGTTGGTGCAGCAAGGATAATCATGAGTAAAAACGACGTAAAAACTCCCCGTGCCTATGTGTTTTGTATTGCAAACCAGAAAGGTGGGGTAGGCAAGACAACCACAGCCATTAACTTGGCCGCTGCACTTGCTGCCTTGAAGAAAAAAGTTTTATTGATCGACCTGGACCCCCAAGGCAATGCCACCATGGGCAGCGGCATTGATAAAAACAGCCTATCGGGTAATTTGTATCAAGTGCTGATTGGCGATGAAAGCATTGCTAATGTAAAGATACATTCAGAAACAGGTGGTTACGATGTCCTGCCTTCCAACAGGGAGCTCTCGGGGGCTGAAATTGACCTGATTCAGATGCAAGAGCGTGAGCAACAGCTCAAACAAGCGCTGGCACAGGTCCTGGACGATTATGATTTTGTGTTGATTGACTGCCCGCCTACCTTGTCGCTGCTGACACTGAATGGTCTGGCCAGCGCGCACGGCGTGATTATCCCCATGCAGTGTGAGTACTTTGCATTGGAAGGGCTGTCGGACCTGGTCAATACGGTCAAGCGGGTCTATCGCAATATCAACCCGGATTTGCAGTTGATTGGTTTGCTGCGAGTGATGTTTGATGGGCGCGTTACCTTGCAGCAGCAGGTGTCCAACCAGATCGAGACACACTTTGGCGATAAGGTGTTCAAGACAGTAGTGCCACGTAATGTGCGTTTGGCGGAAGCGCCAAGTCACGGCATGCCAGGTATTGTTTATGACAAGAATTCCCGGGGTGCCAAGGCCTATATGGATTTTGGCAAAGAGCTGATCAAACGCTTGAAAAAAGAATCCCGCAGCGACAAGGCATAAGGCACATAAGAATCAATAGGAATGTAAGCATGGCTACACGAAAACCCAAAGGTCTAGGTCGAGGCTTGGATGCCTTGCTCGGCGCAGACGCAGGCGCTATCGCAAGCATAGGAAAGAAAGGCGAAGCGGCAGTGAGCGATGGCCCGCCTTCCACGTTGCCGGTCAAGCTGCTCAAGGCCGGGGTGTATCAGCCACGTACCCGCATGGACGAAGGCGCTCTGAATGAGCTGGCCGAATCCATTCGCGCACAAGGCGTGATGCAACCTATTTTGGTGCGTCCTTTATCCGGTAAGGACAAAGGCAAGTACGAGATCATCGCCGGTGAACGCCGTTTTCGGGCCTCCCAGATTGCGGGCTTGGAAGAAGTGCCGGTCCTGGTTCGGGAAGTGGGCGATGAAAACGCCGCTATCATGGCCCTGATCGAGAACATTCAGCGTGAAGACCTTAATCCGCTTGAAGAAGCACAAGGTGTGAAGCGTCTGCTGGATGAGTTCGGGTTGACCCATGAGCAGGCCGCCCAGGCCATTGGTCGATCGCGTTCGACGACCAGCAATCTGTTGCGCCTGATCAACCTGGCCGAACCTGTTCAGATCATGTTGCTGGCAGGGGATATTGACATGGGGCATGCTCGTGCCTTGCTGGCGGTGGATGCGGCACGACAGATCATGCTGGCCAATGAAGTGATCGCTCGACGACTGTCGGTGCGTGAAACCGAGAAGCTGGTCGCGCGCGCCTTGCATGAGGATGATGAGCCGGCCAGCAAGCAGGCGAACAACAAAGCAAGTCGCAGTGGCGATGTTCAGCGGTTTGAAAAGGTGTTGTCGGACCACCTGGGCACAAAAGTGACCCTGAAGGTGGGGGCCAAGGATAAGGGTCAACTGCAAATCGCTTTTCATGGCTGGGAGCATTTGAATGCCTTGCTGGAAAAGCAGGGCTTGTCGTCCTTGTTGGATCAGACTGACGATTAAGTCTGGCCCGGGCAATGTCGCCATATTTAAAAGCCGACCGCAGGTCGGCTTTTTCTTTGTCTTGTATGTCGTTTGCTCCTGTCTTGCCGGATCAATGGCAGCACGCTTTTGTCGGAAAGGGCTATTCAAGGACGATGAGGTTGGAAGGGCCGTGGAACTGCTGACAGACCAGGTGACTTATCCAATGCCAGGGGCAACTGCTTGCAGAGCGCAGACAGCGCTGAATCCAAAAGCTTGGGCGCAGCGGTAGTTGGAACTAAAAATCTAAAAACAGGCTACAGTATCTTTTGCTTACAAAAAAAAGAGTAAAAATACGAAGAAAATGCGGTGTTTACCCGGATTGCACACCAATTTCCCTTTTTCCAATACGCTCGAAATGAGCCGAAAAGTCACCCTGAAAACGGAGCAAAACCAGAGGAAAAGGGATTTGAATCGCCATTTTTTAAAAAAATTCCGTGAATTATTCAGTTTTCTTGTCAAAAGACTTGACGACATCCTAAAATGTGTCCATAATTCGATTTTCGCTTCGGGTGGGATGTCCGAGTGGTTAAAGGAGGCAGACTGTAAATCTGTTGGCCCTGCGCCTACGTTGGTTCGAATCCAACTCCCACCACCAGCACTTTTCTAAAGTTAGCCAGCAAGGCAACTTTAGGAGAGGGTGAAGAAAAGTCTGCGGGTGTAGCTCAATGGTAGAGCAGAAGCCTTCCAAGCTTAAGACGAGGGTTCGATCCCCTTCACCCGCTCCAGTTTTTATGTGTTTGGCGGTTCTCAGTCAAATGCAAATGCCCATGTGGCTCAGTGGTAGAGCACTCCCTTGGTAAGGGAGAGGTCACGCGTTCGATCCGCGTCATGGGCACCACATCTCT
>JQGF01001261.1_pt1 | contig 10130 bp, 9 predicted proteins | sample 210201 | NCBI WGS metagenome assembly JQGF01 (sample SAMN02947780, study PRJNA257236) | wastewater metagenome | biome: Domestic wastewater sediments; material: Domestic wastewater soil sediments and water; isolation source: domestic wastewater sediment treated with ammonia and hydroxylamine at...
CTAGTCGAACTGTGTCACCAGGCCGTGGACGGTGCGCCAGACCGTTATTTCTCTGTCGGCCTGACCGCGCACCTGAATCCGCTCTTTGCGTTGCTCCATCGTGCGATAGGCATTGTCGAACCAGTATTGGTCAGGGCGGGACGGATGCAGCTTTTCCTGGTACATGTCGACCACATCCTGCGGACCGGCAGTCGCTCCCCAGGCAATATCGCTATTGGTGCCGAACAACACGATCGGGTAGGCAAACGGCGTATTGCCTACGACATCAAAGCCTGCCCCATGCAGGCCAATGCCATAGGTATAGGCGGGGTTGTACCAGCCAAACTGCGGACCATTGATCAGGACGGTCGCCCCTTCCTGAACCCGCTCGGGCCGGGTACTCCACAAATTGCTGGCCTTGGGCGCAAAGTCCGGACCCTGGCCTCCCCACTGTTTATCCTGACGGTCCAGCTCCACGCTCAGCGCCTGTGGCGACACCTGGGCCAGCGCCTGGCCACCAACCCGCGCACGCGGCTCCTGCCCGGCGGACTGGGCAGGCACGGTGGTGGGCGCAGCCGTGTCGTTGACCCACAGCAACTCGTCAAAAATAGCGCGCCCGCGCTGAGGGCCATGCTGCTTTTCCAGGGACTGGCGCAACGCCAACGCACTCAGCTCCAGATTGGTGTCTGAAAAGCGGTTAGCCATCGACCCTACCCAGATCATGACCACATCGAACTCGCTCAGCGGCTCGGGCTGAAAATCAAAGTCCAGATATTCTTTGGGCAAAAGCTCGGGATGGCGGCGCACTTTTTCCAGATAGGCGTTAAAGCCGTCGGCATACCCACGGAAAATATCAGCCTGCTCCTTGGGCAAGGCGGCCATCTGCCGCCGTATCGATGCAGGCGTGAAGTTTTGCCGCACCTGCATATCGTACTTGACGTAAGCGTCCTGGTCGCCCGGCCCCAATACCTGGGCCGTCGTGCCTACAAACGAGCGCCGCGCCATATCCATCTGGAATAGCCGGTCCTGGGCCACGGCGTAGCCGTAACCGTAATACACGCCGTAATGGCTGTCGGCAAAGACATGCGGCACACCGTAGCTGTCCCGCAGCACCTCTACCGACTGCACCTGGGCGTAGACCGGCGAGCCGGCCCACACCATGCTCGCCATCAAACCTGCTGCGGCCACGCCCGCACGAACCATCCCTGACTGCATATTTGCCCCCTTTTATGATACCGAAAATTATTATGACCCTAAAATATTGAATCTAATACAAATAGGCGATCACAAATTTATATCAATCCGGTCTTAAAAGAAGTCAGGGCTTGCCCTAGCTAGGCAGGCGCGCCACGCCCAAGGCACGGCGCGCATCCGCCACCATCAGAACGACACCAGGCGCCCTGGGTTGATGGCCCCAACCACGCCGATCGCTGCCTTGACCACAGGAATGGCCATTGCCGACAACTGGCGCCCCAAAGGAATAGCCATGTGATCTATCCCCGCCAATAGCGCAAAGTCCTCGTTGCGACCGGCCACATCGTCGCTGATGGCTTTGCCGATACGCACGGTCTGCGCCACGCCATGCCCGCTCCAGCCATGCACCATATAAACCGGCACGGCATCATCGGTCTTGCGACAATCGGTGGCACCGTTCAGGGTAAAGTCGCTGATGCCGCTCCAGGAAAACTCCAGCTCGGGCTGATCCAACTGGGGAAACACGGTGCGGATGCGCTCCAGCAAATAGTCGTTGATGCGTTCGGGCGACCAGCTGCTGCCCGTGCCCTGCCCGCCGAACAACAAACGGTTCTGGCGCACGGCACGGTAGTAATCGATCTGAAACTGCGTATCGTAGACCGCCATGTCCGACGGCAAAATCTGGGCCACATCCTGCTGCAATGGGGTGGTTACACCCACGTAGGTGTAGAAAGGCACCGTCGTATTGGCCTGCCCATCCAAAAACTGGAACGTGGTGTTGTGTACTGCCAGCACCAGCGCTTTACGCGCGGTAATAGTGCCGCCCGGGGTAATGGCAAGCGCACCAGACGATGTCTGTTCGAGCGCCTGCACTTCAGTGCCTTCGTGTACGGTGCCGCCCTGCTGCACCAAGCCGTAGACCAGGCCGCGCAACAACGCCAGCGGATGCACCTGACCGCCCAGGCGGTCAACCGTGGCACCATGATAGATATCCGAGCGGATATGCTGTTCGAGTTCGTACGCGCCAACCACATCCACCGAATCATCGCCCAGATAGCGACGCGCATCGGCCCCTTCGATCAAGGCGCTCATGTGTCCAGGATGCACAGCGGCAGTCAAGTGGCCGCGGCGGCGATCAAAATCCATGCCGTAGCGCTGGGCGATTTCATCGACCAGCTCCATCGCTTCGACCGAGGCCAGCCGCCACAGGCGCTTGGCCTGATCCACGGGCAAGTGGGCGATCATGTCGGCGGCTTCCCAGCGCGCCAGCCCCGGGGTCAGTTGACCGCCATTGCGGCCCGAAGCGGCCGAGCCGATGCTGTCTTTTTCGACCAGCACCACATCCAGTCCCGACTGGGCCAGATGCAAAGCCGTGGATGCGCCCAGCAGTCCACCGCCCACGACCAGCACATCGCATTGCCGGTCGGTATTCAAGGGAGCAAACTCGGCCCAGGGGGCCAGAGACGCCTCGTAGTATGTGGCCGGCGCAGCAGCGTCGGCCAACTGGCCTTTACGCCAGTTCCAGAGGCGGTTGTTAAGTGTCAAGTGTGTTTCTGCGCTACGCACATCATCCAAAAGAATAGGTTTGCGTAAATTCATGATACGGGTGTCCTGTGTCAGTGACGGCAGGCGCTGGGCCTGCCGTATGGGTCACAGAGCGGAATGCCCCGGTGACGCGCATCATCGCGGCGTTCCGTTCTGCATCTTTCCGCGCTTTGGGCCATCGATTCAGCTCAAAACAGAAAGTTTCTACGGTGTAGAATACCTTTATTCTACCCTGTAGAGTTAAACTTGGCAAAAAAGCCGCGATTCGTCGCGGCTTTGTCGTCATGCATCCAAGGAAACGTCATGGTCACATCCGCCACCCCACGTTCGCGCAATCTGTCCAAAGAAGGCTTGGTACATGCCGCCATCGAACTGATGGAGTCGGCCGGCGAAACCGGCTTTTCTTTGCGCAAGCTGGGCGAACGGGTGGGCTGCGACCCAATGGCCGTGCTGTATCACTTCAAGTCCAAAGAGGGCTTGCTGCGCGCCATGGCCGATCAACTGACCGCCCGTGTCCGGGCCGTGGACGAGACGCTATCCTGGCAAGACAGGCTGTATGACCTGGCCGCCCAATACCGACAGCTGGCGCTGGAACACCCGCATACTTTTCGACAGATGCAGCGCTTTCTGAATACTGGCTCGGCCGATTATCGGGTGATAGAAATGGTGTACCGCGCCCTGCGCGACGCGGGCCTGAGCGAACAAGACACACCGGCAGCCAGTGTCGGTTGGTACGCGGTGATGTACGGCTTGATCCTGGGCGAAATCGGCGGTCTGATCCGCCCTGCCACCCCGGCCGAAATCGGCGAACTAGACCAGCAGGCCGACGACGGCCTGCCCCTGCTGCGCCAGATCCTGCCGCACTTTCTGGATCTGGATGCCGAAAGCGTCTTCAAGATGATGATGAGGGTGGTGCATCAGGGCTTGGCCGACCTTAACGCGTAAATACGGCAATCGACTCCACGTGCGCCGTGTGAGGGAACATATTGACCACACCGGCCGACTCCAGGGTGTAGCCGCCCTCGTTGACCAGAATGCCGGCGTCGCGTGCCAGCGTGCCGGGGCTGCAGGATACATAGACCAGGCGCTCGGGGCGCTCCTCGGGAGCCAGTTGGGTCAAGGCGGTCGCCACCGCCATGGCACCATCACGGGGCGGATCGATCAGCATACGGTCGAAGTGACCCAGGTCGCGCAACCATTTCACGTCTACTTCAAACAGGTTCAAGGTCGTAAAGTGGGCCTTGTCCTGCAAGCCATGCACCAGCGCCGCTTCGCCGGCGCGCTGGGTCAGCGTGGCGCTGCCTTCGATGCCCACGACCTGCGCGGCGCGGCGCGCCAGCGGCAGACTGAAATTGCCCAGGCCGCAAAACAAGTCGGCCACGCGGTGATGGGGCTGCACATCCAACAAAGACAGGGCCCGTGAGATCAGGCTGCGGTTAATGGGATGATTGACCTGGGTAAAATCGGTGGGACGGAACGGCATGCGCAGATCGAACTCAGGCAAGGCATAGGCCAGCTTATCGGCATCGTCGCGCTCCAAGGGATGCACGGTTTCCGGGCCTTTGGGCTGCAACCACCAACTGATGTCATGTTCCTGGGCAAAGGTGCGTAGACGAGCGATATCCTCGGCCGTCAACGGTTCCATGTGACGCAGCGTCAGCGCGGTCATCTGATCGCCCATAGCCAGCTCGATCTGCGGCAAACGGTCCGGACGCGACAGCCCCGCCAGACAGGTGCGCAGCGGACCAAGCAACGCCGATACCTTGGGCGGCAATACGCGGCACTCTGTCATGTCCACCACGTAACGGCCATTTTTTTCGCGAAAACCAACCAGCACGCCCCCCTTCTTGGGCACAAAGCGGGTAGAAAAACGGGCGCGATAGCGATAGCCCCAATACGGGCCATGCAACGCCGGCAAGACCTGACGCGGCCGGACCTTGCCGATATGAGCCAGCGAATCTTCCAGCACGCGCTGCTTAACAGCGACCTGCGCAGCCGGCTCCAGGTGCTGCATGGCACAGCCCCCGCAATTGCCAAAATTCGGACAGGGCGGCTCGGCGCGCTGCGACGAACGCTGCACCAACTCGGTCATGCGGGCCTTGTCGTAGGAATCCTTGGAGCGCACGGTCTGGGCGCGCACACGCTCGCCGGGCAACGCACCTTCCACAAACACCACTTTGCCGTCTTTGTGGGCCACGCCGCGCCCTTCCAGGTCCAGCGACTCGATGAACAACAGGTCTGACATACGATATAAATCCAGATAAGCGCCCGACCCGGCCCGCGCACCATCGTGTGCGCCCGCTCATGGACATGCAGGCAAATAGGCGATTTTACAATGGGTGCGCGCGGCGAATGGAAATTTTGCGCAATCCGGAACAAGCTTGCGCCGCTTTGCTCAGCAAACAACAAAAAAAACGGCCCGCAGGCCGTTTTTTAACTGTCACCCTGATTAACGGGCAGGTAGATAGGACATGGGGTTGACCGGTGTGCCCGAGCGGCGGATCTCGAAGTGCAAGCGCGGCGACGTTGTGTCGGACTGGCCCAGATCCGCGATGCGCTGACCTTTCTTGACCTGCTGGCCCGTTTTGACATGCAGCGTGCTGTTGTGCGCATAGGCCGTGATAAAGCCGTTGCTGTGGCCCACCAACACCATGGAGCCTAGACCGCGCACACCATTGCCAGCATACATGATCTTGCCATCGGCCGCCGCCACGACAGGATCGCCCACCTTGCCCTCGATGTCGATACCCTTGGTGGACGAATTAAAGCCCTGGATGATCTTGCCGGTGGCTGGCCAGCCCCAGGCAATCAGGGCCGCATCGCTGGCGCGTGGCGCTGACGACGGCGTTTCGGTCTTGATAGGTGTAGCCGGGCTGACCGGGGAAGTCTGCGTGGAAGCGACGCCACCACCCGCGGGCATGGCGGTCTTGCCGTCCAGACGCAGAACCTGCCCCACGCGCAACATGGACGGGTCAGTGATCTGGTTCAGGCTGATCAAGTTGCCTACGTCCATGCCGTGCGCCTGGGCGATCTTGTACAGCGTGTCGCCGGGCCGCACCACATAGGTGCCGGACGCCGTGCTGGCAGCGCCGGACGAGGCCGACGAGGAGCTCATGTCAGTGACGGGTGCACGCGCCGAACGGCTCCCGCAGCCCGCCAACAGGGTACTGGCGACCACTGCCACCACCAGAAAATGACGTGGCTTCATGGACCACAAAACGTTGGCGGAAGCAGCGGTTAACGGTAACCTGACTGCATGCTGCATATGAATCTCCTGAGAATATCTGACTAAATCTGGGTTCCGGACCGCATCGGCACGAAGCGGACCGCATCAAGTTCTTCGCGACGCCAGTTAGCCTGTCCGGTGCGCTCCACCAGGACCAGACGCTGCTGGGTCGTGCCTTCGGGGGCGATCAGACGCCCGCCTATGGCCAGTTGTTCGAGCAAAGCCCGGGGAATCACCGGACCGGCTGCCGCCACCACGATAGCATCATAGGGGGCCGAGGCCACATAACCTTGCATTCCGTCACCAAACAGCACACGTACGCGTTGCGAAAGCCCCAACTGCCGCATGCGTTCGCGGGCCATATCGTACAGCCCCCGGATACGTTCGATAGCGTAAACTTCTTTGACCAATTGTGCCAAAACAGCGGCCTGATAACCACATCCGGCACCGACTTCGAGCACTTTATTCGGGATTTTCTGGTCGCATACCAAAGAAAGCATGTGCGCCACCACCCAAGGCTGAGAGATGGTCTGCGCGAAACCGATAGGCAAAGCATCGTCTTCGTAGGCGCGGCTGGCCAGGCCTTCGTCGACAAACAGATGGCGCGGCACCGCCTGCATGGCAGCCAGCACCCGTTCGTCGGCAATCCCCTGCCTGCGCAAGCGCTCGATCATCATGCCACGCGAGCGTTCCGAGTTCAAACCAAGATTGACACTTGTTGACACTTGCGAGGACACCGCGCCCGACGGGGGCGGGTGCAACTGGCCCCGCTGCACAATGCGCGTGTTGCTATTGCTGGCCGACAGCCCGCTGCCCAGCCTGGACTTGCCGAAACGGTTCGTTGTGCCATCGGCAAACGGAAAACGGTTGACCGGCTTGCGCATGACTATTTCACCCAGGCCCGCATGCCGGCCAGGTGCTCGTAGTTGGTCAGGTCCACGCGCAGCGGCGTCACCGACACCGCCAACTGCTCGACGGCGCCAAAATCGGTATCGTCGGCACTATCGGACACGCGCCCGACCGGGCCTATCCAGTAGACCGGTTCGCCATAGGGCGTGCGGCTCTGGATGACGGGTTCGGAGGGATGGCGTTTGCCCAGGCGAGTTACACGCAAACCTTTCATGGCCTCGTAAGGCACGGCCGGAATATTGACGTTCAGCAAGGTATTCGGAGCCAGCGGCTGGCGGCAGCTACGCTCGACAAGGTCGCGCGCAACACGGGCAGCGCTGTCCAGATGCGGCCAGCCCCGCTCGACTAAAGAAAAGGCAATGGCGGGAATACCGAACAAATGCCCTTCTGTGGCCGCGGCCACTGTGCCGGAATACAAGGTGTCGTCGCCCATATTGGCACCGTTATTGATGCCCGACACCACCAGGTCCGGGCGGAAATCCAGCAATCCGGTCAAGGCCACGTGTACGCAGTCCGACGGTGTACCATTGACGTAATAAAAGCCATTGGTGGCCTGGCGCACCGACAGTGGCCGGTTCAAGGTCAGGGAGTTGCTGGCCCCGCTGCAGTTGGTCTCGGGTGCCACGACAGTCAGATCGCCCAGCCCCTGCAAGGCCTGATACAAGGCCTCTAAGCCGGCTGCGTTATAGCCATCATCATTGGACACCAGAATGCGCATGGTTCATTTCCGTTAAAAAATCAAACACGGGTAGCGAATTGTACCCGCTGGTTTTGGAATTTTGCTGCAAGCCCAGTAGAATTGCGCGCAACTATTATTGCGGAGCCCCATACTTATGAATGCTGTTCCCTTTGCCGTGGCCGCCGTGCTCGTGGCCCTGCTTTCCTACCTGCTAGGCTCGCTGCCTTTTGCAGTCATTGTCAGCAAGGCCATGGGACTGCAGGACCCACGCACATTCGGCTCCAAAAACCCCGGTGCCACCAATGTGCTGCGCACCGGCAACAAAAAAGCCGCCGTGCTGACCTTGCTGGGCGACGCCTTCAAGGGTTGGCTGGCCGTTTTCCTGACCTTGCAAGCCGTGGCCGCCTGGGGTTGGGCACCGGCACTGGCGGGCATCAGCGCCTTGTGCGCTTTTCTGGGACACCTGTTTCCGGTATTCCTAGGGTTCAAAGGCGGCAAGGGCGTCGCGACCGCCATTGGCGTGATCCTGGCCCTGACCCCCTGGCTGGCTCTGGCCACGGTAGGCACCTGGCTGATTATTGTCTGGGTCAGCCGCTACTCGTCTCTGGCCGCCATTGTCAGCGCCGTCTTTGCGCCCTTTTACTATCTGCTGGGCGCGGGCGTGGCCTGGCCCTTGCAAGCAAGCACCGCTGCCGCCCTGATCGTCATTGCTGCCTTGCTGCTGTGGCGTCATCAGGAAAACATCCGCCGTCTGATGAACGGCACAGAAAGCAAGGTAGGCTCGAGCAAAAAACGCTAAAAGCCGCCCGGCGCATGGCTTAGGCGCTGACCGAAGAAGCCACTTGGTTGACGGCCGCCAGATCCCAGCGCGGTCGGATAGCAAAACCATGCTGCGAGGCGTCCAGCCGAACCAAGCCATGCTTGACCCGCATGGCGGCCGCAAAAGCGATCATGGCACCGTTATCGGTGCAAAACTCCAGCGGCGGGAAAAACACCTCGCCGCGCAGCTTGCGCATGGCCTCCAGCAACTGAGCGCGCAAATGCCGATTGGCCCCGACGCCCCCCGCCACCACCAGCCGCTTCAGGCCGCTTTGCTTCATGGCCTTGATGGCCTTGGCGGCCAGCACATCGACAATCGCGCTTTCCGTGGCAGCCGCCAGATCGGCGCGCTGCTGTTCGCTGACACCGCCTTCTTGTTGTTCAAGCTTGCGCAAGCAAGTCAACACGGCCGTTTTCAGACCACTGAAACTGAAATCCAGATCCTTGCTGTGCAGCATGGGGCGCGGCAATGAATAGATGGCCGGATTGCCCTGCTGTGCCAGTTGCGACAAAGCCGGTCCGCCCGGATAACCCAGCCCCATCAGCTTGGCGCTTTTATCGAAGGCTTCGCCGGCGGCATCGTCCAGGGTTTCGCCCAGCAGTTCGTACTGCCCGACGCCATCGACCCGCATGATCTGTGTATGGCCGCCCGACACCAGCAAAGCCACAAAAGGAAACGCAGGCTGCGGCTGTGCCAACAAGGGCGACAGCAAGTGCCCTTCCAGATGATGCACGGCAATGGTGGGCTTGCCCAGCGACCACGCAATGGCCTGGGCCACGCTGGCACCAACCAGCAAAGCACCGGCCAGACCCGGGCCGGCCGTATAGGCAATGGCATCCACGTCGCCCAGAGCCAGACCCGCTTGGGCCAAGACCTGACGGGTCAACGGCAACACGCGGCGGATATGGTCGCGCGACGCCAGTTCGGGCACGACGCCGCCGTAATCACGATGCATGGCAATCTGGCTATGCAAGGCATGAGCCAGTAAACCGCGCTCCGTACAAACCAGGGCCACGCCGGTTTCGTCGCAGGAACTTTCAAATCCAAGAATATTCATCCAGCCATTTTACCTTGCCGACGGGCAGCCATCACAGCCTGTTGCCAGCGCGCCACCGCCTATTTTCTCTGGTATCGCGCAGATAGTGCAGGTATAAAGAATGCAAGACAGTGTGTCGGTCGCGGTTAAAATCCGTCATCTATCTTTTCAGATTTCGACAGCTCATCTACCACGAAGGGGGAGAGATCATGTTTGAACGCCTATTCAAACTCTCTGAGCATGGCACCACCATCCGTACCGAGGTCCTGGCAGGCATAACCACCTTCCTGACCATGTCCTACATTATTTTCGTCAACCCGGATATTCTCTCGTCCACCGGCATGGACCGCAATGCCGTCTTCGTGGCGACCTGCCTGGCCGCTGCGCTGGGCACGTTTATCATGGCCTTTCTGGCCAACTGGCCCATCGGCATGGCCCCGGGCATGGGGCTGAATGCGTTCTTTGCCTTTACCGTGGTCGCCACGCTGGGCTACACCTGGCAGCAGGCGCTGGGGGCCGTCTTTATCTCCGGCGTGATCTTTCTGCTGCTGACCGTAACCGGGGTACGAAGCTGGCTGATACGCGGCATTCCCAAGTCGCTGCAAAGCGCCATTGCCGCCGGTATCGGCATGTTCCTGGGCCTGATCGCCCTGATGAACTCGGGTATTGTGGTGGCCCACCCTGCCACCAAGATTGGTCTGGGTGACCTGACCCAGCCCGCAGCCCTGTACGCAATTCTGGG
>JQGF01001354.1_pt1 | contig 10091 bp, 7 predicted proteins | sample 210201 | NCBI WGS metagenome assembly JQGF01 (sample SAMN02947780, study PRJNA257236) | wastewater metagenome | biome: Domestic wastewater sediments; material: Domestic wastewater soil sediments and water; isolation source: domestic wastewater sediment treated with ammonia and hydroxylamine at...
CCACTGGACGAATCACAAGCGCCCTGCTCGAACAGCACGCCCCTTGCCTCCCGCCCCACTATCCCGCCTGCGGCGAAGGCCTTGACTCGCCCGCCAGCCCGCTGCGGCCTGCCTGGCGAGAACGGCACCGATGTGCTTGGCTCAAACGGCGGGCCGTCCGCGTATGCTGTAAAAAGTATTAGCGATCCGCTGCATGTTCTGTTTGGCATGAGGTCGTATAGTCAGGGCTATGTCATCGGTGTTTGAGCCGTCCGATCTGCCTGCACCTTGAATGGCGTCTTCAAAAAACCAGTTCGTCATTGACTGGGTAAATTGGCTATCGAAATTTAGCGAAGAACCAAAAAAATGCCAGTCAGTTAATTGCTGACTGGCATTTTTTATGATGTGGTCTTGTTCGGAACACGAGGCACGGTTGTAGCCGTTTAAATCGGCACCAGGCTGAATGCCAGGCGGGTGATGACCATGTTGATCACCTGAGTCAGCAACAGCAGGACCAGCGGCGACAGATCCAGGCCGCCCAGATCTGGAAGGATGCGGCGGATGGGGGCCAGCAGCGGGTCGGTAATGGTGCGCAGCAAGGGCATGCTGGGCGATTGCGGTTGAATCCAGGACATGAGCGCCTGCAGCAGCACGACCCAGAAGATCAGGCTAAGCGACCAGCGCAGCAGGGTGAGCGCAGCGGCCAGTATCAGCATGGGCAGATTGGCCAAGACCGAGAAAGAACCCGACAGCACCAGGGCGCTAAGCAGCAGGTAGACCAAAGCGCTGAGCCAGCCTCCCAGCAGCGATGGCCAGTCCCAGAATTTACCGGCCTTGATCAGGCGGCGCAGTGGCATGACTAGCCAGTCGGTGACCTTGAACATGGCCTGCGAATAGGGATTGAAGGGGTGTACCCGCAAGGCGTAGACCCAGGCGCGCAATAGCAAAACCGTACCCAGGAGCGAGAAGACGATATTGATGAGGAATAGGGCAACGTCACTGAACATGATGGCCGTATGTGAAAAGAGGAAGAAAGAATTGTCGCATGCGACCGCCGAAAGCCAAAGAGCCACCCGCAGGGGTGGCTCTTTGTGCGCATACGCCTTGTTTGATTAAGGCCGCTTGCCGGTCGGGAAGGGCCAGGAACCGGCTGGGTTGATGTCTTGCCGGCTGGGCTCGGCAGGGGCGGCGGTCTTGGCGGCTTTGCGGGCGGCGGTCTTGTTGCCGGTCTTTTTGGCCGGAGCGGCCGCGGGCGTGTCGGTAGCTTTGGTCACGGGCTTGCTTTCTTTCTTGGGGGCTGCTGCTTTTTTAGCGGCTGCGGGAGTACTGGCCTTCTTGGCAACGGTCTTTGCAGCGGCTGGAGCAGCCGTTTTTACAGTGGATTTCGCGGCGATTTTCTTGGCCGCGGGCTTGGCGGCTACCTTTTTGGCAGCGGCTTTGGTGGCCGGACTTGCCTTGGTAGCTGTTTTTGCAGTCGCGCTCTTGGCGGGGGCTTTTTTGGCCGCCGCTTTTTTCACGGCTGCGGTTTTTGCGGAAGTTTTAGCGGCTGGTTGGCCTGCTGTTTTGGTGGCTGCGGATTTTTTTGTTGCTGTTTTGGCCGTGCTTTTCACGGTTTTGCTGGTATCGGCTGCTGGGGTGGTTGCGGTCTTTTTTGCAACGGCTTTTTGGGCGGTGGTTTTAGCCGCTTTTTTAACGGCTGTTTTAGGAGCCGCCGTTTTGCTGGAGGTGGACTTGCTGCTGGCTGGGCTGGCCTTGGAGGCATCAGCATTCACAGGGGTGACGGCGGTTTTTGCGGTCGTCGCTTTTTTCGCGCCGGCCGCTTTGACTGCGGTCGATTTTGCTGCGCCTTTTTTGGCAGTTGCCATGATCATGCTCCTTGAGAACAAGTCTTTAGTTTGTCCACACCCATTTGACCTGGCCCGGGAAATCGTATTGGCCTTTTGCAAATGACGCAGGCGTACGAGGGTGACACTTTATACGCTAGAAGTCTAACGGAAGACTCTATACAGTCAAGCATTAATCCCCGCTAAATGCTTTGCCGGTTTGGTATTGCTTGGCGCGTGTCTCAAAAAAGTTGCGTTCTTTTTTCAGATCGATCATTTCGGCCATCCTGATCGGGTGGCAAGAAGCAGCGATGTGGCATACAAATCTGATGCTCAGCCCATGTAGATGCGCTTGTCGTTCAAGGGCCTGCCGTCTTTTGTCGGTCGTTGCCGGCCAGGTGGTCGATGTGGGCGGATAAACCATTTCTGTCGCCATCGAAAAAAAAGGCCTTGCCGAAGCAAGGCCTTGAAGGGACGCCCTTATTGGGCCGTCGAGGAGGATTAGAGGTGCTGGGCGCTCAGGTTCTGGGTAGGCGCATCGGCTTGCGTCAGTTGTGCAGACAACTGTGCAAAACGCTGCTGGTATTGCTGGGCCGCCGCCATTTTGACGGGGCCAAAGCCGCGCAATTGCTGGGGCAGTTCGGCCAGTTCCAGGGCCGTCGCGTATTGGCTGGCATTCAGACCTTGGGCCAGACGGGTCAGCAAGGCCTGGTATTCGCGCCAGAAACGGCGTTCCATCCGGCGCTCCTGGCTATAGCCGAATACATCCAGGGGCGTATTGCGCAGTGTCTTGCCCTTGGCCAGCCAGCGCAGCAGCGTGGCGGTGCGGGGGCCAAACGTCATTTTGCGTGGTCGGCCCGTCGATGGGTCATGGCGGGCCAGCAAGGGCGGGGCAAAGTGAAAACGCAGGCTGAAATCGCCTTGGAATTGGCGTTCCAGGTCTTGACGGAAATCCGGGTGGCTGAACAGGCGGGCCACTTCGTACTCGTCCTTGTAGGCCATCAGCTTGTACAAACTGCGGGCTGCTTTCTCGGTCAGCGTCGGGCGTTGGCCGGGACGCAGTGTTTCTTCGGCTTGTTGCAGGGCCGAGATCGTCTGGGTGAAGCGGCGCGCATAGGCTGCATCCTGATACTGTTCCAGGTTGCGGCTGCAACGCTGCACGATTTGTTCCAGAGTTTCACGGCGTTGCAGCGTGACCACTTGAGCGGCCGGTTGTTGCAGACCGGCCAGGGCCTGATCATCGTGGCTCAGCACACGACCAATGTGGAACGCATCCAGATTGGCCTGGATGGCGACACCGTTCAGACGTATGGCCTGTTCGATGGCCGCGCTGCTGACCGGCACCGAACCCTGCTGCCAGGCCATGCCCAGCAGCATCATATTGGACAGCAGGCTGTCGCCGAACAGGCGCGTGGCGGCTTCGTGAGCGTTGATGGATCGGACCTGATTGCGGCCCGCAGCATCCTGCAACTGCGTCAGCAGGCGCTGGGCGTCCAGAGGCGCATCCGGATTGCGGGTAAATTCGGCCGTGGGGGCCAGGTATTCGTTGATGATGGCGTGGGTGTGGCCTGCGCGCAGGCAGGATATGGCATTAGGGTGCGCGGCGGCGACCACATCGCACAAAATGGCCAGATCGGCCTGGCCCGGGTCCACGCGCACGGCACCGGTAGGCTGTGCGCCGGCCGACAGGCGGATATGGCTGATGACCGTGCCGCCTTTTTGTGCCAGCCCGGTCATGTCCAGCACCGATGCGCTGCGCCCTTCCAGGTGCGCGGCCATAGACAGTACGGCCCCGATGGTAATGACGCCGGTTCCGCCCACGCCGGCCACGATGACATTGCTCGAGCGCGTCAGGTCGACCGGAGCGGGCAGTCCAGGCAGTTTTTCCAGCAGGCGTGCCTTCAGGTCGGCCTGGCCGTCGTCGTTGCCGCGCCGCAGCGAACCACCCATGACGGACACAAAGCTGGGGCAAAAACCATCCACGCAGGAATAGTCTTTATTACAGCTGGATTGATCGATCTGGCGCTTGCGCCCTTCGGGTGTTTCGGCGGGTACCAGCGACAGGCAGTTGGACTGCACGCCGCAGTCGCCGCAGCCTTCGCAGACGGCTTTATTGATGAACAGGCGGCGCGCTGGGTCCGGGTACTCGTTCTTTTTGCGGCGGCGGCGTTTTTCCGCCGCGCAGGTCTGGTCGTGAATCAGAATGGTCACGCCGGGAATCTCGCGCAGCTCGCGTTGCAGACGATCCAGCTCGCGGCGGTGATGCACCTGGATGCCGGCAGGCAGGTCTACGCCGCGATAGCGTTCGGGTTCGTCGGTAGTGATGACCACGCGGCGCGCGCCTTCGCCCAGCGTCTGCTGGCAGATGCGCGGCACCGAGATCGGGCCGTCCACGGGTTGGCCGCCCGTCATGGCCACGGCGTCATTGAACAAGATCTTGTAGGTAATGTTCGCGCCGGCGGCAATGGCCTGGCGTATGGCTAGATAGCCGGAATGAAAGTAAGTGCCTTCACCCATGTTCTGGAACATATGGCCGGCCTGGATAAAGGGCGACAATCCCACCCAGTCCGTGCCTTCGCCGCCCATCTGGGTCAGGCCGCGCGTCTTGCGGTCCATCCAGGTCGCCATATAGTGGCAACCCACGCCGGCCATGGCCTGGCTGCCTTCGGGCACTTTGGTGGACGTATTATGTGGACAGCCCGAACAAAAATAGGGGCGTCGCGTCAGGCCGTCCGTGTCGATGACGGGCATGGACTGCGCCGTACAGGCCGGCAATTGCAGACCGGCATGGCGGCCCAGCCAGCGGCGCAGGCCAACGGCGACGCGGGCCGGGCTGAGCTGGCCATCGGCGGGAATCAGCACTTCTTGTTCCACATCGCGCTTGCCCGAGACGGTGGGGCGTTGGGCGCGGTTAAACAACAGGTTCTTGAGCTGGTCCTCGATGATCGGGCCTTTTTCTTCGATGACCAACACATGGTCCAGGCCGTCGATGAAGTTTTCCAGCGACTGGGCATTGACCGGCCAGCTCAGGCCGATCTTCAGATGGCGGATGGCCGGTAGTTCGCCGATTGTGGCCAGTTGTTCCAGGGCATCCAGGGCATCGAGCGTAGCCTTGCCGGTCGAAACAATGCCCAGGCGCGCGCCGGGGGCCGCTTCCAGAGTGCGATCCAGGCTGTGTTTGCGGGCGAAGTCACGCACGCTTTGCAGGCGTGCCTCCAGGGTGCCTTCGATGGCTGGGGTCAGAAATTCGCTGGGGTTATATGGGTGCAGGCCACCTTGGGCATCGTTCAGCGCCGCGTCCAGGTCGTCCAGCGGGGCGATCTCGAAAGAGCGTCCGCTTTCCACCGTTTCGGTAATGGCTTTCAAGGCCACCCAGGAACCCGAGTAACGCGACAGCGCCCAGGCCCAGACGCCGAAACGCTCATATTCTTCGACCGACGAAGGGTTGACTACCGGAATGCTCCAGGCGATCAGCGAGTGTTCGCTGGCATGCGGAATGGAGGAGGACGAAGCCACATGGTCATCGCCCACAATCATCAGCACGCCGCCGTTGCGCGAAGCACCGGCTGCGTGGCCGTGGTGCAGAGCGTCGCCGGCGCGATCCAGGCCGGGGCCTTTGCCATACCACATGGCAAAGACGCCATCGACGGTGCGGTCGGCGCGTTCGCCCGCCTGTTGCGTGCCCATGATCATGGATGCGGCCAGATCTTCGTTGATGGCGGGCTGAAAGCGCACCTTCGCCTGGTCAAGCTGTTTTTGTGCTTTCCACATGACCATGTCCACCCCGCCCAATGGCGAACCGCGGTAGCCGGACACAAAACCGGCTGTGTTCAGTCCGCGCTCCTGGTCCAGGCGGTATTGGGTCAGCAGCATGCGTACCAGGGCTTGCGTGCCGGTCAGGAAAATGCGGCCGGACCGTGCGGTCAGGTTGTCGCTGAGCTTGTAGTGTGTGTCGACGGACTGCGTCATGATGAAACCTCCAGATACCGATCATGATAGATTTTCCGACGCCCCATTTTTTTGCGTTATAGTTGCGCGTATTCCCTATCCTTTGAAATATTCATTTCGTATTTATTGAAATATGGATAAAACTGATCTAAAAATTCTGGACGTGCTCCAGCAAGACGGTCGGGCGTCTGCCCAACAGGTCTCCGAGAGGGTCGGACTGTCGACAGCGCCAGTCTGGCGACGCATCAAAACTTTGGAAAAAGACCGGGTCATACAAGGATATTTTGCGCGCGTCGACCGCCGTCAGGTAGGCCTGCAAAGCTGTATGTTTACCCAGATCAGTCTGGATCGGCACTCGGGCGAGATCGTGGATAACTTCATACGGGCAGTGCGCGATGCCCCCGAAATACTGGAATGTCATGCCGTCACAGGGGATGCCGACTTTTTGCTGAAGATCCTGGTGTCCAGTGCCGAAGCCTATGACGACTTCTTGCATCGCTTTTTGTTCAATATGCCGGGCGTGCGCCAGACGCGCACCATTGTGGCCATGCGCGAGATCAAGAACGAAACCCGTCTGCCTTTGCCGCTTTGATGCATCTTGTTATGGGGCTTGAACAGGGCCTTCAGGTAGAATAATCGGGATTGGGCGGTCTGCGCGGCGGGCCGGCATGTACTCTCGAAGGACTGGTTTCTATGAAGAAGGCGAATATCCTGCGGCGGTCTTCCTGGACCGCCTTGCTGGCCACTGTGTTACTGAGTGCCTGCGCGGTCAAGCCGCCAGCGCCTGCTCCCCAGGCACCGGTGCCCGCCAAGCCTGTGCATCCTGCTTGCCAGCCGGCGGCCGCAGGCGATGCGCTGGTGGGCAATTGGCTGAGCAAACACCGGCAAAAAGGGGTGGTGGGCGAATTGCGCACGCTATTTACCTTGCAGCCCAATGGCACAATGGCCTATACCGAACAGGTCAAGCGGCCCAACAAGCCCTCGCAGGGCTTGAGTGAAAGCGGTTGCTGGGCACGACAGGGCAATGCTCTGGTGCTCGATACGCAGGAATCCAACGGGGTGGTCACCGAGCCGGGCGATCCCATCTATCAGAACAGCTACACCATTGTCAGCTCGACGGCGCGTAATCTGGTTTTGCGGGGCGAGGACGGCGCTACGTATCGTCTAACCAAGATGTCGCCGGGTTACCGCCTGCCGTTCTGACTCCCGTTTTTGTTTCAATCCAGGACCGTCCCTGTGGCGGTCTTTTTTTCTGGCCTGTTTGCCCGGGCCTTTTGCACCATGGCCCTGCGCTCCACCATTTATAAAGTTGAATTGAACGTCGCCGATAACGACCGTTCCTATTACGGCAGCCATGCCGCCACCTTGGCGCGTCATCCTTCCGAAACCGAAGAGCGTCTGATGGTGCGTTTACTGGCCTACGGTCTGTATGTCGATACCGATGAGCGTCTGGCCTTCGCCCGTGGCCTGAGCGATGCGGACGAACCGGCCCTGTGGGAGCACGACCTAAGCGGCGACTTGCTGCACTGGCTGGAAGTGGGTTTGCCCGACGAACGTCGCATGCTCAAAGCCAGCGCGCGCGCCCGTCGCGTCACGGTGCTGGCCTACGGACGTAATGTGGGTATCTGGTGGAGTGGGGTCAAAGACAAGATCACGCGTGCGCGCAATGTCCAGGTCTACGCCCTGGATGCCGTCGGCACCGAAGAACTGGCCAAACTGGCCGGACGTGGCATATCCCTGAATCTGAACATTCAGGACGGCACTGTCTGGGCCAGCAGCGAACAGGGCGAGGCCACCATCGAGGTCAGCCGCCTGAACCCGGATGTGTGATGTGCAGCACTTGCTGGGAGCGCAATCATGTCGGGGCTGGGTGTGGCAGCGGCGGCGTGAACGGACAGCTCTGTCGCTCGTCAATGCCGGGCAGACAAAAAAGGCGGCCCCGCAGAGCCGCCTTTTTTTGATCGGGCTGGATAGCCCGCCGGGCTTACAGTCCGGCCAGGCGTCCCAGCACTTTGTCGCGGCCGATCAAGGCCAGCACAGCGTCCACGGCAGGGGTCTGCTTCTGGCCGGTAACGGCAACGCGCAGGGGGATGGCCAGCTTGGGCATCTTGACCTCGTGTTCGGCCAGTATCTGCTTGATCAGCGCGGCCAGGCTTTCGGTGTTCCATTGCGGCAGCGCAGCGGCCTTGGCGGCGAAGTCGCGCAGCAGAGTGCGGGCTTCAGGCGTCAGGATTTCGGTCTGCAGCTCGTCGCTGGCCGGCTCGAAGGGGCGGCAGAACAGCAGGGCACCTTCGGCTAACTGGTTCAGGGTTTCGGCGCGGTCTTTTAACAAGCCCATGATGCCGGGCAGATCCTGGCCTTCGGTTTTGCCGCCCAGTGCCTGAATGCGCGGCGCGACGCGTTCGGCCAGATCGGTGTCGTCGCTGGCCTTGATGTAGTGGGCGTTGACCCAGTTCAGTTTCTTGGGGTCCCACTGCGAGGCCGATTTATTCAGGCTGCGGGTATCGAACCATTGCACCAATTGTTCGCGGGTAAACAGTTCGTCGTCCCCGTGGCTCCAGCCCAGACGGGCCAGATAGTTGATCATGGCCTCGGGCAGATAGCCGTCCTTGTCGTAATCCATGATGCTGACCGCGCCGTGGCGCTTGGACAGTTTTTCGCCGTCCGGGCCCAGAATCATGGGAACGTGGCCGTACTGGGGCAAGGTGGCACCCAAGGCCTGCAAGATAACGATCTGGCGGGGCGTGTTGTTGACATGGTCGTCCCCACGGATGACGTGGGTGATGTTCATGTCCCAGTCGTCCACGACCACGCAGAAGTTATAAGTGGGCGTGCCGTCGGTGCGCGCGATGACCAGATCGTCCAGTTCACCGTTGTCAAAGCTGATGCGTCCCTTGACCAGATCGTCCCAACTGGTGGCGCCGGTCTGCGGGCTCTTGAAGCGCACCACGGGCAGGCGATCGGCTGGAACGGCGGGCAGGGTCTTGCCGGCTTCCGGGCGCCAGGTACCGTCGTAGCGGGGCTTCAAGCCCAGGGCGCGGGCTTTTTCGCGCATGGCCTCGACTTCGTCGGGGCTGCTGTAGCAATAATAGGCGTGGCCGTCACGCAGCAGTTGCGCAATGACTTCGCGGTAGCGGTCCATGCGCTGCATTTGGTAGAAGGGGCCTTCATCGGCGTCCAGGCCCAGCCATTGCATGCCGTCCAGAATGCCTTGCACGGCTTCTGGGGTCGAACGCTCCAGGTCCGTGTCCTCGATGCGCAGTACGAAGCTGCCTTTATGATGGCGGGCAAATGCCCAGGAAAACAGCGCGGTGCGCGCGCCGCCCAAGTGCAGGTAGCCGGTGGGCGAGGGGGCGAAACGGGTACGGATGGCGTTGGTAGACGTGCTCATGACTTGTGTTCGGCGTTGACCTTGAAAAGTCCGCAAGCGGGACTGAATCGGAGTATTTTAACTCAGCCGCAGGTTCTGGCCCCGTCAGGCGGTGGCGTATTGTTCAGGTGGCTTTTACTTTGGCGGCAGCTTGCTTAAGATGGAAGCACTTTTAATTCTGGCGCGTGGTATCAGCATGATGGAGCATGTATGGCAGCTTTAAGGCATCGTCTGACGGCATTATTTGAACCTCGTTCGGTACTGACCGTGTCGACGCTGCCTTTGCCGATTTTGCGCGATCCGCCGGCCCGTCTGGTCGGGCGTATTACCCAGGCCGTCATCAGCGCGACCGAGGTGCGCGTGCCCGACCGTCTCGAAGGGTTGACCGGCGTGCAGCGTCTGGATCTGGCTCTGGTCAGCATTGCGCCCGATCGTCTGCCCCAGGCGCTCGATGCTATTCGGCCCCACAAGCCGCGCGTCGTCATCATCCTGCCGTCCGATCTGGCATCCCAGGACCCGCTCGAAGACATGGTCTATGCCCGTTCCTGGGCGCGTATTCACGATTGTCTGGTCTTGGGGCCGCGCGCTTTTGGCGTGCAGCGCCCGCACATGGGCATCAATCTCAGCCACGAACCGCAGATGGCGCTGGCAGGCCGGGTGGCGCTGGTGTCGCAGTCGCGCTCGATTACGTCGGCGCTGATGGACTGGGCCGAAGATGTCAGCCTGGGTTTTTCCGCCATTGTGTCCGTGGGCGACGAGGCTGTGGTGGATGTGCCCGAGATCTTGGATTACCTGGCGATGGACCCGCGCACGGACAGTATCGCTTTGTACCTGGAGCACACCCCGGCATCGCGTCGCTTTACCAGTGCACTGCACGCGGTCGCGGCGGTCAAGCCGGTTGTGGTTCTGAAAGTAGGCGGCCAACGGCAGATGGGCGAGGCCCACGAGGCGGTCTTCAATGCCTTGATGCG
>JQGF01000412.1_pt1 | contig 10090 bp, 7 predicted proteins | sample 210201 | NCBI WGS metagenome assembly JQGF01 (sample SAMN02947780, study PRJNA257236) | wastewater metagenome | biome: Domestic wastewater sediments; material: Domestic wastewater soil sediments and water; isolation source: domestic wastewater sediment treated with ammonia and hydroxylamine at...
CGTGGTACACAGCCCCGACGTGGTGTTGAATTACCTGCACATTCTGCATAGCAGCGTGCAACTCAATGAGCTCGATGAGCCTGCCTTGCAGGCGATCTGTCAGTACCTGGAAAGTACCGGACAAAGCGAGACGCTGAATAATCTGAATAAAACCATTGATTTGTTTGACTTTGTGCAGGCAAGCAGCATCTTGACTGCGCTAATCACGGAATTGAGTGCCAGCCTGGCCAAGGATCCGCCACGCCATGAATGAATTTAGCTCGCCACGCCAGACACTGTTGCTCATTGATGACGAGCCGGCCAATCTGCAGATTCTGCGCCACACCCTGCAGCAGGACTTCCGCCTGCTCTTTGCCAAAGAAGGCGCCAAGGCGCTGGAACTGGCTCAACGCGATGTGCCCGACCTGATTTTGCTCGATATCATGATGCCGCAGCTCTCGGGCTACGACGTGTGTCGGACCTTGAAAGCCGACCCCAGAACCCGCCATATACCCATTATCTTTGTCACGGCACTCTCGCAACCCCACGATGAGCAAATGGGCCTGGACCTAGGCGCAGTGGACTATATCTCCAAGCCCTTTAACCCGGCCATTCTCAAAGCACGCATACGCAATCACCTGTCCCTGGTACAGATGCAGGAGCTACGCGACAGCCGTCTGCAAATCATTCGTTGTCTGGGTACGGCCGCCGAGTACAAAGACAACGAAGTTGGCCGGCATGTGATCCGCATGAGCCATTACACCCGCATTCTGGCCCACTGGCTGGGGTATTCCAACGAAGCGGCCGACGAGATGCTGCATGCTGCGCCCATGCACGATATAGGCAAAATCGGCATCCCTGATTCCATTTTGCAAAAACCGGGCAAACTGACCCCCGAAGAATGGGACATCATGCGCACGCATACCCTGATTGGCGCGCGCATTATCGGCCAGCATTCACATGGTCTGCTCAAGCTGGCTCGCACTATTGCCCTGTATCATCACGAAAAATGGGATGGCAGCGGCTACCCCTACGGCTTGAAAGGCGAGAACATTCCCCTGCCTGCCCGCATCGTGGCTGTTGCAGATGTATTTGATGCACTGGCCAGCGAGCGGCCCTATAAAAAAGCCTGGAGTGTGGAGACATGCGTCAGCTATCTGCGTGAGCAGTCCGGTCAGCACTTTGATCCTCAACTGATTGCGCTGCTGGATAAGTGCCTGCCCGAAATGCTGCACATCAAAGAAAAATGGGCGGATGAACCGCAGCACACCACACCCTAGAACACCCAGCCCTCACTAACACGACCCTGACACCCTGGGCACCAGGCCACCGACCTTCTCTGACGTGAAATCCAACGTGCGTGCCCGGACAGGTAACGACGAGCAAAAGCGCGCCGACTAGGTCTGTACCGGATATCAGCGATAGCCTGCACGCCGACAGCCCCGAACTGTCGGCGCCTCAGCTTGGCGAGCTTGTCTTACAATACCGTCTTTCTCACCTATCGCTCGCTTTTCCATGGCCGCATTGCGTATTCGCCAGGTCCGACTTCACAAAAAACTGTCATTGCGCAAGCTGGCCGAGCTGGCGCAAGTCTCCCCTGGCCTGATCAGCCAGGTAGAGCGAGGTCTGACCCAACCCAGCCTGGACACCTTGCGCCAAATCGCCCGCGCACTGGATACGCCCCTGTTTTCCCTCCTGGAAGACGATGTGGAACAAGTGGCCGTGGTGCGTAAGAACGAACGCATGAGCATTCAGTCCGCCTCTGGCGTGCAATACCAGCGGGTGTCGCCGGGCTTTGGCAGTATTGAAATGCTGGCGGGCTTTTTACCGCCGGGCGGCAGCTCGGTTGGGCAGCGCTGGAGCCACCCTGCCGAAGAATGTGTGCTGGTCACCGAAGGCCAGTTACTGGTTGATGTCGGGGATGATCAACACTGCTTGCAAACAGGCGATAGCTGTTACTTCAATTCCAGTCTGCCTCACGCCTATCGCAATCCTTACGAGCAGGATGTGCGTTTTATTGTAGCGATCACCCCGCCCAGCTATTGAGCGCGAGGATCAGCCCCCGCGGTGCAACTGGGCCTGGATCAGATCCAGTTCGGTTTCGTGGCAACGCTGCAAACGCAACCACCGATTTTCATCCATATCCGTAGCGCGTGTGGCCAGCAGGATCAAGATGCAGGTCTGCTCATCCAGCGCCTGCACCATGGCGCTGATGCGCGGCGTACGTTGTATCGCGCTGCCCACCCAATAGCGGATCAGGCCTTGCTCAGCAAGAACCTCGACGCTGACGTGCGTCTGCCCACCATCAAACAAGGAAGTGCCCACCACCAGCCCAGGCCCCACACCTTGCGTATTCAAGCATCCTAAAGACCAGCGCCCCAATGCATCCAGATCGGCCATATAGTCCATTACGACCTTGGCTGATCGCTCGATACGACGGCTGGCCTGATGCGCCCAAGTTTGACTATCCATAGCCCTTCCTCCCTTACCAGCCGGCTTGCAAGGTGTCGCACAAGCGCAGCACATCCTGCTCGGTGCAGACATTGCCGGGGGACAGGCGCAAAACGCCATCACGCTGATCGCAATACAGTTCCTGCTCGCGCAACCGATCAACCATGGCCTGCGCACGCTGGGCACTGCTGGCACGCAACATGATGCTGCCGCCACGTTCACTTTCGGCCAAAGGCGTCAGCACCGGCCACTTGGCCTTGGCGGCGCGATCCAGCAAGATAGCCGTCAATGCCCGGTTTTGTTCCAGCAATTTTTCCACGCCGGTTTCCAGCACGAAACGCAGGCCGGGTAACGAGGCAATACTGCCCAAAACAGCCGGTGTGCCATGGTCGAAACGACGCGCACCGTCAGCATAGCTGAACTGGTCCAGATTCCAGTTAAAGGGATTTTCCTGGCTGAACCAGCCACGAAACTCGGGCTCGCACTGCTCGATCAAATCCGCACGCACGTGCAAAAGGCTGGCTCCCGACACACCACAAGCCCACTTCAAGGAAGCAGACAAGGTAAAGGCGACGCCTTCATGCACGGTAAACGGCACCAGACCGGCCGCTTGCGTCAAATCCAGCGCCATCAGGCTGCCATGCTCTGTCGCACACTGCGCCATACGGTCCACATTGACGCGGTGCGAGGAGGTAGAGCTGACCCAGGTCACCAGGGCCAGGCCCACGTTGTCATCCCAGGCATGGATGAAATCATCATCGGTCACATAGGACAGACCGGCGCTCAAAGGCACGGTGCGCAAGGTGAAACCCAGACGCAGGGCCAGCTTTTGCAGCAGGAAATGCAGGCTGGGAAAGCAATCGGCCGCCACCAGCACAGTACGTCCTTTCAGCACGTGCGCTGGCAAGGAGCCCAGAATGCTGTACAGGCCGCCGGTCACGTTTTCACTAAGCGCAATATCGTTGGAGTCAGCGCCAATCAGGCTGGCCCAGGCATCCATGAAAGCCTGTTTCTGGCCCAAGGCGTAGCCCCACTGCGCATCATCCGGTGCCGACCAGACCTGACTGAACTGATCCAGCTCGGCACGCATGGCGGCTTCCTTGCCCTCGAACATGCCAATGGAGTGATACAAAAAATACCCAGACATCGTTTACATCCTTGAAAATCAATCAGCCAATTGGCGACCCGAGGTTTCTTGCACCGTGCTCAAGGCAACCATCCCGATCAATGCCACCACCATCACATAGAACGCAGGTGCCATGCTCGAACCAGTCAGACCTGTCAGCCAGGAGGCGACAAAAGGGGCCGTCGCTCCACCCAGAATGGTGGCGATGTTAAAGCCCAGCGACACACCGCTGTAGCGCACTCGTGTAGGAAACAATTCGGCATACAGGGGGTAACCCACGGCCTGGACCACAATGAACGGCAGAATGGACACGGCCACCGCAATGACGGCCAGCGGGAAGCTGCCCCAGGAGGCCACCCACATCGTCAAGGGAACCAGCACCAGATAACCGAGCAGGCCAATCGTCAGCAAGGGCTTGCGACCGAAACGGTCAGACAGGCCGCCGGCAAAAGGCATGATGAAGGCCGAGCACAAGGTGACCAGGGAAATCAGCCAGAACACCGCGGTGCCGTCGTATTTCAGGGTATGGATCAAATGGGTGCTCAGATACACCACGCCAACATAGCCGGCCGCATTCTGGGCAAAGCCAATGGCGATCACCTGCAATAAGGGGCGACGGTAATCACGCACAATCAGGGACAAGGGCGAATGCTCAGGGTGATGGCGCTTGAGCATCTCTTTAAATCGCGGTGAATCCTCAATACGCGAGCGAGCCCAGACACACAACACGATCAGGGGAATGGACAACAAAAAGGGGATCCGCCAGCCCCACTCCAGCATGGCGTCCTTGCCGACGATACTGGTGACCAGGCCCGCCACCCCCGTAGCCAAGGACAGACCCAGAGTCGCCGCGGCCGGATTGAATGCGCCGAAAAAACCGCGTTTGCCCACTGGCGAGCATTCCGCCACATAAGTGGCGGCCCCGGTAATCTCGCCCCCGGCAAAAAAACCCTGCAGTAAACGGCACAACAGCAACAAGGCGGGAGCAGCCAGCCCCAAGGTGGCATAGGTCGGCAGCATGCCCATCAAGGCGCTGGCGACCCCAATGCCCACAATTGTGAACATCAGAGCAGCGGTACGGCCATGCTTGTCACCAAACCAGCCAAAAAAGATGCCCCCCAAGGGGCGGGCCAGAAAGGCGCCGCCAAATACGGCCAGCGTGGACAGCAAAGCAGCGCTTTCATTACCCGTCTGGAAAAACAGCACGCTAAGCGTCACGGCCAGCACGCCATAGAGCTGAAAATCGTAGTATTCGATCATGGTGCCCAAGCCGGCTGCACTGGCAGCACGCCAGGGCGAAACGGGGGCCGTACCCTGAAGGGGCTGTTGCTTACTCATGTCTCATCCATCCTGATGCGCGTCACGCGCTTTTTTTGTTTAGTGTGGCTAAACAAATTATACGGATGAATATTTCAGCTTTCAATCACTGGGAAAACCCTAGAAATCTGGCTCTTGCGCCCTGTCTTTATCCATGGCCTGTTGCACCCAGCGTTGTGCAGGGTGCAAGGTAATGCCCTGCTGGCGCAGGCGACGCAAGATCTCCAGCATCAGGTTGCTCCGGACCCGGCGCTGTACCCGCATGCTGTTGATGAAACAGCGCATGCTAAAAGCCAAACCATCGCCAAAAATCCCGTCACACGACAGGACGGGGGCCGGCTCGTCCAGAATTTCCGGTTCGGACATGACGGCTTCACGCAGAATCTGCATGATGGCATCCGCATCCACATCCAGCGGGAACAGCAGCCGGGACTCAATCGCCCCCAGGGAGCTAGGGGTGTAGGTCAGATTGCGAACCTGCTGACCCATCATCTGAGAGTTGGGAACCATCACCATCGTGCGATCAAAACGTTCCACATAGGTGGCCCGCAGGCGGATCTGGCGCACATTGCCTTCACTGCCCTGTACTTCCACCCAATCCCCCACTTTCACGGGGCGCTCGACCATCAGCATCAGACCCGACGCGATATTTTGCACAATGCCGCGCAAACCAAAACCCAGGCCCACCGTCAGGGCGGTGAAAACCCAGGTTACGGACTCAATTGGCACCCCCAGCATAGACAGGCAGATCACCAGCAGAACAAAATAGGCGATATATCCCACCACACCGACAATCGCATTTTGCAGGCCGGGCTCCAGCGTGGTGTTAGGCATGTAGCGCTGACGCAGCCAGACCCGCAAGCAGTGGATCAAGACCGCACCCACCAACATGACGCCCAAGGCAATCAGCCACAAATCCAGGCGCCACTGCACAGCGCCCAGTCGCAGGACATCGCGTGAAACGCCCAGGCCGGACTCCAGCATCTGTTTGGGTTCGTTCAACCAGTCCCCACTACCCATCCAGATGGCCAGACCCAGCACGGTCATACGCGCGAGCGCAAAGAAGACCACAACGAGCTGGCTTTGCACGCGAATCGGCGCCGCTTCCGGGTCACGACTGCGATTGCGCAGATAGGCCAGCAAGGAATCGGACATGTCCTGCAAACAGACCATGAACACATAGGCAAGCAGACCCAACACCAGCGGCATCGTCATGAAATGAGTCATCAAATCATCAGACAGGACTTGCCAGCCGCCAATAAACAAGCCCAAGACCAGAACATAAACCACGACAGCGCCTTTAAAGGCCAGACGTGCCCAACTGCGCCCCGTGCGAACCGCGCTTTGCCCCTGTATCTCGGTACGATCAAACAGCTCATCGCGCATGACCCACAAGCCATAGGCATACAACAGCAGATAGAGCACACTGCTCACCCCATCGAGCAGGGCCTGAAACGCATCCGACACGCCGATGGAACCGCGAAAGAAGCTCTCCGCCACATCCAGATAGGCGACCAGAAAAAAAGCGTAGGCAAAATAACGCAAGCGACCTTGGGTTTGGGCCGACACGGGTATCAAGCGCCAGGAAGAGCGAGGCTGTATGACAATGCCCTTGATCGATGCCAGCACTACCGCGGCAAGCCATGCCGCCAAGTTGAGATAGGCCAGCAGTTCGTACTGTATGGTGGACAGGCCAGGCCGCTCCATCACCAACTCAACCAGTTGATCGACCAGAACCCAGCTGAGAATAAACCACAGAAAAAAATTGACGATCGTCAGACTTGATCGACGTAAACGTCCGGCTGGCAGGTAACGACTGATCCAAATGGGCGTCATGCGAAACAAGGCCATCCCCAGCATCAAAACAGCAGCCACCAGCCACAAGGAGGCGCTGCTTTGCTGCCAACTGCTGTTTTTCCAGGTTTGCCGCCACTGCCCGGCCAGATCGGACAGCTTCTGACGATCCTCGGGCCAAGCCGCCCTTAGCTCGGGCAAACTTTCCAGCAAAACCAAGGAGGGACTGCGTTGCCAGCGTTTTTCTTTGGCATAACGAGCTGTCGCCTCATGCAGCAACTGACGGGTCTGTTGAGACTCCAACTGCACCAGGCGGGCGACACGCAAGTCCGCGCGCAAGGCGGCATCCGCACGTCGCAGGCGCATACGCTCATTGTGCAGTGTGAGTTGATCGGCCTCATCGCCGGCATCCTCGCCCAACTCCTGAAGACGGGCCTGCAACAAGCGACTGCGCCGCTCCAGCGATTGCACCACGCGGCTGGACAAGTCCTGCGTTCGCTGCAGTTTCTGATCCTGCTCATAACTGCGCTCAGGTCGTATCGAGGCCTGATTGCCTTCCAGGCCATACTGCATCAGGCGCAGCTCGTCCTGGGCCTGCTGCAACTCGCGCATCATCTGACGCTCTTGCTCGGACTCGGACAGGGCTTGCGCCTGGACCATCGGCACCCAGCCCACCATCAAGCTCAGCAAAACGAGCAAGACCTGCGCACATCGTCGTAGCGGCTTCATGGCTTTTGCCTCCCGGGGACCGATCTGTTTTTTTAACGTTCAATTATTGAACAAGGGATTGCCGCCCTCGGTCTGGCTGGCCACCGGCAGGGTCGGCAATACCGTCATGGTTTGAGTGTGATGCAGCGCCAGACCTTCTTTTCGCAACCCATCCAAAATGTCGAACATCAGGACGCTGCGCACCCGGCCACTGACACGCGGCGAGGATACATAACAAGTGGCGGTGAACTGCAAACCGTTGGCATCAAATCCGTCCAGCGTCACTTCTGGCGCAGGATCGGCCAACACATCGCTGTAATTCTGCATCACCTCCAGCATGATAGAACGCACCCGTTTAGCGTCTGTGTCAATGGGCATATTGATCTTGACCTTCACCACACCCAAGGGGTTGCTCAAGGTCACATTGCGCACGGTCTTGGTGATGAACTCCGAGTTCGGCACAATCAGGGTCGAGCGGTCGAACATCTCAATTTCCGTGGCCCGCGCATTGATCTTGCGCACATTGCCCTCCACGCCGTTCAAACTGACCCAATCGCCAATCTTGATGGGACGTTCAGCCAGCAGGATCAACCCCGACACGAAGTTCTGCACGACTGCCTGCAGGCCAAAACCAATCCCCACCGACAAGGCAGAGATCACCCAAGCCATCCGCTCCAGGCCAATGCCCAAGGAAGAAATGGCCGTGGCCACCACCACAAAATAGCCCACATAGCTGAACAGATTTGCGGTCGAGACCCGCATTCCAGGGTCAATACGGGTGGCAGGCAAAAGCTGGTTAGCTACCCAGCGCTGCAGGGCTTTGACAAACAACACACCCAATACCAGAATCATCCCGGCCAGCAGCACGGAACTGGGCTTGAGCTGAACCTGCCCCAACGAAAAACCCGTGACCAAAAAGCCCAAACGGCGTTGCAGCCACTGCGTGGGGTCTTCGCCAAACGGTAGCAATACCAGGGTAACGGCCATAATGATCAGGCACAGGCGCAGCGCCCCCGACAGAACAATCACGATCTGGCTGCTGCCCCGCACCTGGGCGCTGGTCCACTCGTTGGAGGCCCGCTTTTCCTTAAACTGCAGCAACAGGCTCTGGCCAATATCGGCAATCAGCGCCACCAGCACATAGCAGGTACAAATGACCAGACTCAGCCACAGGACTTCCTGCACAATCAGACTGCTCAACGCGATGTACCCGAGCAAGAAGGCGATCATTCCCAGCCCGATCACCACTCCCAGAGTGATGGGAATGGCACGCAGCCAGGTCGACCCTTGTTGTACCGGGACGGTTTTCTGCGGGTCGTCACCCTCTTGAGGCACAGGGGGCTTTTCGCGCCCTTGACTCAAATTCCAGGCGGCGATGGCAATAAAAATGCTCAGGGTCAGCGTATTGAAGCTGTTGACCAGCAAGGTGGTACTCAGCGTCGCATTGACCAGCCCCAACAATTGCTGTGACATCCAGGTCAGGGCCACCATTACGCCCAGCGCAAGCGGCAGCCAGGCCAATTTCAGCGCCACATTGCTGGGGATCGGAGGCAAGCGCCAGCTAGGCCGCTGTGCGGACAGCAGCACCCGCCCCATGCCGGTCACGAAGCCGCCCAGATACAGGGCAAACACCGATTTGGACACGAAGCTGGACAAGTCGGGAGCCAGATTTCCGTTCCAATAAAACAGGCCCGCCGCCAAGGAGGCCAGAACCCCGGGCACCAGGCTATAGAGCACAATCAGGGCCGCAGCGTAGAAAGAACGCCGCAAACGTGAGGGTTTGGTATGGCTGATGGTAAAGCGCTCCAGCCCGCGCACCGCCCAGACCGCCAGACCCAGCCAAACCAGCGCCAGGCCTGCTGCTGACCACAGCACATACGTGGGCAAGTCCAAGAGCCGTTGTGCCAGATCCTTGCGCATGCGATCGACCCGGGCCAGATCGCCAGGCAGGTCGCGCGACACATTGCTCCAGAAACGCGGCGTCAAAACCGACTGTGACTGCAGGCCCAGCTCGGCCTGAAAGATCGCCCGACGCTGCTTGGACACCAAATCCAGCCCTTGGGTGGTTTCTACGCCGATCAGGCGGGCCAGCTTGATCATGCCATCCAGCTCGGTGACCGACTGCTGCAGCTGCGCCCGCTGGCGTGCGATGTCATCGGACTCGCCCGCCGGGTCGTCCACCGGCCCCAACTGATTCAAACGGGCCGTCACACTGAGCAGTTCAGGCTCCAGCCGCACGCTCATTTCCTGGGCCTGTTCCTGTGCCGCCAGCAACTGATTGCGCAAGGCGACCAGATCAGAATCTCCCAAGCCGTCCTTTTTCTGCAAACGCTGCTGCACCGTTTGCAGCGTGTCCCGCAATTCATTCAGGGATTCACTGGCCTGTGCAGGCGTCCAGGCCGCAGTCTCGGCTGCCGCAGGGATAGGGGTAACAGCCAGCACCACGGCCAGCAGCCACAAGGCCAAAAAGGCACACAGGCGCGAACAGCGAAAAGCGCGCATTAATAAAACTCCGGCTAAACAATCAGGCCACGCCCCGACAGGGATACGGGCAGCACAAACATGCACAGAATACCGAAAGAATCATCCTCTTGGCACAAAACACAGAAGGGACAAACGAAAAATCCCTCTCTCTCAACCGGCTCAGATCGCCTTGCACTGCATGCCCTACCCATTCTGCCACGGTCAACTTCGAGTCGCCCCGGACAACAGACC
>JQGF01003993.1_pt1 | contig 10071 bp, 9 predicted proteins | sample 210201 | NCBI WGS metagenome assembly JQGF01 (sample SAMN02947780, study PRJNA257236) | wastewater metagenome | biome: Domestic wastewater sediments; material: Domestic wastewater soil sediments and water; isolation source: domestic wastewater sediment treated with ammonia and hydroxylamine at...
TACCTGCTTGACCGAATCGGCACGCGCCTGCGACAGATGATAATTAGACGGAAAACGCACGCTGCGTATGGGCACATTGTCGGTATAGCCATCGACCAGCACCAAGCCCGATGCAGCCTCCACCGCATCGGCAATACGGGCAATCACCGGCAGCAAGGGTGCGCTGACCTGATCGGCCCCCGAATCGAACAGGCCGTCCCCATGCAACGTAATAATGCTGCGGTCCGCCTCGTCCCGCACCGCCAACAAGCCTTCCGCTACCTCGGGAGCCAGCAGTTCGGCCAAGGCCAGCGGCGCAGGCGGCGCGACACTAGGTTCGAGCGCCGTGCCCTGGGTTTGCAAAGCCGGCAAGCGCAGCGCCACCACATCGTCAAACACCCGATCAGACTGCCGGTTCAGCACCAGGCTGATGCCCAGATACATCAACAAACACACGAACAAAGCCAGGCACGCCGCCACCCAGACCGGCACCGGTAAAGGGCGGCCCGCCTTCTGGGCCGGGTTGTCGCGCCATTGGGGCGACAGGGCGGCCGGCACGGCCGGCCCATGCTGGCGCAAGGTCATGTACAAGCGCTGGCGTACTGTTTCCAATTGGCCCGCCCCATGCTCATGTACCCGATAACGCCCTTGAAAACCCAGGGCCAGACAAAAATACATCAGCTCCAGCAAAGGCAGGTGCGAAGCCGGGTTCTGCATCAGTTTGTCCAATAACTGAAAGAACTTCTCGCCCCCCCATGTCTCGTTATGGAAAGTCACCAGCAACGTATGCGACGACCACACGCCTGCCTGCCCCCAGGGCGTCAAGGCCGCCGCTTCATCCAGCGTGGTGCACAGGCAGTAACGGGCCGCCAGTATGGTTTCGTTGGCCACCGGCACCGCCTGGGCGCGCAGCTCGAACTGACGGATCTCGGCCACCAGCTTGGCGCGCAGACCGGCCGGATCGGCATGGCGTGCGCTGCGCCGTATGTCGGACACCATGACCAGCAACGGGTTGGCCGCCTGCAGCAAGGGGTTGGAGCCTTGGGGCTGGAAACGCGGCGCATCGGCACGTTCTTTTCTGCTCGGTTCGCCCGACCAGGACATTGTCTGGTTCATCCCTGTACTCCGGATCAGTGGCGAATCGCCCAGAACTCAAGCTGCAAACCGGGAAAGTCACCCGCCAGATGCAAGGCCAATGCGCCGTTCTGCTCCATCTGCCGCCACAGCTCACCGCCTTTTTCCAGCTCGAAATACGTAAACCCGGCGTGATACGGCAACGCGCGTGGCGCAACCGACAAAGGCTGTAAACCGATCCCAGGCAGTTGCAAATGCACCAGATCACGGATGCGCTCCACCGGCCCCAGCTTGACCTGGGCGGCAAAATGCTGACGCACCGTCTGTGCCGGCAGATCGGCCTGCACAGCCAGCACAAAACCGGCCTGGCGCAACAAGGCACGGTCGGCGATCTGGGCCAGCCGCACTCCCTGGCCCTTGTCCTCCAGAGCAATTGACACGGCCTGCTGCTCCAGCACGACCGATAGCGCACGGCGCAGCTCCACCACTAAAGGTAGAAAAGACTCGGCCAGATCATCGTGCCGGTACGGCGGCCAGACCTGCGGCTGGCGCGAGGGCTGGGTATACGTCGCCAACGCGCCATGCAACTGCATCCACTGTTGATACAGCTCGCAGGGGTGGACATGCACGCGCTGCTCCAACGCCCACAACGCGCTTCTAAAACGATTGACCAGTTCAAGCATCAGCATGTCGGCCACATCGCCCTGGCCCCGCCCGCCCGGCCCCAGGCGTTCGGCCAGCGCCTGGCCACGGGCTTGCAGCAAAGCCTGCACATCGGCGCTCAAGGCGTGCAGACGCGCATGGGCCTGCACGGATAACACAGGCGCGATGAAATCCGGGTCCAGCACCAGCGAACGATCCTGCCGCCGCTCCAGGACACGGGCCACCGCAATCGCCACACTGTCCTCGTACACCTCGGACTCGGGCAACAGACACGGCTGCAACCGCCCCAACTGGGACTGACACGGCTCTGGCACCAGGCCGCAGCTATCGTGCAGCTCCTGCTCGATCACGGCATAACGCGCGCGCCGCGCGCCTGATTCACCAAACTGAATATCCACCCGCCCAGGCAGGCAGCGCGGCAACACCAGCATGATCCGTTCAGGGCGCACCACCTGCGGCGCAGTCCAGCCCAGAGCCTGCGCGGTACCTGACCCGCAGTCAAACGGAGTACCGTCGGGAAACAGGCCACGGGCTTCGCGCAGGGCCACGCTGCCCATGCCCAGCGCCTGCTCATCCAAGACCAACGTCTCGAACCCCCAGAAAAAAGGCTGGGTCGCCCTGCGTCCGGCCTGCGCATACTGCTCCAGGTAACGCTCCAACTGCTGAAAATGCTGCGGACGCAAAAACAGCCCTTCGGTCCAGATCACTTTATCCATTGAAATAACCAGCTCCCTGCCAATGCCTTAGCCCTTAATCAAGGACATGAATGGCGTTCTTGCGTAGTTGCAGACGAACCTGAACAGCATCAGGCGAGGCCTGCCAGAACTTGTAGATATTGGTGGTGCGCGATTCGGGCAACGGCAAGAGCACGCGCCAGACACTGGCATCGAGCTGCCTATACCCCGCCACCACGCCGACAGCGCCCGCCTGCAAGTCGCCGGGGCGACGCAAACGATGGGTCTGGCCAGGACGCAACACAATCTGCTCCACATTGAGCACATCGCCCTGCAACGCTCCTTGAGGGTCCGACTGCAAAGCAAAGAAGTCCGTGGCCTCGAATGCGCTGCCCGAACGCAGCTCGAACACCAGCACCTGTATCGGAGAAGGCCGCCCTGTGGCGTCGGGGTTCAGTTGCTCATCGGCCGTCAAGACCATGTCGTAAGGCACTGCCACACGACTGGAGGTCGATGCGCAAGATGCCAGCAGCCCTAACATCAACAAGGCAGGCAGGCGCAGAAATCGACTGGCAATCACACGTTCTCCTTCAATAACACTGCGCCCCATCTAAAACCACGAATGCGACAGCTTTGTTAAGGACACGCTGTGTTTCGGCGGTTACCCTTGGGCAACAACTCTTACAGACGCCATCGCATCGTGTCATCGGCCTGTCTTTTTCCTTTCCTAGTCTTGCTGACAGGTTCAACTTTTCCGATTCTCACCATGCGTTTGACTGCTTGCCTGACTCGTTCCGCCCTGCTTCTGTCGCTGGCCGCCTGCGCCCAGCCCGCGCACAAGCCCGTGGCCGTCTTCAGCCCTGCTGCCCAAGCCGAACTGGAGCAGATCCGCACGCACTTTCACGACGGCGATTACGGTGCCGTCATCCGGCAGGTCGCCCGCTCCAGCACATTGCCCGCCGCCGCGCCGTCTCAGTACAGCGAGGCCCTGAAACTGCAAGCTTTCAGCTTCTGCGTGCGCGACCATGTTTTTCTGTGCGAAGACCGCTTCAAACAAGCGATGGCCGTCGACCCCGACTTCGCCTTGGCCCAGGCCGAACAAGGCCATCCCACCTGGGGACCGGTCTACGCAGGTCTGCAAAAGGAGCAACCATGAACACCCCGCAAGCACCCGACTGGCACCTACACGCCGATGCGGGAACAGCCATTGCCATCCGTGCGCCCGGCCTGGTCTGCGGGTCCTGGCCGCTAGCCGATCTACCACTGCCCGCCGGTGAGCAGAGCGCGCCGTTGCAGGCTTACCTGCGCCGTCAGGACGACGGCTTGACGATCGAGCGCGCGTGCGCCTCGGGCCATGTCCAGGTCAACGGCACCGAACTGCCGCTGCGTCAGATCCAAACCCTGCACACAGGGGACCGGCTGGCGCTGGGCCATACCCACTACGTCGTCGCCATCGGCCCAGCCGCTGAGCCTGCACAAGACAAAGCAACGCCCGAGATCGCAGCCGATCCGTTTGCCGACCTGCATGTCCCCGGCCTGGTGCCTGTGGGAGGGGCCGTATCCGCCCCGGCCGACCACCACCCTTTTGACCGTCCGTCCACCGCCTCCACACCAGTGCTGCCAAGCGCCAGCACGCCGTGGCAAGCCGAACTCGGTCAGACACCGGAATGGACCAGCACCCTGCCCTGCAGCGACACGGGATACGATCCACTGGCCGATCCACGACTGCGTTAATCGGGGGGCAGGGGCGGTTGGCAGGGGCGGCTGTCCAAAAACAGGCACAGATCCGCCTTGTCTTGCGGCCCTCCCGCCCCCACCCAAGTCTGCAAACCTAAACCCAGTCCAGCTCCAAGCTGCAACCCTGGCTGGTCACAGGCTCGTAATACCAGTTGCAACTGCACCGACCACTCCATGCCCAAATACAAGGCCAGCCACGAGCGCAACTGCCACCAGCCTGTCCGCCCAGGCAAAAAATGCTCATAGTCCTCGCGGCCCAGAGGGCCGATACGGATACGGATGGTCTGCTGTACATCCAATACCCGCGCCCCCAACACCGTATCCTGACCCAGACGCCCGCAGACCCCGCCCAGGCTGGCCTGCACCTGCTCATCCAGCGTCACCCAAACCGGGACGTTTTCCTGAATAGTCACCGGCAATTGAAAATGACTGGACAACAAAGTCTGCAAAGCGTGTGCGCTTTTCGCCTGCGCAACCATAACCGGTGCTTGAAAACACACGGCATGCGCGGGCAAGGAGGCCTGTTGCCCTACCGGCCCTGTGCCTGCCAGACTGGCCAGCCAGCGGGTAAAACCATCTTGATCGTGCTCCAGATCACACACCGCCTGCGCCTGGGACCAAGCCCGGAAAAACAACAGAAACAGGCGATGATGAAACTGGTCCAGGAAAGCAACGCCCGCATGGTCATTAAAGTTGCGGCTACGCTGAAAGAAATACTCGGTCATGTGCAGCGGCAAAGGGCCATTGGGCCCCCACAGGCCAAACCCCTGCACCTGCAAATGCAATACCTCGTCCTGCCACTGCGCGCCCTGCACGCTGGAGGCCGCAAACGCCAGAGCCGGCGGCTGGCCGACCCGTATGTATTCCTGGCGTGGCGTAGGGGCCGTGCCCAGCCTGGGCCGGCCACATTGCGCCTGCAAGGCATCGACCGCGCGCAGCACACGAAACAAGTCGTGCCCGAAAGGCCACTGCTCAATCAGCCGTCCCAGCTCCTGCAACAATGCCTGCGACCTTAAGGTCGGCTCCGAAGGCCTGTTCATACGACAGGCCGGGTACCGGCACTGGGGGCCCAGGCCCCCAGATCCACACCCGCCTGCGAGCGGAACTGCGTAGACACAAAACTATTCATGCTGACATGGCGGGTCAGATAACGGCTAAGCACGGCAGCCAGCGCGAACGAGCGCCCACCCGGAAAACCGCTTTGATCCAGGGTGACCTCGAAGTGCACGCCCCTGCCCATCACCAACGGCCCTGGTCCCGGCATGGCCCGTTGCACCGGACGGGCCTGAACGGAGACAATGGCCGCAATCTGGCGCAACGCTCCGGCATCGGCCGGGTCTACATGCGCGGCCAGCAAAGCGCGCCAACGCCCTGCGGCTTCCAACGGATCGGTCTGCGCCACGCCAAGCTGGGCCAAGCTCAGTTGGGAAATCAATTCCCAGGCCTGCCGCCCGCCCGCCGACATGGAACGCGGGCGGGTCGGCGCATCCAACAAGGTCACCGCCGCGACTGGCGCAGACACGCGCAGGCTGAAGTCCGATTGAGACGAACGGGGCAACAGCAAGGGCAGGTCGCGGTTGCTGCACCAGGCCGTCACGCTGATCTGTTGCAAGCCAAACCAATCAGGCCGTTCACGCTGATCGACCAGAGACAGATACAACTCGCTGCCCGCATAGCTACTGCGCCCGCCCCATCGCTTCTGACTGTCCGACGCCACGCGCGACTCGCGACGCACCGTGTAATAGCGCCCATAATTGCCGGCATCCTGCGCCGTGGTCGCATACAAGGGCCGGAACACGACATCATCCACCCCCTGGTGACCATGTCCGCGCACTTGCTCCAGCAAACACACCTCGAAGTCCATAGGCCGGGTACGGTCCATAACCACATGGTGGTCCGTGGCCTGTGCGCGCAACGCCATGCGTTCGCTGCGCCGACGAAACAGATTGACGGCCGGGGTACAGTACAGACGCACATGGCCCGGCCCGACCCGCGCCGCCAGATCGGGCCAGGCCTGCCCGAACACAATATGCACAGACCAGCGCCGGCTCTTGCCGCCCAGCGCACGGCTGCGGGCAATCGCCGCCTGCACGCCGCGCAGTCGCACAAAGGAAAAACGGCCCGGCAAGGAAAAATACTCCCGCAACAAACGATGTCCCGAAAACTCCTGAGGTGCCACCGGCAAGATCGACTGCTCGTCCTGCAGCCCGTCATGCGTCAGGCATCGGGCCGTACCAAGCAACTGCGCCGGCTCCTGGCCCATCTGCACAAACACACCCAGGGTCTGCCGCAACAAGGCGTCCAGCAAGACGCTGCTGTCAGACTCGGGGCCGCCCAGATGCAGACTCAACTCATCGACCGCCAGCTCCTCCAGGGTCAAGCCACCCTGCACCTGAAAGTCCAGCGTCAGGGTCGAGCGGGCCGACAATGCCTGCCGGCTGCCCAAGGCCGCCAACGGCACGTTGCCCGGCACATCGGTCAAGCGCGCATCGGACAATTGCATGGGCCACAGCGTCACGGCATGGCAGGTGGAAAACTCACAGGCCGTCTGTTCACCTGCCGGAATACGCGAGCGCAGCGCCGTATGACGCTCCAGGGTAAACCCCTTGGCCAGCGACCCCTCGCTCATGCTGGGATGAAACTGCACCAGACCCATGCTGGGCGTGGGCATCAGCCAAGAGGGCTGGATGGCATCAAGCAACTGGTGACTTAGCCGGGGAAACTCCGCATCCATCTTCATCTGGATGCGTGCGGTCAGAAAGCTAAAGCCTTCCAACAAACGCTCCACATAAGGATCGGCCACCGCCGTATCCTGCAAGCCCAGACGGGCGGCCACTTTAGGGTAGGCCTGCGCAAACTCGGCACCCAGCTCGCGCAGGTAAGCCAGTTCGCGGTTGTAATACTGCAGCAACTCGGGATTCATGCCGATGCGTGACTCTCTTCCAGGTCTAGGTGACCACTTTCCAGATCGATGCGCGTGCGCAGCAAAAACTCCTGCGGGTACGGTTCGCACCAGATATGGCCCTGAATGCGCAAGCTCAGCACATTGTGCAAATCGCGCTGTTCGCCCTGATCCAGACAATGCACGTGCAAGGTATCGGGCAAGATACGCGGCTCGAAATGCAAGATGGCCGTGCGCAAGGCCTGCTCCACGTCCAGCCATTGCACCTCGCTCATGGTCTTGCCGGCCAATGGGCTCAAGCCATAATTCAGACACGACCGGCGCACATGGGACAGCGCTTGCATCAGCGCCGTGCTGCCCTGATTAGGCGTATTAAGCAAATACCCCAGATCGCGCAGGACCGCCTGACGCATCTGCCGCTGGCTCATCGGTTGCGGCGGCTCCGACACATGGCCGGGCCGCTCGTCGGTCAACCTGTCCAGCAAGCAGGGTTGCAGGCGGTCCGCCTGGCCGCGCGCAGGCGCGGCGTTGCGGCCGCCGGAAGGACGGAAACGATTCATGGCCTTCCTACTCCTGTCGCCTGCTCGGCTCAGGCCTCTTTGTTCTGCTTGATGTCCCAGGCCACCAGCGTTTCCGCGCCCTTGGTGCCCCGATCGGATTGCTCCCAGTACTGCTGCTTGACGCGCGCAGCCTGGAAAGAATAGTTGACCAGCACGCTTTCCACCTCGCGCTCGGCATTCAGTTGCACCGAGGTCACCAGCACATCTTCCAAGGTAATTTTGGAATATTCCACCTGTTCGCCCCCGGCCTTGCACACCGACAGCTCCACCTTGCCCAGGTGCTTGCCGCTGGCGCAATGTTTCATTACCGCCGGCGCAGCCTTATCGATGCGGGCCAGCACATGCAAATCATTAAAATTTGCCTTGCCCTGGCCGCCGCCGCCCCCGGCGCTCATGCTGCCGGGCTGGGAAGCCCCCCACGAAAACGACAGAATATCGGTCCAATCCTTATGGTTGGAATCCTTGGATTCACCACTGGCACCCTCGATTTTCATGAACATATCAACAGCCACGCTTTTCTCCTTGAAGGTCAAATAAGGCCAGTCGCTGGCCCGGATACAAATCAGCTCTGCTCACCCTTGAGCGAGGGCAGGCGGGACACCAGACGCAAGGACACGGTCAGTCCTTCCAATTGATAATGCGGCCGCAAAAAGAATTTGGCGGCGTAATAGCCCGGGTTGTCCGGCACCTCCTGCACGGCCACTTCGGCCGCCGCCAACGGTTTGCGGGCTTTGGTTTCCTGGGATGAGTTGGTCGGATCGCCATCCACATAATTCATGATCCAGCCATTGAGCCACCGTTCCATATCGTCGCGCTCACGAAACGAGCCGATCTTGTCGCGCACAATGCACTTCAGGTAGTGCGCGAAACGGCAGCAGGCAAACAAATACGGCAGGCGCGCCGCCAAACGGGCATTGGCCGTGGCGTCGGCGTCGTAGTATTCCTGTGGTTTTTGCAAAGACTGCGCCCCGATAAATGCGGCAAAGTCCGAATTTTTCCGATGCACCAGCGGCATAAAGCCATTCTTGGCCAGTTCGGCCTCACGCCTATCGCTGATGGCGATTTCGGTCGGACACTTGATATCCACCCCACCATCGTCGGTGGGAAAGGTATGGCAAGGCAGGTTCTCGACAGCCCCGCCCGACTCCACGCCGCGAATCGCCGTGCACCAGCCAAAGTGCTTGAAGGAGCGATTGATATTGACTGCCATCGCGTAGGCTGAGTTGGCCCAGGTATAACGGTCGTGGTTGGCCCCGTCGGTGTCTTCCTCGAAGTCAAACTCATCGACCGGATTGGTACGCGCACCATAAGGCAAGCGCGCCAGAAAACGCGGCATGGCCAGCCCCAAATACCGGGCATCGTCCGATTCGCGCAGGCTTTGCCAGGCCGCGTATTCAGTATTGGAAAAAATCTTGGTCAGATCGCGCGGATTAGCCAGCTCCTGCCAGGACTCCATCTGCATGACCGAAGGCGCGGCACCGGCGATAAAAGGGCTGTGCGCGGCCGCGCCAATGCGCGCCAGCTCGCCCAGCATTTCCACATCGGGCGGACTATGATCAAAGTAGTAATCGCCCACCAGGCAGCCGAAAGGTTCGCCACCGAACTGTCCGTATTCCTGTTCATACACTTTCTTGAACAAAGGACTTTGATCCCACGCCACGCCTTTGTAGCGCTTCAGATTACGCGCCAGCTCCTTCTTGGACGCCGGCATGACCCGGATACGCAACAATTCGTCGGTCTCCGTATTGCTGACCAAATGATGCAGGCCCCGCCAGGCTCCTTCCAGGCGCTGAAACTCCGGGTGATGCAGGATGTGGTTGATCTGCTCGGTCATCTTTCGGTCGATCTGCGCGATGACGGCCTGAATCGTCTGATAGGCATCGTCGCTCAACGTGACCGACTGCTCCAGCGCCTGTTCGGCCAAGGTCGCCACGGCATATTCCACCGCCTGCTGGGCCTGCTCGGTCTTGGGGCGAAACTGCTGCTGGAGCAGTACCGAAAGCTGGTCCAGCCGGGTGTCCTCGTCGGTCGCGGTCAATATCTGAGTGGATGTCATCGCGGTATTCCTTATTGTTGTGCTTCGTTGTCCTGACCGGACTGTGGTTCGCTCGTGGGCAAGGCCTGCGGTGGGCGGCCAGCCAACGCACGCAGCAGCTCGGGTTGTTGCAGCAAACGGGACAGCAGTTCCTCCGCCCCGCTTTTGCCATCCATATAGGTCAGCAAATTGGCCAACTGAGTGCGTGCTTGCAATAAATGGGCCAGCGGTTCGATCTGGCGAGCCAACTGCGCCGGCGAAAAACTGTCCATAGAGTCAAACGTCACTTCCACGCCCAGCACGCCCTGGCCGCTCAGGCTATTGGGAACTTGCAGGTTCAAGCGGGGCGCAATCGATTTCATGCGATCGTCAAAATTGTCGACATCGATTTCCAGAAACTTGCGCTCGCCCAGCTCCGGCTGGCTGTCCGTGTTGTGTCCAGCCAGA
>JQGF01002026.1_pt1 | contig 10045 bp, 10 predicted proteins | sample 210201 | NCBI WGS metagenome assembly JQGF01 (sample SAMN02947780, study PRJNA257236) | wastewater metagenome | biome: Domestic wastewater sediments; material: Domestic wastewater soil sediments and water; isolation source: domestic wastewater sediment treated with ammonia and hydroxylamine at...
GGAAACTGATACATCAGCCAATCGACCACAAACCCCCACCCTACAATCGTCGCCGCCACCAGCAAGCCGTCAGTCAAGGAGTTGCTGCCTCCCGTCATGGCATTGCCGCTGGCATCGGCAATCAACAAAAGTATGAGCAGATCGGCAACGCCTAACGACCCCAGCTCACGCCGCCCCGCCAGGCGCAGCAGAATAAACAGAACGAAATAAACCACGGTACCCCGCAACACCGACTCCATCACGGGGATTTCCACAGCAAAGACCGTGCTCCAACCCATCGCCTGCATAGCGTCAACCATCCATATTTAGTTCAGGTCGAAATACTGATGCTCCTTGGGGCGCTGCGCGGCCACCTCCTTGGTCGTGACCGTGTCATTGAACTCGTTACCCAAATGGGAGCGCACGTAATTGACGACCTTGGCTATCTGCTCGTCATTGAGCACACCACCAAAACCAGGCATACCCTTGTTTCCCTGATTCACCATAAACACCACATAGGCAGGTGCGCCCAGTTTCGGGTTCTGGGACAAAGACGGATAAATTCCGGCCCCCTGAGCGCCCTTGCCATCGATCATATGGCAGGAAGCACACACTTGCTCATAAATTTCCTGACCGCTAGTCTGGGTAAATACCACTTTATCGCCCCCCACTACTGCCGTATCAGCATGACTGGCGCTCATCAGACCCCAAGCCAGAAAAACCGTGAGTGCTCGTATCATCATGACTGCCCTCCTTGGGAATCAGCGTGTTGCTCGCCCACAATCCGACTGTGCAGGCGGGTAATGGCATTGAGGGCCGACAGCACGGCCCCTTCCTGCCAGGCGTTGACATAAGAGGCGTGCTCACCGGCCAGGACCAGGCGACCATCAATCTGGCACAAGTTCTCGTAATGAGCAGCCCGTGTCTGATCCGTCCACATGCCGTAGCAACCCAGTGTCCAGGGTACGCGGTGCCAGGCTACGGCCACCCCGCTCTCGAACTCGTCCTTGTACTGAGGATGAATCTGCGCGCCATACTCCACGGCTTTCCTGATCCGATCCTCCGGACTGAGCGACGTCCACTCCACCGCGCTGGGCCCGAACATGTAACCGCCCAGCAAAACACCTTTTCCGCCCGCCATCATGCCCGCGCTCGGGTAGGAAATCTGTGTAATCGGCAAATCGGTGTAGCTGATACCTCCATAAATCGCTTCGTCATCCTCCCAGAAACGGCGTTTGAACTGCAGTCCGACCTTGACTGAAGGGGCATAAGGGACAGCATCGATGGCAGCATGCAGTGCCTTGCTGGCATCCAGATCAATCTGGCTGAGGATGGATAAGGGAATCGTGCAGACACACCAGTCGGCCATTTCGGTGTGCTCACGGCCCGTGATTTGATCCTTGTAGCCGACCGTCACCTTGCCATCGTTCTGTTTGATGGCCGTGACCTTGGCATTAAACGTAAATAGCCCCTCCAGCTCGTTACCAAACGCAGCGCCAATCTGATCCATGCCGCCGACCGGCTGAAACATGGTCTGCTGGAACTCGTACAAATCATGAATACCCATATTGTGCCAAACGCTGGAGCGCACAATATCAGCCAGCTTCAACGGTTCGGAAAACTCGGGTTGAGCATGCAGGCCACCTCCCGGATCACGCTCGAAACCACGTACCTCGGAACTGGTATGGCCTTTCACATACGCCATGTTCTTGTCCAACGCGCCCCAGCTCCGCAAGGCTTCCAGCAATTTCTCCTGATCCTCTGTGGACAAGGGGGCATCCAGCAAGTGGGTATGGATGGCTTTGGACAAAAGCTCGGAGACCTGCCCCTGAAAATCTGCATGAATGTGGCGAAAGCGCTGGGGCTTGCCATTGAAGTGGTCTTTGCTATGCAGATAAGCGTTGTAGTTGTACTGGATAAACGGCTCCAGCTTGACCTTGAGCCGCTTGCAGTAGTCCAGCAAGGCCCGGTGATGGAAGGGTATGCGCCACGGACCAGGGTTGATGTACTGATCCTTGTCGAACTTGACATCCTGCCTGGCGCCCCCCAACTCGGTATAGCTGTCCCCACCGTGCAAGGTCCAGTTGCGTCCCCCGACCTTGTGGCGATATTCCAGAATCTTGACCTGATAGCCGGCATTGCGCAGCTCTAACGCGGCCACCATACCGGCCAGACCCGCTCCCAGAATGACGACAGAGGTCCCAGGCCTGGGTTTACCCTCCAGGCGAATCGGCCCGTCATAACTACCCTCTGCGGCATGCCCCAGGCGCATCATGGCTTGATACATCGCTGCGCCACCCGCAGCGTACCCAACCATGGTCAGAAAGTGTCGTCGTGTCAGTCTCCCACCCTGTGAAACTTGGCTCATCGTGCGTTCTCCTCTTGGAAAAATGATGAGCAGCATTCACCCCCAACTTTTTTATCTACCCCCGGTGCATGAATGCTGCCCCTATGGAAAACAACAAAGAACACCTTGCTTTGTTATCAAATTGCCACTTAACTATAAGCACCTAAAATAGTTAATCCCTCAATAGAAACATACGTTTACCGCACTCAAGGTTCACTGACCCCCTGTCACCCTTGGTTTCTTACGTACTCAGAACTCATTTGCTTGCCAAGTTCACTCTCACACGCTATAATTTTTTTCTTAGTCGGGGCGTAGCGCAGCCTGGTAGCGCATCTGGTTTGGGACCAGAGGGTCGCGAGTTCGAATCCCGCCGCCCCGACCAAAAAATTCAAAGGCCTTGCAGAGCAATCTGCAAGGCCTTTTTGTTTTGGTTCTCTTAAGCCTTGCCCCACCTTAACCACGGGGATAGGAGCTTTTTGTCCTTAGCGGGTCTGGCTGGGGCTCAGGCCGACCGAATCGGGCAGACCAAAAATACAATCAAATGCCCAGTTATAGAAAAAGGCAAACAGCGGAAAGAACGCCAGCAATACCGCCTCCATTAAAAACGCCTTCCACAAGCTGATATCCAGCCACCAGGCGATTAAGGGGATCAGCAAGGACACCAGCACAAGCTGGAAACCGGCCACATGCACTACCCGGTGCCAGAACGTACGAGCCTGTATATGGCGACGACGCTCCCAGGCCTCAAACATCATGTTGTAGAACAGGTTTACCGTTACCGCGCAAGTGCTGATCATGAACGAAAGCACACCGCTTTGCATGGGCCCCGCGCCGCTTAACTGAGCCAGGACCGTCGCCGCTACCATCATGCCCAGCAATTCAAACAGGCCGATATACACCACTCTTCTTTTCCATCCCTGCACGATACACATCCTTGCTTAAAACCGTAGAAAGCATGATTATCCGCAGTACAGCTTTTAGAAAAAGTCAGATTCCATCAATTTTTCTGATGATTTAGCCATGCTTACCAGTGACCATCTTGAACTGTTGTTAGCCGTGGTGGAGCACGGTTCTTTCTCCGCAGCGGCACGGACGTTGCGGCGCACCCAGTCCGCCGTCAGTATGGCCATCGCCAATCTGGAGGCAGAGCTGGACCTGACCCTGTTTGATCGCAGCCGTCGAGAACCCGTCCCCACCGCCGAGCTGCTGGCCATGCTGCCCGATGCCAGACTGATCGCCAGCCGCCTTCAGGCCTTACGCCTTCACCTGCAGGAACTGTCGGGAGGTCTGGAAAGCTATTTGCGCCTGGGCCTGGTCTGTGATGTCGACCCCAAGCCCGCGTTGACCGCCCTGCAAGCTCTGGAGCAACACTATCCCGGCCTGGACATCGAACTGCGAACGGCAGCGCAAGACACCTTGATCGAGGCCTTGAAAAAACGCGAGCTGGACTTGTGCATTGCCTATGGCGGACTGGAGCTGGAAAGTGTGGGAATTGTTCAGTCCCTGTGGACCGAAACGATCAGCGCAGTGGCTGCGCCCGGCCATCCCCTGCTGCAAAATGGCCCCCGCCCGCTGGAAGAGTTGAAAGCCCACAGACAAATCGTGATCAGCAGCCCGCAGAACGACACCGGCAAAGACCGATCCATGCTCAGCCTTCGTCAATGGAAAACGGATAGTCTGGCCATGACACTGGAACTGGTGGAACGGGGGCTGGGATGGGCTAATCTTCCCTTGTCGTGCCTGGGTCCCTCATTGAAGTCTGGGCGTTTGGCACGAATCCAGTTTTCAACGGGCAGCAATGGCCTGGACTTGCCCATTTATCTGCTGCAAGCCAAGGGTCAGGAAGCCGGCAAGGCTCAAGCCCTGTTCAGGCAGGCGCTGCAAAACGCGCTCCACACCCGCCTTCACCCTACTCCGGCACGGTGACGTTGGCCTGACCACTGTCCGCCAGAAACTGCGCCACCATCCCTTCTTTTTTCTGCCGGGCAATAAAAGCCTCGATCCAGGCATGGGCCAGCGTACGTTCCGATGGCACCGCCATGGCCTGACGAATCACGGTGAAACTATCAGGCAATACACGCAAACCGCTGCGGGAACGCGCATAGCGCTCCAGAGGCTGACGCACACCGGCAGCGGCATCCAGCTCCTGCTCCACAAACAGATCAATCGCATCGGCAGAGGTTGTCGCCCGCACCAGATCTGCGTGGTTCAAATGTCGGCTCAGAAACAGGTCGTAGGCTGCGCCTTTGCCCACCGCAATGCACACGCCCTGCCGATCCAGCTGGTCCACGGTCTGAAAGGCAGACTCCTCGCGTACCAGATACGTGCCTTCAATATGCACATAAGCCTCGCTAAAGCGGATCTTCTCCGCACGCTTGGGATCAATCGCCAGAAAGGCCAGATCCCACTCGTCACGGTACACCGCCTCAACCACGGCCTGGGCTGCATCATAGCCATGGAACTGCACCGGCAGGCCCAGCTCCTGAGCCACACTGCGAGCCAGATCCGCTGAAACACCTTTAGGGGACTGCTCATGGGCACCGCGCTGGGCCAGGACGGGATTGCCGTAATTCATGGCAACACGCAAAACCCCGCTGGGGGCCAGTTCTGCTGCGACAGCCTGCTTTTGTGTCATGTAAATGCTCCGTCATACTTTTAAGAACCCGGTCTTCTACAATAACGCACCTTGCTGTCCCACAACATGAATGGAGCGTCTCTATGTCTCGCGATGACCTTGGAAAACTCTTGCTGCGTGTCACGGTCGGTGTACTGATCCTGCTGCACGGCGTTGCCAAGATACGTTATGGCATTGGAGGCATCGAAAAAATGCTGATCGCCAATAATATGCCCGGCTTTCTGGCCTGGGGCGTGTACATAGGCGAAGTGATTGCTCCTGTCCTGATGATCCTGGGTTTTTATGCTCGTGCAGGCGGTTTGATTGTAGCCATGAACATGCTTATTGCCTTGCTCCTGGCCCACAGCAACCAGATCGGCAGCTTTAACGCCCAAGGCATCTGGGTTCTGGAGCTACAAGGCATGTTCTTGATCGGCGCATTGACCGTAGGCTTGATTGGTGCCGGACGCTACAGCCTGGGCGGCGATGCTGGCCCGTGGAACTAATGCTGGCCTGAGGTCAGATCTTTAAAAAACGCCCGCTTCGCCGGGCGTTTTTCATGGGTGATTAGTACCGCCCCCTAGCCCTGACCGCACCCGCCACTCCATCCGCGAACCACCTCCACTTCCTGCCCTAACTCGCCAAGGTCAAATCCAGCCGCAACCCCCCCTTCTCCGATGCGCTGGCTTGCACCTTGCCCTGATAGCTGCGCGCCAGCTCACGGACAATATCCAGTCCCAAACCGAAACCGGGGTGTCGTTCATCTGCGCGCTGACCACGGCCAAACACACGCTCCAGTTGCTCCGGGTCCAGGCCGGGGCCATCATCTTCCACCACCAGATGCAGCACATTGTCCTGCTGCCACACCTGGCACCACACATTCTGCGTCGCCCACTTGCAGGCGTTATCTAGCAAATTCCCGGCCATCTCCTGCAGGTCCTGCTCCTCGCCTTTAAAAAGCAGTTCCTGATCAGGCAGATTCAGATGGATCTGCTTGTCGCTATGCAAACGCCCCATCACCCGACACAGGGACTGCAGGCAGGCCGACACATCCGTACGCACACCAATGGCGCGTACCGCCATAGCCCTTGCCCGAGACAAGTGGTGGTCCACCTGTCGCTGGGCCAAGGCCACCTGCTCGCTGACCAATGCTGCCAGATGCGGATCGTGCGCCTGAGCAGCGTTGCCCATAATCGTCAACGGGGTTTTGACGGCATGGGCCAGGTTGCCAGCCTGAGCCCGTGCGCGGTCCACCATGCCTGCATTCGCACTGAGCACTGCATTGAAATCGTCCACCAAGGGCTGAATTTCGCTAGGAAAATTGCCGCTGACTTGCGGTTCGCGCCCTTCCTGCACATCCAGCAAACGGCGTCGCAACAGATGCAAGGGATACAAGGCCAGCACCACCTGCAAGATGGCCGCCAAAATCAGGCCCACGGCCAAACCGCCCAGAGACAGGAACAGAATCCGCTCAAAACGGGCCAAGGGCTCGGCCAGCAGCTCCCGGTTGCCTGCCACCATGATCTGCAGGCTTTGGCCCTTGTCGTTAACCTCGTCCAGCTCCTGGCGCAACACCACCAAGCGCTGCTTTTCCGGGCCGGGCAAAGACAACACGCCCCCGGGCGCATCGGGCGCGTTCACATCCAGGGCCTCATCCCATAAGGAGGTCGAGCGCAAAGCCACCGTCCATTGCGGGCTGCCGGCCTCGCGCCGGGCAATTTGCCAGTACATGCCCGAATAAGGTTGCTCAAACAAGGGATCGCTCAGGCGCGACTGCAAAGTGACACCATCGGCCGCGTCCAGATTGACGTCTGCCATGATCTGGTCCAGATGAGTCTGCAAACGCTGCTCGAACTGGCGATACACATGGTCCTGAAACAAACGGTTCAGCCCCAGCCCGGCCAGAATGATACTGAGCAAGATCCAGGCCAGGGTTCCCAGCAAGAGCCGGCTGCGCAAGGAGCCCAGGGTGGCCCGACCACGCCCGGCAATCATGCTTGCGGGTCTACCAAACGGTAGCCCATGCCGCGCACGGTTTCGATATAGCCGGGCGGCAGCTTTTTGCGTAGACGGCCAATGAACACCTCGATGGTGTTGGAGTCGCGCTCAAAGTCCTGCGAATAAATATGCTCGGTCAGTTGGGTACGCGACAGGACTTGGGCAGGATGGTGCATCATGAAAGCCAGCAAGCGATATTCATGGCTGGTCAGCGACAGCACCATGCCTGCACAGGTAATTGAAGACGAACGCGCATCCAGCTCCAGTTGGCCCAGTTGCAAGCGCGGATTCACCTGTCCCGCGGCACGGCGCAGCAAGGCGCGAATGCGGGCTAACAGCTCTTCCATGTGAAAGGGCTTGGCAACATAGTCGTCTGCGCCCGCGTCCATTCCCTCGACTTTGTCATGCCAGTCATTACGGGCGGTCAAAATAAGCACGGGCATGGTCAGGCCCGAGGCGCGCCAACGCCGCAGCACCGACACGCCATCCATGCCAGGCAGACCCAGGTCCAGCACCACCGCATCAAAAGCTTCCACCTCACCCTGATAATGCCCCTGCTCGCCATCATGAGCGACCTGAACGGCATAGCCCGCCCGCTCCAGAGCCTGTTGCAACTGCCCCGCCAGGGTCGGTTCATCTTCGACAACCAGTATCCGCATTATTCAATGTCCTTTCGAATGAGAACGCTTGACCCCACGCACCAGCAGCACTTCGGCACTCAAGGCATCCACTTTCAGGCGCAACAGGCGGTTGTCATCGACCAGCATGCGCAAGTCATACACCCATAGTTCAAGACGCTCGTCATATTCAAACTGCACGCGCAGCACCCGCCCCGGATAATCTTCCCGAACCCGGCGCAAGACCTCCCGCAGTGGCAAAGCCTCGCCCCGACGCACCGCTTCACGCGCCTGGTCATGCCCCCGATAGGCCGGGCCCGGTGGCCAGTAGGGACTGGGACCAAAACGCTCATTGGGAGGCGGTGCTGCGGGTGCGGGGGGAGCGGCCGGCAAACGGCGCAGGCAATCGTCATCGCCCAGATAATCATGCCCTGACCAATCCGAATGCTCCGTCTTGTCCCACGCGGGCACGCCTTGCCGTTTCTGACGGTCGCAGGCGGAAGAGTCGTGAGCGTGAGCCGCCGCCCCAGGCGCCACAGCCGCCCAAACGGCGGCCAGACACATCAGCAATGCGGACTGTTTAATGGAGGTCATACGAACCGGTACGTGCAGAACAAAAAAGAGGGATCAAAAAAGTCACCCCCCCTTATATAGCAAGCTGCGGATGAACATAACATGAACAGCAACTTCAGTTTAGATTCAGAGCCCCTTGTCCATAATGGGCACCAAGCTGACAGGACACACACATCTTCCCTCTTAAAAGGAAGCTACCCAGGAATCTGACAGCACTACTTGTTGATTACATGAAGGAGCTTTATATGAAACGTATGTCCCTTTTTTCTGCCCTGGTAGTGAGCGCAAGTCTGTTGGGCGGCACCGCTGCCATCGCTCAAGAAACCACGGGCGCGGCCCCAACGCAAAGCACCCAGAAACAAACTCGCCAGGCCCGCGACCACAAGCCGCTGACGGCCGACGAAGTCACCGATATCGGTCCGGCCTACCAGCGTCTGAAAGAGGCCGGCTATACCAAGGTGGGCAGCCTGCATCAGCGGGGCGATCGCATTATGGCCATGGTCGTGGATAAAGACGGCAAAGTGGTCCGGGTTCGCTCTGAAGGTGAAAACGGTGCTTTCACCGTGGTCGAGCGCAAAGCTGATGGCCAGCACCGCCGCGGCCATCGCGATGGCAAGGGTCAACAAACTCAAACCCCTGCCAGCGAGCAGCAAAAGAGCTAAAACCACCCGCAAATCGCATGATTCCCCTGACGTCCCCCTCCGCGCGGGCGACTCGCGACACAGGGCTAACCTCAACCATCGGTGCTTGTCCCTTGTCATTGCTCTAATCGCAAAAAAAACGGAACGAGAAACGGCGCCTGCCCAGCGCCGTTTCTCGTGTCTACTGGCTAGTACCGATAGGGTCATCCCGCACAAGACGTTAGGATGAAGGTCTGTCTTACCTACGGGAAAAGTGCCTCTCATGCTGTCTGCTGATTCTGCCTATTCACAAAGCTACTCGGAATTTCACTGGTCCATTCCTGAACACTACAATATTGCCCATGATGCCTGCGACAAGTGGGCCGATGGCTCCGGGCGCTTGGCGCTGATCCAGCAACTGTCCGATGGGCAGGTCAAACGCTACACATTCGATCAGCTCAAGGCCTGGTCCGACTCCCTGGCGGCCGCCTGGCAGGCACAAGGCATTCAGCCCGGCGATAGAATCGCCATTTTCCTGGCTCAAGGTCTGGAAACTGCCCTGGCTCACTTGGCGACTTACAAGATTGGCGCCATCGCCATGCCTTTATTTACCCTGTTCGGCACCGAGGCCCTGCGTTATCGCTTGAATGACTCGGGCGCCAGCACGTTGATTACCGATCAACAGGGTCTGGAAACGGTACTGCCTTTGCGCGAACATCTGCCGCAGCTCAAGCATCTTTATCAGACTGACAGCCAGCAAGATCAGGAGCAGGCTCTGTCCTTGTGGCACGCCATTCACACCCATCCTGAGCCAGCACCGCGCACACTGACTACTCGCGCCGACGACCCGGCGCTGCTGATCTACACCTCCGGCACCACGGGGTCGGCCAAAGGAGCCTTGCATGCCCACCGGGTCCTGCTGGGGCATTTGCCTGGCGTGGAAATGTCCCACAACTTCCTGCCCACAGGCGAGGGGCTGATGTGGACACCCGCTGACTGGGCCTGGATTGGCGGCCTGCTCGATGTCCTGCTGCCCGCCTGGCATCACGGTATCCCTGTGCTGGCATACCGTTTTCCCAAGTTCGATGCCGAGGCGACCTGGAGGTTGATGTCCGAACAGGGTGTAACGCATACCTTCCTGCCACCTACTGCCCTAAAAATGCTGCGCCGCAGCCAGTGGTCGCGCGAACAATGGCCTTTGAAGCTGCGGTCCATTGCCAGCGGCGGAGAGTCACTGGGCGCACAACTGCTGGATTGGGCCAAACAGGAACTGGGTATCACCATCAACGAGTTCTAC
>JQGF01001661.1_pt1 | contig 10038 bp, 8 predicted proteins | sample 210201 | NCBI WGS metagenome assembly JQGF01 (sample SAMN02947780, study PRJNA257236) | wastewater metagenome | biome: Domestic wastewater sediments; material: Domestic wastewater soil sediments and water; isolation source: domestic wastewater sediment treated with ammonia and hydroxylamine at...
TTGACCGGGATGGCGTGCCAGCCTACCAGGGCAGGAGCGTGCCAGAACAAGGCCGATAAACCCAGGTACAGGATAAAGAACAGGAAGATAGGTTTGCGAAACGCCGCCATGATGGCTTCAGGGCTGGCCTCGCGGTTATCCATCAACTGCGACAATTCACTGACAAAGGGGAAGGTCGCAATAAAACCCACGGCCAGACAGGCCAACAGGTAAATAAAGCCCAGCTTGATGAGTCGGTTGCGCACGGGCACCGGCTTTAAGGGTTCGGTCCACATGCCCAGACGCATCACTTCCCCGGCATCAATGCGGCGGCAGGCATTCTGGATAATGAAGGTCATGGTGGGGACCAGCACGATCAGCACCATCTGCCCGAAGATGGGAAAGATATTGCTCAGGTTGATCAGGATGGAAGTAATCAAACTCCAGAAAAACAGGGCGGCCGGTTGCAGCTTGAACAAACGCAACCCTTCCTGAATCCAGTACCACCCGTAGAGAAAGGGAAGTTTGGCAGCTTGCATATCAGTATCCGTGTTTATCGAGGAAGCGTCGGCACAGCCTGTTCGCGACGCTGGCGCAGTACGCGCTCAAAGTGCCGTGGATCGTGCGGCTTGAGGGTTTGAGCGGGGCGGGGCAGATAAAAGTCGTACAGGCGCGAGATCCAGAAGCGCAGTGCGGCAGCCTGGATCAGTATAGGCCAGGCGGCATGCTCAGCTTCGGTAAAAGGACGCACCTGCGCGTAGGCCTGCAGCCAGGCCTGGGTCTTTTCCTGATTCAGGGCTCCGCTGAGCCGATCGATACACCAGTCATTGACAGCGACGGCCACATCAAACAACCAGGTATCGCAGCCGGCAAAGTAAAAGTCGATGATGCCACCCATTTGTGGAGCGTCCGATGTACCCGCAAACAATACATTGTCGCGAAACAGATCGCAGTGGGCCGGCCCCTTGGGCAAGGAGCGGTAGGTGTCGCTGTCGGCAAATTCAGCCTGCTCCTGCAGGACGGCCAGGATCAGCTCAGCCTGGCTGTCGTCCAGAAAAGGCAGCACCTGCGGCACGGTGGTTTTCCACCAGCTCAGCCCCCGCAGATTGGGTTGCTCCAGCGGGAAATCCTGAGCCGCCAGGTGGGCCTGGGCCTGGGTGCGGGCGATCTGGCGACAGTGCTCAACGGTGGGCTCGGGCTCGTAGCCTCCCCGCAGGCGCGTGACGATCGAACAGGGCTTGCCGTGCATGACGCAAATGCGTTTGCCGTCGCGGCGGGTCATGGGCTGGGGCACCGGCACACCTTTGGCGGCCAGGTGGTGCATGAGTTCGATGTAAAAAGGCAGTTGTTCCTGGGTCAGAACTTCAAACAAGGTCAGAACATACTCACCCTGGGTGGTGCTCAGAAAGTAATTGGTGTTTTCAATGCCGGCGGTAATGCCGCGTAAGGAAACAAACTCGCCAATTGTGTAGTGTTCCAGCAGTTCGCGGGCGTCAAGTTCGCTGACAGAAGTAAAAACAGCCATGCTTTCAGTGAGGGTCCGGTTGTTGGCGCACTATCGGGCGCGCAAGTATGTCAAACGGCCGATTTTAGACCAGTGCGCCGCCTTTTTGGAGTCTTGCGACAATTTACGGCGCTTTATCTTCATCCTGTGCGGGTCTGAAACCATTAAAATGAACGTTTCTTCTTCGTATCAGGCCTGAAGTCAGGCCATCTGTTTCCTTGCTTATGACTAATTTTGTGATGCCGGACAGCCAGATGTGGCGTTTGAGTGTGGCGCCCATGATTGACGTGACCGATCGCCACAGCCGCTTTTTTCATCGTCTGTTAGCGCCACGCGCTTTGCTGTTTACGGAGATGATCACGACCGGCGCCTTGACTCATGGCGATCAGGCGCGCCATCTGGACTTTGATCAGGCGGAGCATCCAGTTGCCCTGCAATTGGGTGGCAGTGACCGGGACGCCCTGGTCACCAGCGCCCTGGCCGGTGAGAAGTGGGGTTACGACGAAATCAATCTGAATTGTGGCTGTCCGTCGGAGCGAGTCCAGAAAGGGGCTTTTGGTGCCTGTTTGATGAGCGAGCCGCGCCTGGTGGCCGATTGCGTCAAAGCGATGCAAGATGCGGTATCGGTGCCTGTTACCGTTAAGCACCGGCTGGGTCTGGATTACAACGAGTCCTATGATTTTGTACGCGACTTTGTCGGGACTTTGTTTGAAGCCGGCTGCCGTGTCTTTACCGTGCATGCCCGCAATGCGGTATTGAAAGGTCTGTCGCCCAAAGATAATCGGGAAATTCCACCGTTGCGCTACGACATGGCGCTGCAATTGAAAAAAGACTTTCCCCTGGCCTTGTTTATCTTGAACGGAGGCATCCAGGAGCCTGATCAGGCGGTGGCCTTGCAAGAGCAGTTCGATGGGGTGATGCTGGGGCGGGCGGCCTGGCATACGCCCGCCGTCTTAAGCGAGATACATCGTCGTTTGTGGCCCGAACATCCCCTGATGGACGAAAACACCGTGGTCGAGCGCATGATTGATTACGCCCGGCATCATGTTCAAGTCGGTGTGCCCTTGCGTATCGTGATCAAAAGCATGCTCGGCTGGCCGCATGGCAAAAAAGGCGCACGTCAGTGGCGCCGTACCTTGTCGGACCACACGTGGCTGTCCAAAAACGATCCAGGCCTGCTTGCGCAGGCCTGGGAGCAATTGCAGAGTCGCCAGTAAAACGGGCCCGAATCGGATGGATCAGGATGCGCTGGCAGCCTCGGAATCGGTCGGCCAGTCGCGGATATACGCCTTGAGCATATTGTTCTCGAACTGCTGAGCGTGAACAATGGCGCGCGCCATGTCAAAGAAGGAAATCACACCCATCAGCACCGGGCCATCCATGACGGGCATGTAGCGTGCGTGGTTGTTCAGCATCAGGCGCTGGACTTCGTCGGCACTGGTATTGGGAGTCACGCTGACGGGGGCGTCATCCATGATGCTGCGTACGGTAAAGCCTGGGGCCTTATTGCCATGGGCGTGCCAGTGGCGAATGATCTCGCGAAAGGTCAACATACCCACCAACTGACCGTGCTCCATGATCACCAGCGAACCAATATCGAGCTCGCTCATGCTCTGCACCGCTTTTTCGACGGTCATTTCGGGGGTGCCTGTATAAAGCGTGTCTCCCTTGACACGCAGGATTTCACTGACTTTTAGCATACTGGGTCTCCTGACCGGGATCGGCGTTTGGTATGGCTGGTTGCTCTGTCAGAATGCCTTGCGGCGACTCGAACAGTGCTTCCAGATTAGAGAGTCGCTGATCGAAAAACTGAGAAAGGTAGTTGAATACATATTCTAGCGGACCCTCGTGCGTATGGGCGCGGTCCAGCAAAAATGCGGTGATAAGTTGATTCAGACTGACCAGCCGCAGATCGCAGCTCAATACCCATTGCTCGTCATTGTTCAGTTGGGTATCGGCAATCAGGCCCATGGACTTGAGCTGGCATAAAACGTTGTAGAGCTCGTCGGGGTCTCGTTCCAGTGTGTGGCTGAGCTCTCTGACGCTTAGGCCTTCCGGGTTCTGGCGGTTCAGCCAGAGTTGATGGAGCAGATTGACGGCGTCGGTAAAGGCGATGCCGGGCACATTTGTTTTGACCCAGTTGCGGCCTCGCCAGTCGGGCAAGATGGCGACCATGGAAGCTCCGAGCAGGACGATCAGCCAGGAGATATAGATCCACAGCAAGAAGATCGGCAAGATCGCAAAGGCGCCGTAAATAATCGTATAGGTGGGAAAGCGGGTCAGATAAAAGGCGAAGCCGGCTTTCATCAGCTCCAGCAGGGCCGCTGTCACGACCCCGCCGATCAGCGCATCGCGCCACCATACGCGCCGGTTGGGTACGTACATGAACAGTGCAGTCAGCCCCAGCGCCGTGAACAAAAAGGGCACGTAGGCCAGGGCGAAAGACACAATACCGGACAAGTCCCCGATATACCCCATGGACTCGCGCGCCAGAATGGTGGTTGCCCACAAGCTGGCACCGGTCAGAATCGGGCCTAGGGAAATAATGGCCCAGTACACCAACAGGCGCTGGCCCAGCGGACGTTGAACATGGACCTGAAAAATATTGTTGAACGTCTCATCAATGGTCATGATGAGCATGATGGAGGTGACGATCAAAAACAAGCTGCCTACTGCCGTCAGACCCGAGGCCTTGGCGGCGAACTGGTTCAGATACAGCATGACGTTCTCTGAAACCACCTCGGGCATCAGATTGCGCGTCAGAAACCCTTCGAGGGCATGTTCAAATTCCTGAAACAGGGGGAACGCCGTGAACAGGGCCAGCACCACGGTCAATAAAGGCACAATAGCCAAAATCGTGGTGTAGGTGAGGCTGGAGGCCACCTTCATCAGATCTTTTTCTGCCACCCGCTTGATCGCAAAGCGCAGCACATTCAAAAAGTGGTGTCTGGCAGTGGGTGGCGGGGGCTTCTGCCCGACAGCAGGGTCTGTTGTGTCTGGGTTCAAGTCTGTGGGTTCAGCTTGCTCAGAGGGCATAGGAGGATTCTCGTCGTTTTTCATAGCGGTTTGATGCGGCGGACGCTGCTTTTCGACAGGGTTCAGGTGATAATAACAGCATGCATGAACCTTTAAACCCCATACTTCATCGAGTGGCGGCCCTGGCCTTGGTCGCCTTGATTGTTTTGTGTCTGGCTTGGGAGCTGCATTTTGCGCCCCTGAAACCGGGCGGCTCCTGGCTGGCGCTGAAAGTCATCCCTCTGGTGTTGCCGTTGCGCAGCGTGCTCAAGGGCAATTTATATACGCTGCAATGGACGTCCATGATGATTCTTCTGTATTTCGCAGAAGGGGTCATGCGTGCCTGGTCCGATCCGGTCGCAGAGGTTTTACCCTGGGCGGTGGCAGAAATTGTCTTGTCCCTGATCTATTATTTCTGCGCCATTTTTTATCTCTGGCCTGCCAAAAAAGCGGCCAAGCAGCGCAGCAAAGCCGAAAAAGCCGAGGCTGCCAAAGCCGCCAAATCAGCCTGAGGGGGGCGTATGTCCAGTGCGTTCGATGGTCTGACCATCAGTCATCATTTTGCCGATCTGCCGTCGGCTTTCCATACGGCAGTGCCGCCGCAACCTTTGGCAAATGCCCGTTTGCTCCATGTCAATCAGGCGCTGGCGGCGCAACTGGGTCTGGATGTGTCACGCCTGGGCGAGCCAGAGTTTCTCGATGTCGTCAGTGGCCAGTCTCCCTTGCCCGGGGGGCTGACCGTATCGGCCGTCTATAGCGGGCACCAGTTCGGTGTGTGGGCAGGGCAGCTTGGTGATGGCCGGGCGCATCTGCTGGGACAGATTGATACGCCCGAAGGCCCTCAGGAGCTGCAATTGAAAGGCGCGGGCAAAACGCCATATTCCCGTATGGGTGACGGTCGTGCCGTGCTGCGCTCCAGTGTGCGTGAGTATCTGGCCAGTGAGGCGATGGCGGGTCTGGGCATTGCCACCAGTCGCGCGTTGGCGCTGGTCACTTCCGATACGCCTGTCTATCGTGAAAGCGTGGAAACGGGCGCGATTGTCACCCGCGTCGCCCCGAGTTTTGTGCGGTTTGGCTCATTTGAGCATTGGGCGAACGACGCCGAGCGCTTGCGTGAGCTGCTGGACTATGTGCTGCGCGATTTCTATCCCGAACTGCGCCAGGACGGCGATTCGGAGCAGGAGCGCGTCTGCCGCTTCTTGCAGGAGGTCACGCGCCGCAGTGCCGAGATGGTGGCGGACTGGCAAACCGTCGGCTTTTGCCACGGTGTCATGAATACCGACAATATGTCCATTCTGGGCCTGACCATCGATTATGGCCCCTATGGGTTTATGGATCGCTTCCAGCTCGATCATGTCTGCAATCACAGCGATACCCAGGGACGTTACGCCTGGAACCGTCAACCGTCTGTGGTGCACTGGAACTTATATCGTCTTGCCAGCGCCCTGATGGGGCTGGATCTGGATGCCCAGGCGCTGCAAGAGACGCTGCAGACATTTGAGCGTCATTTTCTGGCGCGTTACTACGCCAATTTGCAGGCCAAGCTGGGTCTGCGCACCTGGACCGAGGCGGACGCCGCGCTGGTCGATGACTGGTGGCGCTTGCTCCATGACAGTGGCGCGGACTTTACCCTTTCGTTCCGGGCATTGGCTCATGCACCGGCCATACCCGAGGCGTTTCTGGAGCTGTTCGGGCATAGCGAAGCCGCTCGGGATTGGCTGCAGAACTATCGTCAGCGTCTGGCTATGGACGGTTCGGACACGCCGCAGCGCATCGTGGACATGAATCGCGTTAATCCCTTGTACGTGTTGCGCAATTATCTGGCCGAGCAGGCCATACAGGCTGCCGCACAGGGCGATGCATCGGAAATTGACACTTTGATGCGTTTGTTGAGCGACCCTTATACCGAACGGCCCGGTTACCAGGCCTATGCGGCTGTGCCGCCGGATTGGGGCTGCAGGCTGGAAGTCAGTTGCTCGTCCTGATCGCCTGGACAAATGCCTGGCCAGGCAGGGTCTGCTCAGCAGGGCGAACAATGCCATAATCCTGTCTGTCCGTTTTCTTTTTCGCACTTTTTCGCAACGAATCCACGTATGTCCGGCAACACACTAGGTAAAAGCTTCTGCGTCACCAACTATGGTGAATCTCACGGACCGGCCATTGGCGCGGTCATCGATGGCTGTCCCCCTGGGCTGGAATTGTCCGAACAGGATATTCAGATCGAGCTGGATCGACGTCGTCCCGGGACTTCGCGCCACGTTACGCAGCGCCGCGAACCCGATCAGGTCGAGATTCTGTCGGGCATTTACGAAGGCCGCACTACGGGCACGCCCATCAGCCTGCTGATTCGCAACACGGATGCGCGCAGCAAAGATTATGGCAATTTGCTCGATACCTTTCGCCCCGGCCATGCTGACTATGCCTATTGGAAAAAATTCGACAACCGCGACCCGCGTGGCGGTGGCCGTTCGTCGGCGCGCCTGACCGCGCCTACCGTGGCGGCAGGGGCGATTGCCAAGAAATGGCTGGCTCAGCATTTCGGTATTCTGATTCGTGGCTACATGAGCCAACTCGGCCCTTTGCGCATTCCCTTCAAAAGTTGGGACAGCGTGGGGCAAAACCCGTTTTACGCGCCCGACCCCGATATGGTGCCGCAGCTGGAGTCCTATATGGACGAGCTGCGCAAAGAAGGTGACTCCATCGGTGCCCGTATTGAAGTAGTGGCCGAGGGCGTGCCGGCGGGCTGGGGCGAACCTATATACGACCGGCTGGATGCAGACATTGCCCATGCCATGATGGGACTGAATGCCGTCAAGGGCGTGTCCATCGGTGCCGGTTTCGAGAGCATTGTGCAAAAAGGCTCGGAGCATGGCGATGCTATTTACCCGGACGGCTTTCAGACCAATCATGCCGGTGGCGTGTTGGGGGGGATTTCCTCGGGGCAGGCGATCACCGTGTCCTTGGCGATCAAGCCTACGTCCAGTATCCGTGCCATGCGTCCGTCGGTCACCCGCAGCGGCCAGGCAGTAGAGGTTCAGACTCTGGGCCGTCACGATCCGTGCGTGGGTATTCGGGCCACGCCGATTGCCGAGGCCTTGTTGGCGATTGTTTTGATGGATCATTGCCTGCGCCATCAGGCGCAGTGCTCGATCAGGACCTGATCCGCACGCCAGATACCGTCTCGTGTCTGTCGCTGCGTCAGCTTTTTGGTGGAGTCGATCATGAAACGTACTGTCTTAGGCAAACGATTGGCAGCCGGTGCGCTGGCCGTAGCCCTGGCTGGCTGCGCCGCGGTCCAGACCACATCCAGCGGGCAGGTGGGTGTGGAGCGCAAGCAATACATGTCCGGTCTGGTGTCCGAAGCGCAGCTCAATCAGGCGGCGGCGCAAAATTATGCCCAGGTGTTGGGACAGGCGCGCGCGCAGAAGGCGCTGGACAGGGACGCGGCCCAGACCCGGCGGGTGCGCGCCATCGCGCAGCGGCTGATCGGCCAGGTCGGTGTTTTTCGGCCCGATGCCGCCGGCTGGAATTGGGAAGTGCATGTCATCAGCCAGGACGAGGTCAATGCCTGGTGCATGCCCGGAGGCAAGATTGCGGTCTACAGTGGTTTGCTCAAGCGCATCGCCCCTAGCGACGCTGAATTGGCAGCGGTGATCGGTCATGAAATCGCGCACGCTTTGCGAGAGCACTCACGCGAGCAGGTGTCCCAGAAAATGGCGACTTCCTTGGGGCTGACAGTCTTGTCCGCCCTGACAGGGGTACAAGCGGTCAATGATCTGGGCGGCACGCTGAGTGAAGTGATGTTCGAATTGCCCAATAGTCGCACGCATGAATCCGAGGCAGACTTGATCGGTGTTGAATTGGCAGCTCGTGCAGGGTATGACCCACGGGCTGCCGTGACGCTATGGCAGAAAATGGGGTCTTTGGAGCAGAGCCGAGCCCAGCCCGAGTTCTTGTCGACTCACCCAGCGTCCTCAACTCGCATTGCAGATTTGCAGGCGATCTCGGAGCGGGTCATGCCCTTGTATCAGCAGGCGGCCAAGCCGTGACGGGGTGACCGCGTTCGGACCACAACCCAAACCGGTGCCGGTTTGGGTTTTTTTATGGAACGCGGTTTACTTGCCCATGCTTGGCGTTCGCCACACCCGGGTTGCCCAGCGAGGTGGCATGCATGTCCAGACAGAAAGAGCCGTCCTTGATTGGTGAAGTGTGTCAATACACCCGCTCGACCAACACTTTGCCCAGGCTGCTTTTGTCCAGCGCCAGTTTGGTCTGAATGAGGCCTAGGGTGACAGCGTTTAGTCGGGGAGGCGAGTGGTGCTTATCACTCTTTAGCCAAGCCCTGGCTGTGAATCACGGGAGTTGACTGCGCGAAGCAGAATATGGCTTGGGTGTCTGCCTTGGATTCGGGGAAAGCGTCCTATCGTGGTAGTTCCAATACTAGGATGGTGATTGGTCTTGTCCCAGTTACTGCGCCTGTCATAATAAGTGCAAATTTTAGTGCGCCCCGTGTGCTGCGGGACGCAATCACAACTGAATCGCGAGAGTGCAATGGCAAAAACCTTATACGATAAGTTGTTCGACGAACACGTCGTACATCAGGACACGGATGGCACCTGTTTGATCTACATTGATCGCCACTTGCTGCATGAAGTGACCAGCCCGCAAGCCTTCGAGGGTCTGACTCTGGCCGGACGCAAGCCTTGGCGCGTCAGTGCCAATCTGGCGGTGGCAGATCATAACGTCCCCACCACCTCGCGTCAGAATGGCATTGAAGATCCCATTTCGCGTTTGCAGGTCGATACCCTGGACGCCAACTGCGAAGAGTTTGGCATTACCGAATTTCGCATGAATGATGTGCGTCAGGGCATTGTGCATATTGTCGGTCCTGAGCAGGGGGCTACCTTGCCCGGCATGACGGTGGTGTGTGGCGACTCTCACACCAGTACGCACGGTGCCGTGGGCGCTCTGGCCTTCGGTATTGGCACCTCTGAAGTTGAGCATACGCTGGCCACCCAGACCTTGCTGATGAAAAAAAGCAAAAGCATGCTGATTCAGGTGGATGGCAAGCTGCCCTTTGGCTGCACGGCCAAAGACCTGATCCTGTATGTCATTGGGCAGATCGGCACTGCCGGGGGAACGGGCTACGCCATTGAGTTCGGTGGCTCGGCCATTCGTGCCCTGTCCATGGAAGGACGCATGACCGTGTGCAATATGGCGATTGAGGCCGGGGCTCGTTCAGGGATGGTTGCCGTCGATGAGCAAACCATTGAGTACCTGCGTGGTCGACCTTATTCGCCCAAAGGCGCGTTGTGGGATCAGGCCGTTGCGTACTGGAAAACCTTGCATACTGACCAAGGGGCGCAGTTTGATCGCGTGGTTCAGATTGATGCCAGTCAGATTACCCCTCAGCTGACCTGGGGAACCTCGCCTGAAATGGTACTGCCCATCGACAGCCGGGTGCCGGACCCCGATAAAGAAAAAGATGAAGTCACCCGTAATGGTATGGAGCGTGCCCTGGAGTACATGGGCCTGACGCC
>JQGF01000125.1_pt1 | contig 10000 bp, 7 predicted proteins | sample 210201 | NCBI WGS metagenome assembly JQGF01 (sample SAMN02947780, study PRJNA257236) | wastewater metagenome | biome: Domestic wastewater sediments; material: Domestic wastewater soil sediments and water; isolation source: domestic wastewater sediment treated with ammonia and hydroxylamine at...
CGTAGCACTCCGTACAGGCAGATGGGGTATTGCAACAGATTGGGCATCATCAGCGCGACGCGATCTCCCTTGCGCACGCCTGCATGCTGCAGCCACCCGGCCAGGGCCAGGGCGTGCTGTTCCAGTTCTTGGTAGCTCAGGTGTTGGCCCATGCTGATGTAGGCTGTACGCTGGGCGAATTGGGCGCAGCTTTGTTCGAACACGGACAGCAGCGATGGGTACTGCAGGGCCTGGTCCTCAATGCTGGCAGGAATGCCAGCTGGGTAGTGTTGCAGCCAGATCGGTTTCATGGCGCGCTCCGTAAGGTCAGGACAGACCCAGCAGGGCTTGCTTGAGGGACGACTGGACTGGCTTGTGGCCCAGCCATATTTTGAGCAGGGCGGGGGCCAGGTCCTGGTGGTCTACGCGTCCGAGCACAGTCTGGTTAAAGAGAATTTGCACGCCTTGCGCGTCCATGTCCAGTTGCACCAGATCGCCTGTCTTGGCCTGGCCTACCGAGCGCATGTGTTGCTCGAATTGCTCCAGCGCGGGACCGATTTCTTGCCGTTCCGGCTCGGTCAGGTTGGCATGCACGCCCTCTTTCAGGGCATCGATCAGAGTCTGGGCATCCAGGTTGCGCATCAAGGTCAGACGCATCTGGCGTGGTTGGCGATCGTAGATGATGGCGCGCGCATCCTGGGTGCGTGCTTTCGTGTATAAGGCGGCGACGTAAATATCGAAAAATACTTTTGTGCGTACTCCGGCACCGTTCAGTGTCAGGGCCTGGTGCTGGACAGTGGCGCTATCGGGGACGGTGACGCCGGCAATGGTGGCGGCATGTGTAGTGGACAGGCCCAGAAAAAGGGAAAGGGTTAAAGCGGCACAGCGATGGGTAAACATGTGGCGGTCCTCCTGGGGAGTCAGCGTGATGTTGATTTTTGCCGGTAGAAGTCGGCGTCCGCGATGTACAGCGTGCGTTCCACAATGGTGTATATCTGGCCTTGCGGGTCCTGGATCTGGACTGTGAAGGTGGCGTCGGTCTCGTGATGCTGGTCCAGTCGATGGCGTATATCGTCCAGTTCCTGGGGGCTGATGTGAAAATTGGCATACAGCGTCTGATAGCCCGGGCGGCGGTAACGAATTTGTGCCGCCTTGTCCCAGACCACCACCGGGCGGTTCAGGCCTGCCATCAGCATGGCGGCATGCACGCCGTCGGTAATAGCGAATAGAAAGCCGCCGTATAGCGAGCCTACGATATTGCGGGTGCGCCGGCGCAGCGGCAGGCGCACCACGATATGCAGCAGGTCGTGTGATACGGTGTGGACACGTCCGCCAGTGGCGCGAAAGGCGGGGTGCCAGTTAAAGCCGAGCAGCAGCAGACGCGAGCGCCAGCGAGGCGGCAGGCGTCGGAGCAGTTCCATACGGCGGCTGCGTGCCATAGCCGGTCTTTAGAAACGATAGCTGAACTGCACGCCCAGGATGTCGCCGCTGTTCTTGTAGGTGCCGCGCACCAGGCCGCGTTTGGCCAGATCCGAATCGTTGTTGATGTCGGTCTTTTTCAGGAACAGGTGGGTATAGCCGAAATCCCAGGTGGCGTTTTTGCTGTGCCGGTATTGTGCCCCCAGGGATAGCCAGTATCGGTCGGTGTCGGGCAGCGAGGTGGGGCGGTAGTTGTCGTCACGCACGGGGGATTGGTCCCAGGCCAGTCCGCCTTTCAGGGTCCATTGCTCGCTGTAGTGGTAATTGGCTCCCAGGGCGATGCGCCAGGCATCTTTGAATTTCAGCTCCAGATCGGCATTCTGGGCACCGGGGCCGCTGTTCTCGATGGTCAGGCGCGGGATGCTGCTCCAACCTGTCCAGGAAATATCGGCCAGCAGTTGCCAGCGCGTGTTCAGGTCATGCACCACGCTGAAGATGGCGGTATCGGGCAGTTTGATGGTGGCTTGGGCATCCCAGTTGGCGTTGGGGGCAGGAATGCCGGCGGGAATGTTGCGGTTGCGCAGCTTGGTGGTGCCGTCTGCGGTGATCTTGACTTGCGAGCGGTAGGACAGTCCCAGACGTGTGCTGGGCGTGGCCTGGTACAGAATGCCGGCATTCCAGCCCCAGGCATCGCCTTTCATTTTGACGCGGGTGCCCAGATCCAGCGGGCCGAGCACGGGGTGAAAGCCGGCGGGCGTGGCCAGCCGGTAGTCGGCATCGATGTGCATCCAGTTCACGCCCAGTCCCAGGGACAATTGATCGTTGACCTTGTAGGCCACCGATGGGTTGACGTTGATGGTTTCGATGGCGAATTTTTCGGAATGGTAACGGCCCATCCAACCTTCTTCGTAGTCGGTGGTCAGGCCAAAGGGCGCGCCTATGCCCAGGCCGACCCACCAGCGTGGTGTTAATTGATGGGACAGGTAGATATTGGGCACGGCGGCCCATTTGCCGGCGTCTCCGCCTTCGTTGCCGGTGGCGGGACGGGATGCTCCGCGTGTTATGCCCAGCGGCAGGGTGCTGCCGTCGTCGGAAAATTTGAAGGTGGGTTTGATGGCGTTCAGGCCGGTCGAGAAGTTGCCGCCTGGCAGCAGGGCCATGCCGGCTGGATTGAAGTAGATGGTGCTGGCGTTATCGGCAATGGCCGCCGAGCCGGCGTAGGCATTGCCCAGGCCGCTGGCATTCTGTTCGAGCAGGTTAAAGCCTGCCGCGTGGGCCTGGCCGGCACCCAGTGCCATGAGCAGGGCGGGAATTGTTCGTAAAGCAACAACCGTCTTTTTCATGTGTCTTCTCCAGTCTTGGTGGCAGGGCACGTGGGGCGTTTTTAAAACGCCCGTTTGTTTTTCTATGGTGCATGACCTAGGCCATTCGGCGTATAGGTACTTATGCCAATCCGTGCTAGGAGTGTTGTTTCTGCGCCGCTTTGTAATGCAGGGGGCCTCCTAGAAAAGGAGCGAAACCTGTGCCGAAGATCACGCCTGCGTCGGCCAGGTCCTCGTCGCTGACGACGCCGATATGAACTTGTTCGCGGGTTTTGGCGATAAGCGGACGGATCAGTCGCTCGGCCAGCTCGGGCGGCACGGTGGCGGCGTCGGGTTTGCGAGCCTTGCCGTCTTTCCAGGTGTAAAAGCCTTGCCCGCTCTTGCGCCCCAGTTCTTGGTGGTCCAGGTGCTGTTTCAGGCAGGTGGGCAAGGGGGTATCGGCGCTCAGTTGCATGCCGGCATCGCGGGCGATGTCCAGCCCGACGGTATCGGCCAGTTCCAATGGTCCCATTGGCATGCCGAATTGCTCCATGGCTTTGTCGACGGTGGCGGGGGACAGGCCTTCGTCCACGCAGCGCATCGCCTCCAGCATGTAAGGAGCCAGAACGGCGTTGACCAAGAAGCCGGGGCTGTCTTTGACCGGCAGCGGCAATTTTCCGATCTGGTGTACAAAAGCGTAGGCGGCGCTGCGCACATCGGGTGCCAACCGCGTGCTTTCCACCACTTCGACCAATGGCATGCGCGCAACCGGATTAAAAAAATGGATGCCCACCAGCCGGTCCGGCTGCAACAGGCTGCGACCCAGCTCGGTCAGCGACAGGCTGGATGTATTGGTGGCCAGGATCGCACCTGGTTTGAGCCGGGGTTCCAGGGCGGCGTACAGGGCTTGTTTGGCGTCGATATTCTCGAAGATGGCCTCCAGTACGAGGTCGGCGTGCGGCACGCCGTGGCCTTCGGGGTCTGGGATCAGCCGGTCCAGCGCGGCTTGTATCAGCCTGCGGTCTTTCAGGCGGCGTTGAAACAGGGCGGCGGCGCGCCCTTGCGCCTGGGCGATGCGGTCGCGGTCCTGGTCTTGCAGGGTGACGGTCATGCCTTTCAGGGCGCACAGGGCCGCAATATCTCCGCCCATGACTCCCGCCCCCACTACGTGCAGTCTGGCAATGTCCGCCGCTGTGGTGCGTTTGCCTATGCTTTTCAGCCGTTCTTGCAGATGAAAGACACGCAGCAGATTTTGTGCCGTATCGGATTGGGTCAGGCGTTCGATCAGTTCGGGGGCCTTCAGGGCATTACCATTGTGCTTTGCCCAGACGTCCAGAATGGCGCGCGGCGCGAGGTAATGGTGATAGGGGTCGCGCCGGTCTATTTGTTTGCTTACTTGGCGGGCCACCAGGGGGCGTAGCCAAGTCTGGTTGAGCAGGGCGGGAATACCGCGTGCCTTGCGTGCCGGTTTGCCGCTGAGTACGTGTTGGGCAGCGGCCTGCATGGCCAGCCGTGTCGGCACGCGCGCATCGGCCAGGCCAAGGCTGACGGCTTTGCGGGCGTCCACCGCTTTGCCGCTGAGCATCAGGTCCATGGCGGCAGCGGGACCGATCAGGCGGGGCAGACGCATCATCCCGCCCCAGCCGGGGAAGATGCCCAGCATGACCTCGGGCAGCGCCAGGCGTGTGTCGGGCACATCCACGACCAGACGGTAGCGGCAGGCCAGCGCCAGTTCCAGGCCGCCACCCAGGCAATGCCCCTGGATCAAGGCCAGCGTGGGATAGGGCAGCTTGGCTAGTTTGTTGAACAGCCGCCAGCCACGTGTGACCAGGGCCTGTCCTTTTTGTGCGTTATCCAGTTCGGCAAATTCGTCAATGTCGGCACCGGCAATAAAGCCGGCCGGCTTGCCGGAGTAGATCACCAGTCCGTTAGGCACCTGGCTGTTCAGATAATCCAAGACGCGCGCCAGCTCCTGGAGCACGTCGGCCGACAAGCGGTTCACCGCGCTGCCGGCGCAGTCAATTTTTAACCAGGCAATATGCTGTTCGTCGGTGGACAGGGCGAAATTCTGCAGTTCGAGCGAGGCGACGGGGATCATGATTGGGCTCCTTGCAGCGATTCGATGAGCATGGCACCGCCTTGGCCGCCGCCGATGCAGATGGCGGCCAGTCCCAGACGCAGATTGCGCCGGCGCAGTGCCTGAAGGCAGTGCAATACGATGCGGGCACCGGATGCGCCCACCGGATGGCCGATGGCGATGGCTCCGCCATCCACATTCAGTTTGTCCATATCCAGCAGGCCCAGCGCATCGCGCCCCAGATGCTGGCGGCACCAGGTGTCGTCGTTCCAGGCGGCGCGGCAGGCCAGAACCTGGGCGGCAAAGGCTTCGTTGATTTCCCATAGATCGGGGGCGTTCAGGCCTAGCCGGTTGCGCTCCAGAATGGGTGTGGCGGCAAACACCGGGCCCAGGCCCATGGTGGCCGGGTCCAGTCCGGCCCATTGCGTATCCAGAATACGGCCTATGGGTTCGAGTTTGTGTTCGTGTATGGCGGCTTCGCTGGCCAGGATCAGCAGCGCGGCACCGTCGGTGACCTGGGAACTGTTGCCGGCGGTGACATTGCCCCAGGGCGGATCGAACACGGGGCGCAGTTTGGCCAGTTTGTTGGGGGTGGAGTCGGCGCGTATGCCATCGTCCTGCGGGTAGTGCGTGCCGCGCGCGTCGGTCAGCGGCACGATTTCGTCGAAGGCCTTGTCGTGTTGGGCCTGCAAGGCCAGTTGATGGCTGCGGGCGGCGTAGGTATCCATGTCCTGGCGGGTGATGCCGAACTGGTGTGCCAGGTTCTCTGCCGTCTGTCCCATGGACAGGCCCACGATGGGGTCGGTCAGCCCCTTGAGCAGGCCGATGACCGGCTTGAACATATGGGGGCGCAGGCATCCCAGCGACCGCAGACGATCGGGCAGGCCGCGCGCTTTCCCCCAGCCGGCCAGCCAGCGCACCATTTCGTCACTGACCAGGACCGGCGCGCGCGACAGGGCATCCACGCCGCCGGCCAAGACCAGATCGGAGCGGCCTGTCTGGATGGACATGATGGCCGAGTCCAGCGCCTGCATGCCCGAGGCACAGTTGCGCATGACAGTCCAGCCAGGCACGCGATGTCCCGCGCCTAGACGCAGGGCCACAACGCGGCCGATATTGGTTTCGTCGGCGCTAGGGGCGGCGCAGCCCAGGATCACTTCGCTTAGGTCGGGAGCGGCAAAGCGTTGGCGCAGGAGTAGTTCGCGCCCTGTCTGTACGGCCAGATCGCCTGCCGAAAACGGGCCGGGTGCATTGCGTGCTTTCAGAAAGGGGCTGCGTGCGCCATCGATGATGTAGACAGGTTCAACGCTCATGGTCGGGTTCCTTGTTCATCGTCTGGGGAGGGGCGGAGTCGGGATGCAGATCGAACGGGAAGTCGTCCACGGCGATCACTCGGTCCCGCAGGGTGTTGCGTACCTTGACCATATCGTATTCTTGGGCAGTGATGCCACCGGCCTGAAACACCGCCTCGGCCAGATCGCGCACATTGGCTTTGGGGTTGGTGGCCAACTGACCATTTTTCTCGAACTGGCGGATTTTGGCGTCGATCTCGCGGGTGTTCAGGGTTGCCTGCAAGGCGGCTTCGATGGCTCCGACGGGTTCGTGTTCGTTGGGCGGCAGATAGGTGTCGTAGGTCAGGCGGTCGCGTGCGGCACCGGGCTGGGTCAGCAGCGTGGCTACGGCATGGTCTAGCTTGTCGCTCGGTCCCAGGCGGCGCGTGCCCAGCGGAAAGACCAGCAAGCGCAGCGCCCAGGCCAGTGGGCGGTTGGGCAAGTTGCGCAGCACACCATCTAGTGCCTGTTGAGTACGTTGCAAGGCATCTTGGGCCGCCCAATGGGCCAGCGGGGTGTCCTCGGTTTGCTGGCCTTCGTCGTGATAGCGCTTGAGCACGGCGCTGAGTATATACAGTTGCGATAGGGCATCGCCCAGGCGCGAGGACAAGCGTTCGCGCATTTTCAGTGAACCGCCCAGCACCAGCATGGACGCATCGGCTAATAGGGCGAAGGCGGCGCTGTAGCGACTGGCTTGTGCGTAGTAAGGCCGCATGGCGCGGGCTGTGTCGCCGGGCCCACGCAGCAAACGCCAGCCGCCCAGGCCCAGACCCAAGGCTCGAACCGTATTGGCCAGGGTATAGCGCACATGGGCCCAGAAGACGGTATCGAAGCGATGTAAACCTGCTTCGCGGTCGGTACTTAGCGCCGCTTTCATTTCGTCCAGAATGTAGGGGTGGCAGCGAATGGCTCCCTGGCCAAAGATGATCAGGCTGCGCGTCAGGATATTGGCCCCTTCCACGGTGATGCCTACGGGCAATTGTTGATAAGCCCGGCCCAGGAAATTGGACGGGCCCAGGCAGATGCCCTTGCCGCCGATGACATCCATGCCGTCGTTGACCACGATGCGGCCGCGTTCGGTAATGTGATATTTGACGATGGCCGAGACGACCGACGGTTTTTCGCCCAGGTCCACAGCGGCAGCGGTCATGGTCCGGGCCGCGTCCATGGCATAGGTGTGGCCGGCAATGCGCGCCAAGGCTTCTTCTACGCCTTCGAATTTGCCGATAGGGCTGCGAAACTGGGTGCGCACGGCGGCATAGCCGCCTACGGCGCGGCTGGTTAGCTTGGCCATGCCGGTAAAGGAGGCCGGCAGCGAGATGGAGCGGCCTGCCGCCAGGCATTCCATCAGCATGCGCCAGCCCTGGCCGGCCATCGCGGGGCCGCCGATAATGAACTCCAGCGGCATGAAAACATCGTTGCCGCGTGTCGGGCCGTTCATGAACATGGCGTTCAGCGGAAAGTGACGCCGGCCTGTCTGTACGCCCGGGTGGTCGCTGGGCACCAGGGCGCAGGTAATGCCGATGTCTTTTTCGTCGCCCAGCAGGCCATCGGGGTCGTACAGGCGAAAGGCCAGGCCCAGCAATGTGCAGACCGGAGCCAGGGTAATGTAGCGCTTGTCCCAGGTGACTTTCATGCCCAGCACTTGGCGGCCTTGCCACTGACCCATGCACACAATGCCGGAGTCGGGAATGGCGGCGGCGTCCGAACCGGCCCAGGGGCTGGTCAGTGCAAAAGCAGGTATATCGCGTCCGTCCGCCAGGCGCGGCAGGTAGTGCTGCTTTTGCTCGGGGGTGCCATAGTGCAGCAGCAGTTCGGCCGGACCCAGCGAGTTGGGCACCATCACGGACACGGACAGCGCCGAGTTGCGCGTGGACAGCTTGGCGACCACGGCGGAATGGGCTTGCGCGGAAAAGCCGCGCCCGCCGTACTCTTTTGGGATGATCAGGCTAAAGAATCGATTTTGTTTTAAGTAATCCCAGACCGGCGGCGGCATGTCCAGGTCGTGCTGGCTTAATTGCCAATCGTCGATCATGGCGCAGACGGTGTTGACTTCGTTGTCCAGAAACTGGCGCTCGTCGTGGCTTAACTGAAAAGGTGGGTAGCCATTGAGTGTGTCCCAGTCTGGTTTGCCGCGAAACAGCTCACTTTCCCACCAGACCGTGCCAGCCTCCAAGGCGTCGCGTTCGGTTTGCGACATGGTGGGCAGCACGCGGGAAAACGCCTGGTAGATGGGGCGGCTCAGCCATTTCATGCGCAGCTCCCGGTTTTTCAGAAGGTAGGCGCAGCCAAGCAGGATCAGTATCAACAGTGCAGTCAGAAACATAGGAACTCCGGCTAGCTAAAGTGAAGGAACGCGCCGCCAGCTTCAGGTACAGGACAGCGGGCGTGGCGTAGTTGATGATTCGGGCAGGGGGGCACGCAGACCGCCCAGCAGAAAACTCATCAGGCGCTCTTGCAGTTGTTGGTCGCTGTCTTGGCTGTCGTTCAGGGGCAGATGCAAAGCCCGACGCAGCGATTGCGTGCCCATAAGCGCGTACGAGGTGGCACCCAGCATGAAATGAAAACGCCAGATGATTTCTTCCTCGGGGACACTGGGCAGGGATTCGAGCAGGGCCTGCTTGAAGGGCAGAAAAATGGCGACCTGCTCGTCCCAACAGATGGACTGGATAAAGTCCTGGGGGGCGGGCCTGTCGCCGCCAGGCAGGGGGATAAAGGAGCGGTTCGGGCCTTCGCCGGCCAGGCGGATCAGCGGGCCGAAGAAAGCGTCCACAACTTGCGAGGCTTTAAGTGGTCCTGTGCCCGCCAGTTGACGGTAGTGCGCGAGTTTTTCCAGGCGTTCGCGGTTGATGGCGTTCAGGCGGCGTTGGAATACCGCCTGGGTCAGGCCATCTTTGCTGCCGAAGTGGTAGTTGACGGCGGACAGATTCACGCTTGCCTGCGCCGTAATTTGGCGCATGGACGTGTTTTCGTGGCCGTGCAGCGCGAACAGTTGTTCGGCTGCGTCGAGAATGGCGGCTTGTGTACGATCGGAGCGCTTCACCCTTTTCCCTTTATTCAAACAGTTGTTTGAATATGCTAGCGGGTCTGGGGTGAAAGAGGCAGTAGGGCTTGCCCCTAGCCGTTCGGACGTGGGCAGCTCGGGGGCATCCTATTCGGATGTCCCCGCGTTGCGCTTAGATTTGCGTGACGAATTTGGTGATCAGGTAGCCATCGAAGGTTTCTGCGCCGCCTTCGCTGCCAATGCCGCTGTCCTTGATTCCGCCGAACGGTGTTTCGGGCAAGGAGCTGCCGAAATGGTTGATGTTGACCATGCCCGCCTCCAGCTCGTTCGCCAATTGGTGCGCGGCTTGCAGGGATTGTGTAAAGGCGTAGGCGGACAGGCCGAAGGGCAGGCTATTGGCGCGCCGGATGGCATCGTCCAGGTCGGTGTAGCGGGTGAGCGGGGCAATGGGGCCGAAAGGCTCTTCGGTCATCAGCATGGCGTGGTCGGGCAGGTCCGTGACCACGGTGGGCGAAAAGAAAAAGCCTTCGCCTTCGATGCGCTCCCCGCCCAGAATGACTTTGCCGCCCAATTGGCGGGCGTTGTCCACAAACTGCTTCATGACCGGGACACGGCGTTCGTGCGCCAGAGGACCCATCTGGGTGTCGGGGTCCAAGCCGTCGCCTACGCGCACGTTGGCCAGCTCGTCGGTGAAGCGCTGCACGAAAGTGTCGTAGATGTCGTCATGAATATAAAAGCGAGTGGGCGAGATGCATACCTGACCGGCATTGCGGATCTTGAAGCGGGCCAAGTGGCGGGCGGCACGTGCCACGTCGGCATCGGGCAGTACCAGCACGGGCGAATGACCGCCCAGTTCCATCGTGATGCGCTTCATGTGCGCGCCGGCCAG
>JQGF01002602.1_pt1 | contig 9978 bp, 4 predicted proteins | sample 210201 | NCBI WGS metagenome assembly JQGF01 (sample SAMN02947780, study PRJNA257236) | wastewater metagenome | biome: Domestic wastewater sediments; material: Domestic wastewater soil sediments and water; isolation source: domestic wastewater sediment treated with ammonia and hydroxylamine at...
TGGTGACCCATTCGCTGGGAGGGGTCGAGCTGCTCAAACTGGCCGAACCGCCACGTGGCATTCCTCGTCGCCCGGGAGCCTTGTACTGCTACATCGATCCCATGTCGCCGGGCTGGGCGGCACTGGAGCAGACACGCGCAGTGTCCTTGGTTGCGCTGGGCGCGCCCGAGAACCTGCAGATTGAACTGATTGTCAGCAAATGGTGAGCGCGATGCCCATGATACAGGACAGTAGCCTGGCTTCTTTCTTTTTGACGGTCATGCGTCAGGCGCGTACTCACTTTTCTCAGGAAGCCGATGCAGCCCAAAGCGGTGCGGCGTTGATCGAGGCGCTGGATCAGGCCTGCGCGCGCGCCCGTGAGCGCGGCTATGAACAGGCCGAGGTCGGTGCCGCCCTGTTTGCGATTGTGGCCTGGATTGACGAGGCGGCCATGACCAGTCCCTGGCCCGGGGCCGGACACTGGCGTTTGACGCCGTTGCAGCGTCATTACTTTGCCACCACGCGCGCTGGCAGCGAGTTTTATCAACGGTTGCAGGCCCTGCCCGAGAATGCCACGCAGGTGCGTGAGGTGTACGGCCTGGTGCTGGTTGCCGGATTTCAGGGTGAATATGCGGCGCGCGCGCCCGGTGAGTTTGAGTCCTGGCGAGTGCAGTTGCTCGAGCAGATACGTCATGAGCAGGGCATGCCGGGTTTTGCGGCGGGACAGGCGCTGTTTCCGCAGTCGGGTACCGGACAGGCCACGCCCCCGCGGCCAGCCGGGCGATTGACGGGGCGGCCCAGTGGATACACGGTGACGCTGCTGCTGGCACCCTTGCTGCTGGTGCTGGTGCTGTATCTGTATCTGGATCACTCACTGGCCAATCTGGCCAGCGCTTTGTTGATGGACCATTGATATGTTGAAACGAAGTTTGCGTGTGCTGGGCTTCTTGGCGCTGCTGCTCGTGCTGACGGGGCTGGCCTGGTTGTATGTGATGCACAAGGGCTGGCCGCTGTGGGCCTTGCCAACGCTGGTGCTGGTCGCACTATTGCTGATCTGGCTGGCCGCGGGGCTGCGTCGGCGCTGGCTGGCGTGGCGTTTGCGCCGGCGTCTGGCGCGCGACATGCCGCGTGTGGTGGGCAGCCAGCATGCCGCGTTTGACGCCCAATGGGGAGCCGGCTTGCAGGTGCTGCGTCAGGCACGACTGGGGGGACGGCGTTCATCGTTGTATGCCTTGCCCTGGATGCTGAGCCTGGATGTTGGACCTTGCCAGACTCAGGACGATTATGCCCGGCTCGCGGTGCAATCGCTGCCCGCAGCGGGGCCAGGCCTGGATCAGGGCGTGGGCTGGTTTTTCATGAAAGCCAGTGTCATGGTGTGGGCTGGGCCGGTGCTCGGCGCGGATGAGCACACGGCCCAAGAAGCGGCATGGTCGCGTCTGTTGCACCAACTGATGCGCACGCGCCGACGCGAGCCGCTTAACGGCTTGGTTTTCAATATCGACTTGTCCTGGCTATTGCAGGCCAATCAGGAACAGTTGCAGGCGGCGGGCAAGCAGATGCGGGCTCGCCATGATGCCTTGGCGCGTGTTTTTCAGGCGCGCATTCCTGTCTGGCTGATGTTGCAAGGGGGCGAGAAGGTTCCCGGTCTGTCTGCCTGGCTGCAGCAATTGCCGCCCGAGGTCTACGATCAGGCGCTGGGCTATATGGTGGGCGGACAAGGGGCCGAGCAGGGCTCGCTGCAGTTTCTGGCGCAGGCGTTCGAGTCCGTGGGGCGACGAATGGCGCAATTGCGGATTGTACTCGGTCAGCATGGAGTGCAGCCTGCGCCGGTGTTTGAATTGCCCGAACGTATCGCGGCACAACAAGCCATCCTGCAAGACTTGCTGGCCCCGGCTTTCGAGGCCACGCCGTATTCGGCCACCCCTTTATTGCGTGGCCTGTACTGGCAGGTGCGCACTCCGCATCAAACTCGTGAAGGCATTGCCTTTGCCCGCGACGTGCTCGATCGCATCCTGCCGTCTTGCCGGTATGGCTGGCAAGTCTTCGACCGCTGGTCGTCCTGGCGCCGTGTGTTGCGTCATTCTCTGGTTCTGGCCTGGCTGCTCTTGTGTGGTGCGCTGGCAGGCGGCTTGTTTTACTCCAGTGAACGCGCGCGCTCGAGTTTGCAAGCCTTTGCGGCCCAACCGTTGCAGCAGCTCGAAACACGCATGCAAAAGGGTGCGCTGGACGAAGATGTGCAGTCGCTCAATATCTGGCGCAGTGCCATTGGCAGGCTGGACAGCGCCAATCACGGCATCCAGGCCTGGTTGCCGTTTCAGGGCCATGTGCGCCAGGTACAGCAGTTTTACCAGCAACGTTTTGTGGATGCGTTCCGGCGCGAAATCCTGCAGGCGTTTCTGGACCCATTGATTGTGCAGGATCTGCCACGCGTCAGTCGTAGCGGCAGCGAGACAGAAGTGGCTGCCTGGAGTCAGTATTTGGTGCGTCGCATCAATCTGGTGGCCGGCCAGTTACGCGGCAGCCCGCTTGAAGGTCGGCCTTTGCCGGGCATGGAGCTGGCGACCTTGTATGGCGACTCGGCCTCCCGGCAAGTCGGTCTGCAGACGGGTGTGCTGCTTGGTCAACAATATGTGGATTATCTGCGCTGGTCCCCCGAGCGGGTTCAACTGCAAGGGGAGCTGGATGCGTTGCAGGCTGCGCTGCGCCAGTTGGGCTTGCGGGCTCGCTCGCCCTCCTGGTTGCTGGCCTGGGCGGATTTTCAAAACAGCATCCGCCCGATTACGCTGGCGGATTTCTGGAGTGTCCGGCCCGATGCTAGGGCGCCTGTGATCGCTGCCGGTTTGACGCAGACCGGTACGGCAGCGATCTCGGGCTTTGTCCAGGAGCTGGCCGAAGCCTCGGGTGAGCGCAGTTTCTGGATGGGGCAAAGTGATGTGCTGGAACAGGGTTTCCGGCAACTGTCCTACGACGCCTGGTATCGCTTCATTGTGCGCTTTAACGATGCCCGTTTTTATTTGCAGACCGAATCGGATTGGGATGGCGCCATCAGCAGTCTGTTTTCAGTGGCTGATCCCTATGCCCGTCTTTTTGAAGCGGTCGATGGGCTGTTTCAGCAGGTGCCTGCCGGAGAACGCCCGGCTTGGGTGGCTAGCATGCTGACGTTGCAGCAACTGCGTCTGGCCGCCCGTCAGGCCCCCGCCCAGGAGGGTCTGGCAGGCTGGCTGGATCAGGCTCAACGCGTCAATGCACTGGGGCATGTGGGGCTGCGCTCGGTGCAGCAGGGGGAGTCGTTGACACAAAGCGTGCAGGGCGTCAGCGCCAGTCTGGCGGGCATTGCGCCGTTGCGTGCCTATCAGACTCAACTTGCCGATGCGATCAAGCGCTTGTTGCAGGGGCCGGGCAGCGCGCAGGAACTGGCACGCCAGACCTGGGGGTTTGGACAGGACCCGCAAGTGCAAGAGTCGTTGCTGCACGATGCCCAACACAGTCTGGATGACTTGCGCACCCAGTTGCAGCGCGATACAGCCCGTGAGGATGCCGTGTGGACTCTGATGCGTGGTCCGCTGGCCTTGGTGCTGGATTACACCGCCCGGCGCACCGCCTGCGGTTTGCAGGATCAATGGGCCGCTTCGGTCTTGAGTGTGGTACAGGGTGTGCGCAGTCCCGTCCTGGCCTATGAACTGTTGTACGGTGATCGTGGCACCGTGCCTCAGTTCTTGCAGGGTGATTTGCGCTACTTTGTGAGCCGTGATGCGCAAAGTTACGGACCGCGCAGTGCGCTGGGGCAGAGCATGCCGCTTAGTGGGCAGTTCTATGCCTACGCGAACGCCGTTCAGGCGCGGCAGGTGGCGCATGCCGAAACGCGCCTGCACGATGAACAGGCGGCGCGTGTGCGCGGTAGCCAGATCGAAACCTTGCAGCAGGAGCTGGCTGAGCTGGATAAACAGGCCAAAGCGGTTCAGTCCTTGGCCGCGGCCGTTGTGATCGATGCCGAGCCGCCGCTGCTCAACACCGGGGCGCGTCAATTGCCTCAACGCACCCGCCTGAGTTTGCAATGTGCCAGCGGTGTGACGCGGCTGGATAACTTCAACTTCCCCTCCAGGGCTACCTTTGCATGGGCACAGGGGCAGTGTGGTGATGCAGTGCTGCAGATTCAGTTTCCAGGCTTTGTGCTGGAGCGGGTCTATCCGGGCGCAGAAGGCTTTATCGACTTTTTGCACGAGTTCAGCAGTGGTGAGCACCGTTTCCAGGCCAGCGACTTCCCGCAGCAAGAAGAGCGTCTGATCGATGCCGGCGTACAGTGGCTGGTCTTGAACTGGCGTTTGCAGGGGCAACGTAATCTGGTGGATAACGTGAACCAGTTGCATCGCATTCAGGCCCGACAGGCTCAGATCAACGAGCAATTGCTGACCCTGCGCGAGGCGCAGTCCGGCGTGAGCAGTCCGATGGCGCAACCGAGCTGGACGCAGGATCTGGTGCCCGAGCGCATTGTGACCCAGTGCTGGCGTTCGCCAGTAACGGTGTTTCAGGAGGAGGGACCATTGTCGCCCGATTCGGCCCCGACTGCACCGGCACCGCAAAAGCAGGCTGTTCAGCCCGCTTCAAAACGGGCCGCCAAACCTGCGCCCGAGCAAGTGGCGGCCTCATTAGCGACGCCGGCTCAGGAGCGGTCGCAGCAGGGCTGGCGTGTTCAGGTGGGGGTGTTTGCCGATCCCCGCGCTGCCGTGGAGCAATTGGATGCGCTGGGGATTGACGCCGTGCAGATTCCCTTGCCTCGTCCGGGACGCAAAGATCTGTACCGGGTGCAAAGCCCGGTTTATGACAGCCGCGAACAAGCCCGCATCGTGGCCGGGCAGATTGCCCAGGCCTTGCGGGTCAACCCGGAATTAGTGCCTGGCGATCGTTAAGCCAGTGCTGGTAGGCCAGCAGCCCATGCTGGTCCATGCTTTCCCGGGCCTGCTGCCAGTGTTGGCTGGCCAGGTCCGGGCATTGGCGCTGTAGCCAGATATCGCCGCGCAGACACTGTATTTCTGGAAGCATCAGCACGGAACCGTGTTGTTCGCTGATCTGTTCGGCTTCGGCCAATACGGCAAACGCGGCGTCGTCGCGCGCCAGGCTAAGCAGGGCGCGAGCCAGCATGCACAGTTGTCCTTCCACAGCAACAGGCATATCCATGCGTATACGTTCGATCGCGGCCTGCATGGGCTCAATCAGGTCCGCGTTGCGGGTCTGTAGCACAGCGGGTAGTAATTGATGCATCTGCGCCAGTGCAATCCAGACCGTATCGGACTTGGCCGGTGACTGCGTTCCAGTCAACGTCAAACTCTCCTGAGCCATTTCCTGCAGATTTCCGGCCAGGTAGTAAATACGCATCAGATGTAGCCGGGAGGCAATGGCGCCCGCCAAAGGATGATGGTGGTAGCTGGCCAGGGTGATGGCGTGGCGGGCATTTTGCAAACCAGTGGAAAAATGGCCTTGTAAGGCCTGACACAATCCCAACGAGGCATAGGCCAGCGCCTGCGAGGGCTTCTGGGATGGCAGGGCCTGGGCATCCTGGGGTTCAGCCGACATGCCGATCAACGGCAGGGCCCGCACCAGCAACGTTTCTGCCTGTACCGGATCGCCCCGCCACAGGCGATGCTGGGCCAATGCGTACCAGGCCCAGCCTTGCCAAGCCTCGTTGAGTTGATCCTGAGACAAGCGCAGTACTTTTTCGGCAATCGGCAAGGAGCCGTCCAATTGTCCGCGATTGTGGCGGGTCAACCATTCGCCCCACAGGCTGGCCAGCAAGGTCAGGGGCTCTTCAGGGTCCCTCAGCTCGTTGACCTGCTCGAAGGCTTCTACCGAACGGGGAGAGCCCGGGCCCGTGGCCGCGGTGCTTAAGGAGGCTTTAGTCAGGTGCAGTGCAAAACTGGTTTGTGAATGCACGGTGGGATCGGCGATGAAGCGCCGGCTGCGTAAAGCCTGTGACAGGTAGCGCTCGGCTTCCTGTAACTGGCCGTGTTCGAGTGCGTGCTCGATGGCGCGTTGCCACCACTGGACCGTATCCTGGTAGCGAACTTGCCCCAGTAGGGTGGCAATAGCCGATGGCGCGTGATTATGCTCGACCATATGCTCGGCCAGCCGTCGTCCGAGTCGTTCACGCTCGGGACGGATAATGAGCTGGCGCAGACAGTTGCCCAGTATATCGGGGCAGCGCCAGCGGGATTGCTCGGTGGACATCAACCATTCATGCTGCTCCAGGATCTGCAAAGCGGTACGGATGGTCGATTGGGGTTGCTCCAGCAAACGGCTGGCAAGGCGCTCGTCAATATTGGGCAGCAGGGCTGCCAAGTAGGCCAGTTCGCGTTGGAGCGGCGTCAGGCGGCGCAAATGGGCGGCGCACTGGTCCAGCAAGCGCGGCACCAGGGTCAGGTCCTGACCGAGCTGATATAAGTGCAGCAGTTCGCGTGCCAGCATGGGGCTGCCTTCACTGTGCTCGATGATGTGCGTGCGAATATCGCGAGGCAGCTTGATCGAGCGGCTGCGCTGACTGATCAGTTCATTCATGTCCTGGTGGGCGAGTGCGCCAATCCGCAAGGGCAGGACAGGCCAGGACTCGGGCAAGGCCTGGCGAGAGGTGGCCACGATGCGCAGCCGCTCCTCGCCTGCCAGCAGACGCTGCAACAATTGTAGGCTGGCGGCATCACACCAGTGCAAGTCCTCCCAGGTCAGCAACAAGGTCTGGTTCCGACAAAGCGCGTGCAACAGGGCCAGCAAGACGTGTTGCGTTTGTTCACGCACTACGCTCTGGCCGAGTGTGGACGGTTCAATCAAGGTCTGATGCAGAATATCGGCCTGCGCAACGCTCAGGTCGTACTGGGCCATCAATCGTTGATGTAGCTGCGTGTCCTGCTCGCCGTTACGGGTGTCGGCGGTATTCGGTGTGACATATCGCAGCTCTTTTTGCAGCCAGCGCAGTACCGGCGCGTAAGGGCTGCGTACATCATTTTCCTGGGTCTGCAGCCCCACGACGGCACCTTCCACATTGCGCACATAGTCCTGCAGCGAACGCAGCAGCTTGGTCTTGCCCATTCCGGTATGACCATGCAGCAACAGCATGCGTGGCGCCGCGCTAAGACGACCGCTCCAGTATTGAAGCAGAATATCGAACTCGCGCAGCCGTCCGTGAATGCGGCCGGTATCGGTGGCGGTTTCGCTCAGGCGTAACTGGTATGAGGATGGTTCTTTGCCTGATGGCAAGGCCTCCAGAGACCAGGACGACAGGCGTGCAGCCGCCTGACTGCTGAGCAAGACCGCCCCATTGTCTGCTTGCCAGGCCAGGGAAATGACGGATTGGCAGAGCAAATGGTGTGCGTTGATGGGCGTGGTCGGATCAATGGGCAGTACATCAGCATGAACGGCCAGGCCAAGACTGACTTGGGCTGGCCGGCTGAGACCGGCCAGCGTGCGCGCCAGGGTCAGGGCAGGGGCCACGGGACGCTCATTGATGGCGGGGTAGCCGAAATGCGCCAGCAAGGTGGCGTTATGTTCCTGTTCTATCCAGGCCCCGTGTTCGCGAGCACAGCGCACCACCCGCTCATGCGTTTCGCGCAGGAGAAAGGTTCTGGTTTCGTAATCCGTCTCCATGGAATCGTCGCCGCTGTCAGGGTTGGGGCGCCAGCCAATGGCAATGGCTACCGTAGCCATGGCCCGAAAGTGGTAGCCTTCGGGATCGGACGGCCCATGTAAGGCGGGCGCTGCGTTAACACCGGTGCCTAGCAAAGCGCGCGTCTGTGCGTCAGGTTGTACACCCAGACGCTGCTGGAGCACATCGCAACATTGCTGATAGGCCAGCATGGCCGCGTCATGATCATTGTCCTGCACCAAAAGTCGGATAAGTAAGCGGTGGCAGGATTCATCCTCAGGCCACAGATTGACCCAGGTTTTGGCATACGCCAGGGCTGCCTGCTGCTGTTCGCTGGCCATCAATGCCTTGATCAGATGGTGTCGGCATTGCGCCAGCTCGATGTCCAGGCGTGCATTCCAGTTGTTGTGCCAGCTCATTAAACTGTCACTACCGGGCAATTTAAGGCCCTCCAGAAATGGACCTTGGTACAGGCTTAGTTTGTTGCGCGCTTCGTCCAGCTCGGTCGCCGTGGAACTGCCTATGTACAGAACGTCACTCCAGACGGTATCGGACTCCAGTGTCAGGCTTGCCGTGGAGCTGAGCAGCACCTTGGACAGGGGGGCCAATGCCTGACGCAACACATACAAGGCATGGCGCACCCGAGCGCGCCCCTGCTCGGGGTCGCTCTCGGGCCAGAGCATATCGGCCAGCTTGACTCGTGCTATTGCCTGGCCCTGTGCCAGCACCAAAAGAGCGAGCAGCAGCTTGACCTTGTCATAACTTAACAGGTGACTGCGGTCCTGCCCGTCGATCAATAAACGAAAGGTTCCCAAACAATAGAGTTCAATTCGGTTGGGACTCTGTCTCGAGATCCCCGTTTGCATTCCCATCTTGTTTTCCATCCCTGCCGACTGCACCCTGCGTTAGTAAATGTTAGAGTGATGCAACAAAAGGCTTCATTCTGGTTTGCAGGCGTTTATTTTTGGTTTAACCGGGAAGGAAACCTGATCCCCAATACCGCTATGAGGGATCCATCAAGCTTGGCCGCGCGAACACAAGGCATGCAGCGGGCCGCGTCGGCTTGTAACAAAACTAATTAGGCCTCTGATTTATTACGCGGCTGTGGCAAAACCCAGATCACATGGGCGGCGATAATTGGCTGTTAATGGCTTTGTGAGGGTTACGGCGGCTCAAACGCGACATCACATGGCGCTGAAAAAACGACTATTGGCGGGCCGGTCTGCGTAGCATGATCGACGGGAGCAGGGTACAGGTCCCGATAGAATGGTGTTGCTCCGGCCGTGCTCAGATTCGCCAGAAATGTCGCGCATGGCTGGTCTTGCGCTTTGCACGCAAGGCTCAGGGCGGTTGCCCTTGTCGGCTCGGGTCTGCGCCCCAATCTTATGGTGCTTTCCTTGTCGGGATTTGACGTGTACTCAGAACGGCTGGGGCACCAGAAGTCATTGTTTCTCCCTGTACTGGGCACAGACCGTTCCCTCCATGTGGGATTGTTCAATGCTAGTTACGAGCAAATCACTACACGCCGTATGCAGTGGGTGTCCGCTTCCCTCTAGAAGGCAAACAACCCAGATACTTTTGACCTTGCGTTTAAAAGAAGGGGCTTGCCGTACACAGTTGCGTATTAAAACGACTATGGCGATTGTGGAGGCTTAATGGATATGGGCTGAGTCGTTGAGTGCTTAGCCAGGCGTTTCGTCATAGTCTTGCAACATGGCTATGAGTGAAAAAGAGTGCAAATTCTCTTTGAATTGTTTTTATCGAGCATGCTTTGGAAAAGAGAAAAATTTTAAGCCTGAGCTTGCAGAATGTGTGTTAAAAACGCGTGGCTTTTGGAATTATTCCGAGCTGATCGTTTAATACAATTTGTATCTTTTTATATAAAATGACACACATCATAAAATTAATTATTTCGTTTTTAACCCTGATAAGTCTTGGTGGCTGTGCTGCTGAAATAGGCTCCGCGTTAGGTATTCAGCTCATAGAAAAACCGATGGTAAGGGGGGAGAGCATAGAAAAATATCGTGATGCTTTTGGTCGTAGCGGGGAAGTTGAAACCGTTTTGAATGGAGAGCCTGCCTATAAGTGGAATCTTTCCTACTACCAACGAGTCACCGTGGAGGCAGATACTTACGCATACCATAACTTGGATCGACCAGGAATGACGACAGGTATTATTTATGAGGACAGAGACATACTCCGTCCCTGTCAGCTAACGATGTCCTACGATCCAAAGACGCGTTTGGTGACGGATTTTGAACTCACCAATCCCGCAAAATGTGGCGAAGTCCGACGTGCATTGCGGGAAATTTAACAACAAAAAACAGTAATGATAATAAAAACCAAGAATCAAAAAATAAGAGTGTAAATAG
>JQGF01002318.1_pt1 | contig 9932 bp, 8 predicted proteins | sample 210201 | NCBI WGS metagenome assembly JQGF01 (sample SAMN02947780, study PRJNA257236) | wastewater metagenome | biome: Domestic wastewater sediments; material: Domestic wastewater soil sediments and water; isolation source: domestic wastewater sediment treated with ammonia and hydroxylamine at...
TACAAAGGCGACTGCTGCTGGACGGCGCGTGTCGTCATGCAGCGTTATGTGGTCTCGGCCAAGGAAACGAATAAAGCCTTGTTTTTCCAGCTGGAGCTCTCCGGGCTGGGCGGCATAGGCAACGACCCCATGCGTTTGCTGCGCGACCGGGTAATAGGTTACGAGCCCGTGTCCGAGCCCGTGCCGGAAAAAACGATCTACGAGAGGTATGAATAATATGCGTTTCAGCTTGAACAACCGTACCCTGGCGCTGGCTCTGGCAGCCGCCCTGGGCCTGGGCGCGGCCCAACCTGTCTGGGCGCAGGCCAAGCAAGCCAAAGCGGCGCAGTCCACCGCTCCGCAGTTTGTGGACGGTATTGCCGCCGTGGTCAATGATGAAGTCATTACCTTGCGCCAGGTCGAGCTAGAGGCGGCGCAGGTGCGTGCGCAATTACAGCATCAAAAGATTCCAGCTCCTGATCAGGACGTGTTGCGCAAACAAGTGCTGCAACGCCTGATCAATGAGCGCCTGGAACAGCAGGAGGCGCGTGTACTGGGTATTCGCGTGGCACCCGAGCAGGTGACCGACGGCGTGCGCCTGATCGCCTCCCGCAACAAAATGACCGAGGCCCAATTGCGTGCCGAAGTCGAAAAAAATGGTATCAGCTGGGATCAGTACCTGGTCAATCTGCGTCAGGAGATCCTTTTGGATCAACTGCGCATGCGGGCCGTGGACAGCTCCATCAACATTACGGATGCCGACATCGATACCTATCTGCGCGCGCAGGGTGGCGGCGCAGGGCTGGCCTCCTTGGGGCAGCCGGCCGCCCAGCAACAGGACGGGCCGGTCACGCTGGCTCAGATTCTGGTTCGGGTGCCCGAGAATGCCGATGCCAGTGAGCAAGACCGCTTGCGCCGCAAGGCTGAAGGCTTGCTCGCCCAAGCGCGTTCGGGCGCGGATTTTGCCGGTCTGGCTGCGTCCAGCTCGGACGGTCAGGAAGCCTTGAGCGGTGGTGTGTTGGGGACCCGTTCGCAGTCCGACTGGCCTGATTTGTTTGTACAGGCTATTCATACTTTGGAACCGGGGCAGGTTTCGGGCTTGGTGCGCAGCGGACAGGGTTTCCATATCCTGAAACTGCTCGAGCGCGGCTCTACCGGTGCGCCGGTCACCACGACGCAGGCACCAGGTGCCGGCGCGGTGCAGTCCGGTCCCATGATGGTTACCCAGACGCACGCCCGCCATATCCTGGTCAAGCTGTCCAAGGTAAGGACCTCGGAGCAGGCGCGCCAGCGTGTGGAGCAATTGCATCAGCGCTTGAACAACGGCGAGTCCTTCGAAGCCTTGGCCAAGAGCTATTCGGAAGACAGCAGCGCGCCGCAAGGCGGCGATCTGGGCTGGCTGTCGCCTGGCGAGACGGTGCCTCCTTTTGAGCAGGCCATGGACAAACTGGAACCGGGCAAGATCAGCGGTCCGGTGCAGTCCCAGTTCGGCTGGCACCTGATCCAGGTGGTGGAGCGCCGCACCCGCAACATGGAAAACGAATACAAGCGCATGCAGGCGCGCCAGATATTGTTCCAGCAGCGGGCCGAGCCGGCGTTCGAGGACTGGCTCAATGGTTTGCGCGGCCGCGCTTATATAGATAATCGCCTGGACCCCGAGTCCAGCACGCGCAAACGGTAAGGATCACTATGGCGCAGCATCAGGCGCGCAAGCGTTTTGGACAGAACTTTCTGGAAGATGAGGCCATCATCGACCAGATCATCCGGGCCGTTGGCCCGCGAGCCGTCGACAATCTCGTGGAAATTGGTCCGGGCCTCTCGGCCCTGACCCGGCCGCTTAGCCAGGCGGTCGAGCATTTGCGCGTCGTCGAGATCGATAGGGACTTGGCGTCGCGCTTGCGCCATCAGTATTCCCCAGACAAGCTGGAAATCATCCAGGCCGATGCGCTGACGGTGGATTTTTCGGCCTTGGGGCCGCAATTGCGGGTGGTGGGCAATCTGCCTTACAACATCTCCAGCCCTTTGCTGTTTCATTTGCTGGATCATGCCGATGCGGTGATCGATCAGCATTTTATGTTGCAGCGCGAGGTCATCGATCGCATGGTGGCCAAGCCTGGTTCATCCGACTACAGCCGTTTGTCCGTCATGCTGCAGTCGCGCTATCGCATGACTAAGCTGTTCGAGGTGCCGCCCGAGGCGTTCAACCCGCCGCCGCGCGTGGTGTCGGCCGTGGTACGCATGGTGCCTTTGCCGGCGGACCGTCCACAGGCAAAAAGCGCCGCTGCTTTTGGGCAAGTGGTCGCCCGCGCCTTCGCGCAGAAACGCAAGATGTTGCGCGGTGGACTGGGTGACTGGGCCGCCAGCATTGACTGGGACGCCCTGGGTATTGCCCCTACTGCCCGTCCAGCGGATTTGTCTTTGCAGCAGTACATCGCTTTGGCCGACCACTTGTTGGACAAGGGCGTAGTACGCGTCGCCTGATTATCCAAAAAACCAGTAGCACACGCCAATAGAGGCCAGCACGCCTGCCAGGTCCGCCACCAGTGCGCAGGGTACGGCGTGCCGGGCGCGCTGTATGCCTACCGCGCCAAAATAGACCGCCAGCACATAGAAAGTGGTTTCCGTGCTGCCTTGTACGGTAGCGGCCAGCAAGGCGGGAAAGCTGTCTACACCGTGGTGCTGCATGGTTTCGATCAGTAATGCGCGGGCGGCCCCACCCGAAAAGGGCTTGACCAGGGCCGTGGGCAAAGCATCAATGAATCGGGTATCCAGGCCCGACAGGCCGACCAGCCAGCGTATCAGGTCCAGCACGATGTCCAGCGCACCGGAGCTGCGCAAAATGCCTACCGCGCACAGCATGGCGACCAGATAGGGGAGTAGGTCGCGGGCGACGGCAAAGCCTTCTTTTGCGCCTTCCACAAAGCTGTCGTACAGCGGCACCTTGCGTCGCCAGCCTATCAGCAGAAACAGCCAGATAATGCCCAGCAGGGTCAGATTTCCCAACAGGGACGAGAGGGTCTGAATGGCGGCCGAACTCAGTGTGGCCAGCAAGGCCATGAACGTGCCCAGCAGCACGGCCAAGGCGGCGAACCACAGCATCAGGACCGGATCAAGTAGTCGCAGACGTTGAGTCAGGGCAACACAAAGCAGGCCGGTCAGCGATGACGCGGTGGTGGCCAGGAGAATGGGCAGAAAGATCAGGGTCGGGTCTGCCGCGCCTTGTTGGGCCCGGTACATGAATATGCTGACCGGCAAAAGTGTCAGCGAGGATGCATTGAGCACCAGAAACAGGATCTGCGCGTTGGTGGCCGTGTCCGGGCGCGGGTTCAGGCTTTGCAAAGCCTTCATGGCACGCAGGCCGATGGGGGTGGCGGCATTGTCCAGGCCCAGGCCGTTGGCGGCGAAATTAAGGGTGATCAGACCCAGCGCGGGATGACCGCGCGGGACATCGGGCATCAGGCGGGCAAACAGCGGTGTCAGCCAGCGGCCCAGCACGTCGATCAGCCCGGCCCGTTCGGCGATTTTCAGAAATCCCAGCCACAGCGTCAGGGTGCCGAACAGCAGCAGCATCAGTTGTACGGATAGGGCTGCCATGTCGAACAGGCTGCGCACCATGTGCGCAAAAATATCCGCCTGTCCTTGGACCAGCCATTGATAGAAGCCGCTGACGGCGGCGATCAGAAAGAAAATCAGCCAAAGTGTATTGAGCATGTTGTCGGCAGCGCGCCAAGAGACTGGGAGCCAGGCAAGATTGTCGCAGACTCGGGGTATTAAGGTGATAATGAAGCTTGAGTGCCGCATCATGTTTCGGAGACATTATGGACTGGAAAGCCTGGCGTAGAAAATGGTTGACTATCCCCTTGTATCGCATGGGACAGAATGCCTTGCCACGCTTGTCCGCCACCGAGCGGCAAGCCATCGAGGCGGGCGACGCCTGGTGGGAGGCGGAGCTTTTTTCCGGCCGCCCTGATTGGCAGAAGTTGCTTGCAGTGCCACCGGCCCGGCTCGATGCCCACGAACAGGCTTTTATCGATGGTCCGGTCGCGCAGTTGTGCAAAATGCTCGACGAATGGGACAACCAGTGGCACAGGGGTGATCTGCCCGCCGAGGTCTGGATTTTTTTGCGCGAACACGGCTTTTTCGGCTTGATCATTCCGGCCGAGTACGGAGGCTTGGGGTTTTCGGCCTATGCCCATTCCGAGGTCGTGCGGCAGATTGCTGTGCGTTCAGTCACGGCGGCAGTGACCGTCATGGTGCCCAATTCCTTGGGACCAGGGGAATTGTTGCTGCAGTTCGGCACGGATGAGCAGCGGCGTCATTGGCTGCCGCGCCTGGCCAGTGGCCAGGATATTCCTTGCTTTGGTTTGACCAGCCCCGAGGCGGGCTCGGATGCGGCCGCTATGCTCGATACCGGCGTGGTGTGTCGCCAGGACGTGGATGGTCAGTCTGTGCTGGGCATCCGGCTGAACTGGGCCAAGCGTTACATTACCTTGGCTCCGGTGGCCACGGTGCTGGGGCTGGCTTTTAAGTTGCAAGACCCGGATGGCTTGTTGGGTGATGATCCTGAGCCGGGTATCAGCGTGGCGCTGGTCCCAACCGATCTGCCCGGCATTACCATTGGGCGGCGTCACTTGCCGGCCATGCAAGTTTTTCAGAATGGCCCTACGCAAGGGCGCGATGTATTCGTGCCACTGGATGCCTTAATCGGTGGGCCTGCCCAGGCTGGAAAGGGATGGGTTATGTTGATGAGTGCGCTGGCCGCGGGCCGGGGCATTTCCTTGCCGTCGCTGGCCGCGTCGGCATGTTTGTTTGCTGCCCACACCAGCGGCGCTTACGCGCGCGTGCGCACTCAGTTCGGTATTCCTATCGGCAAGTTCGAGGGCGTACAGGAGCAATTGGGCCGTATGGCAGGCAATGCCTATGTGGTCGAGGCCGCCCGGCGTATGACCTGCGCGGGGCTGGATCAGGGCGTCAAACCGGCGGTGGCGTCGGCCATCATGAAGCTGCATTGCACCGAGCGCATGCGGGAATCCGTCAATGCCGCTATGGATGTGCATGCGGGCAAGGCCGTTATCGATGGCCCGAGCAATTATCTGTCCGGCCTGTATCGCGCCTTGCCGGTCGCCATTACGGTCGAGGGTGCCAATATCCTGACCCGCAGCCTGATTGTTTTTGGCCAAGGAGCGATTCGTTCGCACCCCTGGCTGATGCAGGAGGTGCAGGCGCTGTCCAACCCGGATTCGCAACAGGGCGAGGATGATTTTGACGCCGCCATCTGGCGACATCTGGGCCACAGCGTGCGCAATGCCCTGCGTGCTACCGCTCTGGCTTGGACGGGCGGACTGGTGGGGCGCTGGCCTCGTCAGGCCGGAGAAGTCGCACCTGTCTACCGGCGGCTGGATCGCTACAGCGCCGCTTTTTCTCTGGTTGCCGAATGCGCGTTGCTGTCTTTGGGCGGCAACCTGAAACGCAAGGAAATGCTGTCCGCGCGCCTGGGGGATATGCTGGCCGAGTTGTTCTTGTTGTCGGCAGTGCTCAAACGCTGGAATGATGAAGGCCGGCACCATTCCGACCTTGCGTTGGTGCATTGGTGCGCGCAGGACAGCTTGGCGCGGTTGGACCGGCGCATGGACGAGGTTTTGTCCAATTTGCCGTCGCGTCCTCTGGCCTGGGTGTTGCGGGTTTTGTTGCGGCCCTTCGGCTTGGCGGCCCGAGGCCCAAGCGACGATCTGACCCGTAAAGTGGCGCAGGTGTTGCTGGAGCCGTCTGGGTCTCGGGACCGTCTGGTGGGGGCCGTCTGGGAAGAGCATGACACGGCATCGGTGACTTTGCTGGAGCGGGCGTTCAGCCTGGCGGTTCAGGTGCAACCGCTGCTGGATCAAGTGCGCAAAGCCGGACTGTCTGATTGGCGCATCGCCCGCGACAAAGGGGCGATCACAGCCGAGCAGGCCCTGCAGATCGAAGCGTATCAGCAGCTTGTGGCCGAGGTTATTGCCGTGGACGATTTCCCATCCGGCGTTTTTGGGCATCCCCATGACGCACAGGACGATGCCGATAGTCAAGAGCACCGTCCTGCCTGATCTGCCTCCTTGGGCAGCAGCATGCGTGTATCGCCCAAGGGCGCGGTTCTAGCATGGCTGCTGCCCTGCAGAGGGCTTGGGTGCAGGGTTGTGGCTGGAATCAGTCCACGCGGCCCTTGGCCTGGATCAATTCGATCTTGTAGCCGTCCGGATCTTCGACAAAAGCAATGACGGTGGTGCCGTGCTTCATGGGGCCGGCTTCGCGCACGACCTTGCCGCCGCGTGCCTTGATGTTTTCACAGGCTTTGTAGGCATCGTCCACTTCCAGGGCGATATGGCCATAGGCATTGCCCAGCTCGTATGAAGTGGTATCCCAGTTGTGAGTCAGCTCAAGCACGGCACCGTCGGCTTCGTCCTGGTAACCGACAAAGGCCAGGGTGAAGCGGCCATCGGGGTAGTCTGATTTGCGCAGCAGTTTCATGCCCAGAACGTCGGTGTAGAAGGCCAGGGATTGATCCAGATTGCCGACGCGCAGCATTGTGTGCAGGATACGCATGTTTAAAAGCTCCTAGAGATTGGTCTGTGCCCTGAAAGTAGAAAAGACAGCATTTCTACAGCAAGGGCAACGTGCCCGGATCATGTTGCCGTAATTGATTACGGGCATGCATGAAATCGGGATAAAGTGCTTCGACCAGGGCCCAGAACCGAGGGCCGTGGTTCATTTCTTGCAAATGGGCCACTTCGTGCGCCACGACGTAGTCGATGATGGCCGGCTCAAAGTGTATCAGCCGCCAGTTCAGCATGATGGTTCCGTCGCTGCTGCACGATCCCCAGCGTTTGGCAGGTGCGGCCAGGCGCAGTCTGCGGGCGTTCAGGCCTGCCATCTGCTGATAGTGTTCCAGTCTTTGCGCGAACCAGTGTGCGGCTTGTTGCTGTAGCCAGGCTTGGGTCAGCTCCTGAACACGGCGTGAATCTGCGCTTAGGGGCAAAGGCAGGTGCAGGCGGTCACTGTTGCGGGGGGCCAGGGCCTGGCCGCTGAAACTGGCTTGTTGTGCGCTTGGGTCCAGGGTCAGCCGGATCGATGCGCCCATATAGGGTAGGCAGTCGCCATCTTGCCAGCGCAGTGTGTTCAGCGCCAACTGTTCACGGCGTGCCTTGTATTCTTGCAGTTTACGCACGATCCAGGCGGCTTTGTGTTGCAGGGCCTGCTCGGTTTGGTTGAGCTTGACCCAGGCTGGCACCGATACGGTCAGGCCGCTGTCGTTGATGGTCAAGCCGACGGTGCGTCGCCGGGAGCGCTTGAGTTGATAGCCGATGGTGTGGCCATCGAGCGTAATGCAGTGCCACTGCACCCCGGACGGCAGGGTCTGGGGGCGTACGGTCAGCGATTCAGTGGCGGGCAGGCGTGCTTGGCCGGCGAGCGGCGTGGGCCGCTGCGCCGGGTGCGGGAAGGCGGTGTCAGGAAACAGCGCCAGTTGCGGTGGTACCGGCATAGCGTTCGGGGTTCAGCACGCGCATTTCGGCCTCGATCCAGTCTTGCACGCGCTGGTTTAGTTCTTCGGGGGTCAGGCCCGTGGGATCGATGGGCGGGCCGAAGGAGACGGTGACCATACCGGGCGTTTTGACGAAAGCATTGCGACGCCAGCATTCGCCCGCATTGTGGGCAACAGGAACGACCGGGGTGCCGCTGCGGCTGGCCAGCAGGGCACCGCCCATTTTATAGCGACCTGTCGTGCCGGGAGCGGTACGCGTGCCTTCGGGAAACAGCAGCGGCCAGCGCCCTTCGTTGATGCGTTGCTGACCGACGCGGATGACCTGCTCGAACGCATCCCGGCCTTTGGCGCGGTTGATGGGGATCATGCGCAGCAAAGCTAGCCCCCACCCGAAAAAGGGCACGCGATGCAGCTCCTTTTTATAGACGAAGCAGACCTGGCGCGGCATATAGGCGGGGAAAAACAGGGTTTCCCAGGCGGATTGGTGCTTGGACAGGATCACGGCATGGCCGTCGGGCAGGTTTTCCCAGCCCTTGGTCTGCCAGCGTATGCCCAGAATCGTGCGAGCCCCCCAGACAGCCAGACGCGGCCATCCGGCCGTCAGTCGGTAGCGCCAGTCCAGCGGCAAAGGAGCCCAGAGGATGCAGGCAAAGGCGTAAGGGATGACGGTGACCAGCAGGAAAAGCTGGTAGAGCGTGGCGCGGATGATGCCCATATCAGGTCTCGGTGAGCCATTTGTCGACAACGGCCGCCAGGTCGGCCTCGATGCGGGTGTTTTCGGGCAGTTCGCCTTTTTCCTGGGTGTGCAGGCCCTTGCCGGTTTGTACCAACCAGGGCACGCAGCCCAGGGCGGAGGCGGCTTGCAGATCGCGCAAGGAGTCGCCGACGGAAGGAACATTGTGCAGGCTGATTTCGTAGCGTTGCGCAATATCGCGGAACATGCCCGGGGCCGGTTTGCGGCAGGCGCAACCGTCGTCCGGGCCGTGGGGGCAGATGAAAATGGCATCGATCAGACCGCCGTGTAACGCCAGTTCACGGCGCATCTTGGCGTGGATGGCATTGAGCGTGGCCATGGAGAAAAAGCCGCGTGCCAGTCCCGACTGGTTGGTGGCGATGACCACCTTCCAGCCGTTCTCGGTCAGGCGCGCCAGTGCTTCCAGGCTGCCCGGAATGGGAATCCATTCGTCCGGACTCTTGATGAAGGCGTCGCTGTCCTGGTTGATGACGCCGTCCCGATCGATGATGGCCAATTTCACTATCGTGCCAGCCCCGAGATGTCCGCCACTTGGTTCATCAAAAGGTGCAGCTTGTGCAGCAGTGCCAGGCGGTTGGCGCGTACGGCGGGATCGTCAGCCATGACCATGACATCCTGGAAGAAATTGTCCACGGCGCTGCGCGCTTGGGCCAGGGTAGCCAGGGAGGCATCGAATTCGCCAGCTTCAAACTGCTGCTGGGCGACCGGCTGCAACAAAGTGATCTGCTGTGCCAGTTCCCGTTCGGCCGGCTCGACCAGCAAAGCGGTATCGAGCGCGGGCAGATTGCCTTCGGCTTTCTTGAGCAGATTGCTGACGCGTTTGTTGGCGGCAGCCAGGCTGTCGGCTTCGGGACGCTGCGCGAATGAGGTGCAGGCCTGGATGCGGGCATGCACCTGTTCCAGGGGCGGCTGCAAGGCCAGCACGGCATCGACCACGTTGCGGTCGTAGTCGTTGCCCAGTTGGTTGCGGTAGCGTTCGTAGATGAAGGCTTGTACCGCCGCTACGGTGTCGGCGGCCAGCACGCCTTCTTTGAACAGAGAGGCGGCAAAACTGAGCAGTGCGCCCAGATCCAGGCGATGGTTGCCGAAGTAGCCGCCGCGTTCCAGTTGTTCGTAGGCGCTGATCAGGCCCAGCGCTGCGCGGCGCAAGGCGTACGGGTCGCGTTCGCCCGTGGGAGCCAACCCTATGCCCCAGATGCCCACCAGCACTTCGGCGCGTTCGGCCAGAAACAGCACGGCCTGGGTCAGGGTGCGCGGATGCACAGGCTGGTCTAGGCGATGGCGGTATTGCTCGCGGATGGCCAGCACGACATCGTCGGCTTCGCCATCGGCCTGCGCATAGTAGGCACCCATCACGCCTTGCAGCTCGGGGAATTCGCCCACCATATTGGAGTTCAGGTCGGCCTTGGCCAGCAGGGCGGCGCGCTGGGCGTGGGTTTTGTCTGCGCCCAACTGATCGGCGATGTAGCCGGCCAGCGTTTGCAGGCGCTCGATCCGGTCCAGTTGCGACCCCAGTTTATTGTGGTAGACGCTATTGGCTAGCGTGGCCACGCGTTCGGCCAGGGCTTGCTTGCGATCGGTCTCGAAGAAGAACTGGGCATCGGCCAGGCGCGGACGCACCACGCGCTCGTTGCCTTCGATGATGTTGACCGGATTGTCCACGCGCATATTGCTGACGATCAGAAA
>JQGF01000475.1_pt1 | contig 9931 bp, 10 predicted proteins | sample 210201 | NCBI WGS metagenome assembly JQGF01 (sample SAMN02947780, study PRJNA257236) | wastewater metagenome | biome: Domestic wastewater sediments; material: Domestic wastewater soil sediments and water; isolation source: domestic wastewater sediment treated with ammonia and hydroxylamine at...
GGTCATGGGGTCCAGATTGCCCTGGAAGGCAACCTGATCCTGGAGACGGGTGCGGGCACGAGCCAGATTGACCGTCCAATCCACGCCGACGGCGTCCGCACCGCAGGTAACGATGTCTTCCAGCCACTGACCGCCACCTTTGGTAAACACGATGACCGGCACGCGGCGGCCGTCGTGTTCGCGGATCAGGCCATCGACCACCTGACGGGTGTACTGCAGGGAAAACTGCTGGAATAAAGAGTCCGACAGCACGCCGCCCCAGCTGTCGAACAACATGACGGCCTGCGCGCCGGCGCGGATCTGGGCGTTCAGGTATTGCTGGGTAGTGCGTGCATTGATCTCCAGCATGCGGTGCATAAGATCAGGACGCTGATACAGCATGCTCTTGACCAGACGGTAATCGTCCGAACCCTGGCCTTCGACCATATAGCAAGCAATGGTCCAAGGGCTGCCGGCAAAACCGATTAGCGGCACCTTGCCATCCAGTTCCTTGCGGATCAGGGATACGGCATCGAACACGTATTGCAGCTTGGCCATGTCGGGCACGGCCAACGCCTGCACATCGGCTTCGGTGCGCACGGGACGGGCAAAACGCGGGCCTTCGCCGGCCACGAAATCCAAGCCCAGGCCCATCGCATCGGGAATGGTCAGGATATCGGAGAACAGAATGGCGGCGTCCAGATCGAAGCGGCGCAAAGGCTGTAGGGTGACCTCGCAGGCAAATTCGGGATTCTGGGCCAACCCCATGAACGATCCGGCCTGCGCACGCGTGGCATTGTATTCGGGCAGGTAGCGGCCCGCCTGGCGCATCAGCCAGATGGGCGTGTAAGGAACAGGTTCGCGCAGCAGCGAACGCAGCAAGACATCGTTTTTCAATTGAGGTAAAGACACGGCAATCCCTATTCAAAAATGCCTGTTGATTTTAACCATCGTGTTCTTCGTTTGGGTTTGACGCGGATCGAAAGCGTGCGGCATCGATGTGGTGCTTGCGCATCAGGGCCCAGAAAGCACGCCGGTGCTTTTGCGCGGAGCGGGCCGCCATGGCGATATTGCCACTATGGCGGTCCAGGGCGGCGTGGATATAGGCCTGCTCGAAGCGGGCGACAATACGCCCCTTGGCTTCCTTGAAGGACTCCTGGCTGCACGCATAGCGCGACGCCACAGCCGCCGCGTAGGCGTCCAGGGTAGTGCCTTCCTGCTGCAAAATAGTCTGCGACAGGCGCCGCTCCGTCGGACCGGGGTGCAGAACCAGATCCTGACACTCCTGCACCCTATAGTGTATCCGACCCGACTGCTCGGATTCAGCCCCGCCCTGAAAACCGGCGCACAGGCGATGTCGATTAATGCGGGCGCGCAGATCGTCCAGGCACAAAGGTTCACGCACATAGTCGGCCATGCCCAACTGCAGCAAGTCGGTGATAGCCGCCGCCTTGATGGAACGCACCAGGCCAAAAACCGGCACAGGCACGCTGCCCAGAACGGCCGACAGGGCCCGCCGGGTGCTGACCAGCGTGGCCTCTTCGATGGGAATCAGGCAAGCGTCAAAGCGCAGCAACAAGGCGGAAGCGCGGCGTAAAAACAGGTAATCCTGATCAGGATGAGGCGCAGGCGGCGCGGTTAACGCATGCAGTTGGAGACGTTCGCATGCAGGCGTAATGGCAAGCAGGTTCGTGGCCCAATCGGGATGAGTATGAAGCAAGGCACAATCCAGATGATGACGCATAAGGCATTCCTTGAAGCGACGGGAAGCCCACATCGGCCGCCCGATTCTTGCCTCTAGGATAGAAAGGCTTACCGGTGCCAGACAGTCGGAATTGCGTCTACGTATCTGTACTTAATCTGTTTGCCCCTGGGCACGCCGCCACTGCGTCGGCGATACACCAAAGCGACGCCGAAAAGCATGACTGAACACGGCGGCATCCGAAAAGCCGGTCTGCCAGGCCAGCTCGCCGATCTGGCGACCTGGATTACCGTCAGCCAGCATCTGACAGGCCCGCTCCAGACGAGCCGCCAGAATGTAATCCGCCGGAGCCTGGCCCTGGCGTTCGAACAATTTATACAGGTAGCGGCGCGAAATACGGAACTGCGCCGCCAACGCCTGGGCGGTCAGACCCGGGTCGCCCAAGTGCCCCTGCACATACTGCTGAATCTGCAGCAATTGCCCGCGCCGCACTTCGTCCAACGCCGACTCGGTGGCGACGGGACGCCCCTCGGCCAGGCTCAGGCCCATCATGCGTATCACCGTCTCGGACAGCTCCGCCAGAGCGGAGGGCGACAGATGACCGCGTTCTTCCAGTCCCAACCGCAGCATGTCCACGGCAATGCGCGCCGGGCCGCTGGCGGCGGAAAAAGAGCGCGCCACCGCGCCGCGCAACCAAGGCTGCCAGGACAGCAGTCGCTCCTCCGGGAACTGCAATACCAAAAAATGGGATTGATCCGCAACGGACACTTCGTAGGGGCGGGTCGTATCGTAAATACCCCACTGCCCGGCCTGCAGCACGCTGCAACGCTTGTCCTGCTCGATCTGGCTGCTGCCGCTCAGTTGCAAGGTAACCTTGTACAAGGTCTGCTCGGACTGACTGGCCAATGCCTGCGTGCGCCGCACGCGCTGGGCGCTGGTGCGCAGCTCGGTCACGTCCACCGCGCCCAGACGATCGTTGGCCGCCAGATTGCAAAAACCACGCCGCGAAGCCGGCTGGATCTCCAGAGGCACGAAATAATCGCACACCACTTCCTGCCAGGCCGCCAGGCTCTTGAACGAGGACGAAGGTGTACGCAATAGCATGGACATTGCCTGAAGGCCGGACGCGGCCGCCATCGTTGATCGGAATCGGAATGCGGCACCGCATTCCGCTGATTTCTTATAGCCTTAAAACATTGATGCGTCTACGGTTATTAACCCGCCCTTCAGCGGTCGGTGGAGCCATAGGTGTACGGTGCCGGCTCCAGCCCCATCGCCTGCAGTTGCCGAGTCAGCGCCAGGCGGGCGGGCAGCACATCGTCAAAGCGCTGGCGGCGCGATGCGCCTACTTCGGCCGAGGTAAAAGGCCGATAGTCCGGGGCGATGTCCTCGGGGCTGTACTTGGCCACAATCCAATTCAGCACCCGTGCCAATTCCGCATTGTCCAGTTGCGACTGGGCTGCGCCCGGCACCCGTATCATGTACTGGCGTCCGGCCGGCAAGCGCGTAAACAGTCCTATGGACTGATTGAAATCCGGAATGCCGCGATGCGACAAGCCGCGCCCATCGTAACGATGGCAGCCCGCGCATTGCAGCATGTAATCCTTGAAAGCCTGTGAGCTTTGCAAATAATCGCCAGTTGCGGCCATTTCCTCTTGGGCAACCGCCACCGGCGTCAACAAGAGCAGCAAAGCGCTCCAAACGGCCAGGCGCAAACGTGTGAACACAGTCAATGCCTCCTTTGTCGCCGGGACACCCTGCAAGGCGTCCCGGCTCTTATCCGGCCCGTGGGCCCATCAATTTTTTGCCAGGCCCACCAATACCGATGTCGTGCAATGGAACGTGCTGTTCTCGTTGGCCATGCACCAGTTGACATCGTTGTGCAGGAAAAACTCGTAGCCGGGCCGCTCGCGCGTCTGCGTATTGCACTGGCAGCGTCCGCAAGCGGTCTTGCCGCAGCAGTCGTGATAGCTGATCAGGTAATCCTTGCCGTCATGCGGGTTGTGGCAGGTGCCGATCCACGAAATGGGCGATGGCGTGGAGCCGGGCGGGCAAGTGGTCGTGGTGCCGCCGCAGCAGGAACACAAAAAACCATCCACCGCGCAATGACGCCAGTAGTCGCACGAGTTCAGCTCCTCGTCGCTGACCTTATCCAGATCCAGGCTGGGATGCCCCCCGCCCCCGGCGGCCCGCGCCACCGGCAGCACAGGCAGCACGAATGCTGAGCCCACCATGACCTTGCCCACGGTGCGCAGCATGCTGCGCCGCGATGTCTTATGGGCCACCGAGCGGGAGAAAGTCTCCCCGAGTTTATCCAGCCAACGCATTGAAGTTCTCCTTACGTGATACCTGCACTTGCTTCATGCCCGCTGCGCCCGCCAGATACTCCTGGGCCGACGCCACTCCCAATTCCTTGGCGTTGAACAAACTTTCGAGCTGTTCGCGCGAATTGACCAAGCCCTTGGCCCGCACCACGCCGGATTCATCGATCAACACGGCATAAGGCAGTTTGCTGATCTGGAACCCCATGCCCAATTGGGTAGACAACACATACGGAAAGGCATCCAGTTGGGCCTTCTGATAAAAGGCCAGGTGCTCGGGCATTTCGCCGTCGCTGGCCAGCACGATATCGACCCACTGACCTTCCGAACCCTGAATGGACTTCAGAATAGGCAGCAGCTTCTTGCAGACCGGGCAGGTAGGCGACATGAAAAAGATCAGTTGGCTGCGTGGACGCGCCACACCCACTGTCACGGCGCGGCCACGCAGGTCCTGCAGCTCCAACACCGGCGCGGCATCGCCCACTTGCGGCCCCTTGTCCATCGTCAATGCGCCCATCGGAGCCACACGCTCGTACAGCACACCGATCTGGCGCGACAGGGCCAGCACGACCAGCACCAGTGCCAGTACGACCACCCATAAAATTACGTTGGAAATCATTAAAGCAGTCATGTCTGTCTCCTAAGAGTTCTGTATCTTCTGAAATTTCAAATGCGATTCGATCAGTTGATTGGCCGCGTGATACAAACCCAGCAGCGCCAGGGTCGCACCAAAAAAGGTCAAACCGTCCATCCAAGCCAGTTCGCGCGCGCTCTGCGCCAGCCAGCCGCTGCCGGCCACCGCCAGCATGGCCAGCAAGGTATTGCGCCCCACCAGCCACCAGGACAGACCGGCCGAGGATTCGCCCAGGCCCGAGCAACCGCAATCCACATCCCGACGCCCTTGCAGCAGATTGAGCACAATGCCCAAAGTCGCCACTGCCAGTACCGCCAGCGCCAGCGCCGCACCGGCCTGGCGACTGGCCGGCCACAACAGCAAAGGTGCCGCCAAGGCCTCGCCTGCCACGAACACAAGGGAAAAAGGACGCAACAGTACTTCGGGCAGCAGCCGATAGCCCCCTACGGCCGCCTCGAACAGACTGAAATGGCGCAACTTGTCCAGGGCCCCCAAGCCCATCAATACCGCCAGACAAGCCACGCTGGCATAGGCCAGGATCGGGTCCATATCAACCTCCGTTCGGATGGGACTGCACCTGCAAAGATGCCTCGGCAGCGCCTTCAATGGTGCGCAGATACACAGGCTCGGGCTGACTGATGTCATAGACATGGACGTTGCCGCCATCCAGCGTCAGCAAGCGATCGGCCTTCTGATTGATGCTCATGGCCAAGGCATCGCGCCCAGGAATGCGTGCCACCCGCTGCTTGGTTTTGGTATCCATGACCCAGATTTCAGCGGCCGGGAATTTATGCGTGCCTTCTTTGCCATCCGGGTGCATCAGGACATACAAGCGCCCGCTGGCCTGGTGCAGGCCGACCAGGTTGTAGCCGCCGGGCACCCAGTTCTTGGCCCTGTCCTGGTCGTTCAGCAGCGACCAGGGCTCTTCAAGCTTGATCTCTTCGCCGCTGAAGTCCGCCGTATAGACATTGCCGTAGAAAGACACAAAGCTAACCTTGTCCTTCTGCAAAGCCGGGGCAATGAAGATTGGGTCGTCTTTGGTCGAGAACATGGGTTTGCTGCGCGACTGGCTGGCGACCTTGCCGCTCTCGTCCAGATTAAGGGTCAACAAGGCCCCGTCGCCGCAGATCGTCATAAAACTACGTGGCCGGTTGGGCTGGGGAATCACGCTCCAGCAACCGGCCGCCGCCGTGATGTCCTGCACATAATCGCCTTTAGCCACATCCACCACCCCCAGCGAGGTCGCCGGCGAGGCATTTTGCAAGATGATGAAACGCCCATCGGTCGTCTGACGGAACATGCCGTCGTAATTCAGGCCCTGCACGCGCTTGGGCGGGATAATGATTTCCTTGTCGAAGGTCAGTTTGTCGGCATCCCAGACTTCCACCACATCGGTGCGTTTGCCGCGCGTAACCCGCTCGTGATAGGTGGTCATGGTGTAGATCTTCTTGCCGTCGTTGGACAACTGCACATGACCGTTGAAGGACGTAGGCACCATGCCCAGAAACTTGCCGTTGGTGACGTCAAAAACGTGCACGCGGCTCTCGGTCAGGTGGTTGAACACCGAATCCATGACATAGATCCGGTTTTCTTGTGGTGCCGCGACGCTGTGGCCACCCGTCAGGACTTCACGCGGCTTGTCTTGCGCGTGCGCGGCTGCGGCCAGGGTCAGCCCTAGCAGCGACGCAGCGGCAGTTTTTCTGTACATAGACTTCATTGGACGTGTCTCCTCTTTCGCAGCCACGCGCTCAGAACGCGTAGACATAACGGAACTGCAGCCCGCGCATGCGTGGGCCGTTCTCAACTTTCAAATCATGGATGTACTGCAGTTGCACCTGATGCGCATCGGTCAGTTGATGGGTGATTTCCGCCGCCAACTGATGGTTGCGCGCCCGGCTGACGACGGTTTCACCGGCAATTTTTTCGCGCCCGCCGGTCTCGTAGCGATAACGCAAGCCGACATAGGTTTTTTCGGTCAGATTGGTCGAAGCCAGCGCCATCAGACGAATGGCCGTGTCTTTTTTCAGTGTCTGGCCGTAGTAATTATTGTTTTTGCCGTAGAACTCGAATTCCAGCACGCCTTCCAAATAGGACGATTCGCCAAAGCCTTTGACCACGGCAAAATCCTGAATGGTGCTCCAGCGGTTCTTACCCGGCGAGATGTCGGCGCGCGAACCGTGATAGCGGCCCGTCGGCGCAGTAATAAAGGGTTCCCAGGCAAACCAGAAGCGATTTTCGGGGTCGTTATGCAGCCAAACGGCAGCCCCTGCAATGACATCGCCGATGCCGCTCAGGCGATCGCGCGGTTCGCCAGGCAGATCCAGCGTGGTTCTGAAGCCCGGCACGATCAGTTCGTACTGCACGGTTTTGCCGGCCAGCTCGCGAAAGTGCATCTGGCGATAGACCAGCCCCTGAACGCCCAGCTTGGGGCTATCGTCCAGACGCGAGCCATTCTGATAAAAGCCGCTGGATTTCAGGCCGGCCATGTACACCGCCAGCAAATTGGTGCCTACCGGTGCCGGAATCCAGTCGCGGGCGCTGGGGTCGCCGGCCACAGCCGTACCGGCGCACAGCCCGGACAGGGAAAGCGCGACGCCCACGCGCCGTAAGGTTGCGTGCATTTTTTGTCTCCTCGTATAAAAGGCGCGGGCGGTATCGTTATAGTGTCCGCGCCTGTATCCCTCTTTTTGGGTTTGCGGGGGGGCCGCTAGGTCGCCGGATACGCCATGCAGACCGATTTGGTTTCTAGATAGGCCTCCACGGCGGCACGGCCATGCTCACGGCCCAGCCCCGACTGCTTGTAACCACCGAACGGCATGCTAGGGTCCAACATATTGTGGGTATTGACCCAGACCGTGCCGGCCTTGATGCCCGACACCAGGCGCTGCACGCGGGCCACATCCCGGCTCCACACGCTGGCCCCCAAGCCAAAATCCGTGTCATTGGCCAATGCCAGCGCCTGCGCTTCGGTCTCGAAGGGCGTGGCCACCACCACAGGCCCGAAAATCTCTTCGCGCAGGATGCGCGCATCCGGGGCCACATCGGCAAACACGGTAGGACGCACGAAATACCCCTGTTCGGGGCGCGCGCCCTCGCCGGCCAGCATGCGCCCGCCCTGCTGACGGCCCAGCTCGATATACGACTGCACACGCTGCTGGTGGCGGGCGGAAATCAAAGGCGCGATCTGCGTGGACTGTTCAAAGCCCGAGCCCAACGTCATAGACGCAGCCAGATCTGCCACGCCCTGCACCACACGCTCGTAAATACTTTTCTGCACATACAGGCGCGACCCGGCTGTGCAGACCTGGCCCTGATTGAAGAAGATCGCATTGGCCGCGCCTTCGATGGCGGTATCCACATCGCAATCATCCATGATGACGACCGGGGACTTGCCGCCCAGCTCCAGCGACATGCGCTTCATGCCGTCCACGGCCTGATGGCCGATCAGCTTGCCCACTTCGGTCGAACCCGTGAACGACACCTTGTCCACGCCAGGATGGGCCACCAGGGCCGCGCCCGTGCTCTCGCCCCGGCCGGTAATGACGTTGATGACGCCAGGCGGGAAGCCCGCCTCCAGTGCCAGTTCCGCCAAGCGTAGGGCCGTCAGCGGCGTTTCTTCGGCGGGCTTGAGCACGACGGTGCAACCGGCCGCCATAGCAGGCGCGATTTTCCAGACGGCCATCAAAAGCGGAAAATTCCACGGCACGATGGCAGCAACCACGCCGACCGGTTCGGGTCGCGTATAGGCGTGATAGCGCACGCCAGGCGGAAAAGCGATGGACGGCGAGAGCAGCTCGCCGCTGATCTTGGTGGCCCAGCCGGCCATATAGCGCAGCCACTGGGCGCTGGCACCGACTTCCAGGCCATAGGAAAAGTACAAAAGCTTGCCATTGTTCAGTGTTTCCAGACGGGCCAGCTCATCACCGTGCTGCTCGACCAGATCGGCCAGTCGCAACAAAAGGCGCTCTCGCTGGGCAGGCAGCATCTGGGCCCATTCGCCCTGCTCCAGCGCCTGCCTGGCAGCCCGCACGGCCCGGTCCACGCCCGGCACGCCCGCTTCGGGCTGATGCGCGATGATCTGCGCCGTCGCCGGGTCGTATACGGGGATGGGATCACCCTGGGATTGGCTGACGGCCTGGCCGTCAATAATCATATGTTCGCGAATAGCGGTCCGCTCGGGACGCTCGTCCTGGCCCATGATCTGTCTCCACACGGAATGGTTGTGATTCTGATGGGGCCAGTATAGGAAGGAGATCGCCGCCGGACTTGCGATTCTGTGCACGGCGGCTTGTCGATTTGGGTACGGAATACCGCCCGAGCTGTGCTAGAACAAATCCAGTTGGCTGGGCAGGCTGTCGTGAATATGCCCTTGCCCGGTAGCGCGTACACGGCGCTCGAAATCCAGCAGTGTCGCTTTGCGATGCAAACCGGAGCTGAACCCCGTCAGGCCGCCATCGGCTCCCTGCACACGATGGCACGGCACCAAGACGCACAAGGGGTTCAGGCCGCATGCCTGCCCGACCGCCCGCATCGCCTTGGGGCGGCCCAGGTGCTCGGCCATCTGGCCATACGTCCAGGTCTGCCCATAAGGAATGGTGCGCAGGGCCTGCCAGACCTGCCGCTGAAACTCGGTACCCTGGGGGTTTATAGGCAGATCGAACTGCCGACGGCGCCCCTCGAAATAGTCTTGCAATTGCAGTTGCACCGGCGCTAACAGCGATGGGTCCTGAACCAGACCGGCCACTTGCTGCGCCGCCAGCCCATGAACGGACTGCTCTTCAAAGTCCAGGCGCAGCAACGCGCCTTGTGGGTCCGCCACCAGACGCATCGCCCCCAAGGGAGTCTCGAAACGAGCCGTACGCAGTCCAACATAGGCAAACATGGCTGCCACCTGAACACAAGAATGAACAACAATGATACTGCGGCTACGCAGCGGTATCAGACACCGATGCGCCCGGCTGCTGCTGTTCATGCTTCATGCGGCTGAGCAGACTGTGCAGCATTTCGGTGGACAGCCCATGCAACACCAGGCGGTATCCTGCCCGCAAGGTGGACATGGGCACCAGGGGGTGGCCATTATTTACCAGTATCAGGTGTTCGGGAGCCTGCAAAATGCGGGCGGTGTAAATGCCCACTGTCTCGTCCAGTTGCAGGGAATTAGCCGCCCGCCAGAAGTCGTTATCCGTCAGCAATAGCTGGTAAAGAGGCGTGAACAGCTCGATGGCGCTTTGCAGGTCCATCTTGTTCAGCGGGCCTTGCGGCATATCGTCCAGCGCCAGGGGCACGGGCTGAATC
>JQGF01000801.1_pt1 | contig 9843 bp, 4 predicted proteins | sample 210201 | NCBI WGS metagenome assembly JQGF01 (sample SAMN02947780, study PRJNA257236) | wastewater metagenome | biome: Domestic wastewater sediments; material: Domestic wastewater soil sediments and water; isolation source: domestic wastewater sediment treated with ammonia and hydroxylamine at...
TTGGCAATGGCAAACCATTCCCAGGGGTGGCCTATGCACAGCTTAAAGCCCACCGGCTTGCCGCCGGACAGCGTGCGCAGTTGTTCTACAAACTGCAGCAGTTCCACCGGCGTGGAAAAGGCGCTGTGATGCGGGGGCGAGTTGCAGTCCTGGCCGACGGGCACGCCACGTGCTGCGGCGATTTCCGCTGTTACCTTGGCCCCCGGCAGGATGCCGCCGTGGCCTGGTTTGGCCCCTTGCGACAGCTTGATCTCGATCATCTTGATGTGATCCTGGGTAGCCCGCTCCGCAAAGCGTTCCGGCGAGAAATTGCCCTGCTCGTCGCGGCAGCCGAAGTAGCCCGAGCCTATGTTCCAGATCAGATCGCCGCCGTGGCGCAAATGGTAAGTGCTGACGCCGCCTTCGCCGGTGTCATGCGCAAAATTACCCATGCGCGCGCCTTTGTTCAGGGCCAGCACGGCATTGGCGGACAGGGCACCGAAACTCATGGCCGAAATGTTCAGCACGGACAGGGAGTAGGGCTGGGTACAGGACGGCCCGCCCACCTGAACCCGGAATTCGGGGTCGGCGATGTGGCTGGGATTCATCGAATGGTTGATCCATTCGTAGCCGTTGCCGTAGACCTCTTGCTGGGTGCCAAAGGGGCGCTTGTCTACTTGCTGCTTGGCGCGCTGGTAGACCAGGGAGCGGTCGGCGCGGGAAAACGGCAACTGCTGGGTGTCGCTTTCCAGAAAGTACTGGCGGATTTCGGGGCGCACGGCCTCGAACAGAAAACGCAGATTGCCGATGACCGGATAGTTGCGGCGTATGGCGTGGCGCGTTTGCGTCAGGTCCACCATGCCCAGTGCGCACAGCGCCATGCCGGGAATGGCCAGCCACAGCCAGCCGGCGCTGCCGAACAAGGCCAACAGCAGGGACAGGGCGGTAAGGGCGATAATCACATAGAAGGCTGTATAGCGTGTCAGCCACTGGCGCATAATGACTCCTGTCAAAAATAAATGCGAGGACGCTGCCGATCTTGTGGGTCGGAACGCCGTACCATGCACATAATAGACCGCTCCGTACGGTTTTGCCACGCTTTTGCAGAACTTCTTTCAGGAAAAACAGCATGATTTTTGCCCGACAAGACGAACGATTCCGCACCGGCGACTGGACCCAATTGGCGGCAGATGCGCTGGCCGTGCGGCTGGAGGTGTTCGTCGCAGAGCAGCAAGTGCCGCTGGCCGACGAAGTGGATGAACACGATCCGGCCTGTGTCCATGTAGTGGTCTATGTGCACGACCTGCCGGTGGCAACCGGCCGCTTGCGCCCCGACGGGCACATAGGGCGGCTGGCCGTGCGCCGCCCCTGGCGCGCGACCGGTCTGGGCGGCCGCGTCCTGGACCATTTACTGGCACTGGGCTGGCAGGCCGGCCATGCCGAACTGAAACTGGCCGCCCAATGCCATGCCCGGAACTTCTACCGCAAACGCGGTTTTGTGGAATACGGCGAGGTATTCGACGACGCGGGGATCGAGCATATTATGATGCGTTTGGGGAAGAACGGGGGGTGAGCGTTTACTGTCACTTTGGAGTACTCATTCATTCGGTTCCGCATTTCCGGTCGTTTGTTTTTGGATGATGTTCTTATTGTTGAGTGCCTTGGCTACTTGTTCCTGTAAGGTCGGTTCGGGCGCATCGCCATAGCGGCGTATGAGTTCGTCATAGCTTCTGATTGCTCCCGTGTGGTCTTTCATCAGATTTTGTGCGACGCCCATGTTGTAAAACGCCTTCGCGACTTGTTCTCGCAGGGCTAGTTCGGGCGCATCGCCATAGCGGCGTATGAGGTCTTTAAAGTTCTCACTGGCTGCTGCGTGATCGCCCATCCGGCCTTGCCGAACGCTCTTATTGTAGAGCGCCTTGGCAACCTGTTCTCGTAGGGTTTGTTCGGGCGCATCTCCATAGCGACGTATAACTTCGTCATAGCTTTCTATCGCTGCTGTGTGATCTCCCATCTGGCTTTGCTGAACCCCCTTGTTGTACATTGCTTTTGCTACGTGTTCTTGCAAAACTTGTTCGGGTGCATCGCTATAGCGGTGCATGAGATCGTTGAAACTTTCGATTGCTTCCGTGTGGCTTTTTATTTGACCTTGTGCGACCCCTTTATTGTTGATTGATTTCGCTACTAGTTCTCGTAAGGTTTGTTCCTGCGCATCGCCATAGCGGCGTATAACGTCGTTATAGTTTTCGATCGCTGCTGCGTGATCTCCTATCTGGCCTTGCCGAACCCCTTTGTTGTACAGTGCCTTTGCTACTTGTTCTTGCAAAACTTGTTCGGGCGTATTGCCATAGCGGTGTATGAGATCGTTAAAGCTTTTTATTGCTTCCGTGTGGTTTTTTATTTGTCCTTGTGCCACACCAGTGTTGTTTAACGCTTTCGCTACTTGTTCTTGCAAAATTTGTTCTGGCGCATCGCCATAGCGACGTATAACGTCGTCATAGCTTTCGATCGCCGCTGTGTGATCTCCCAATAGGCCTTGTCGGACTCCCTTGTTGTACATAGCCTTCGCTACCTGTTCGCGTAGTTTTTGTTCCTGCGCATCCCCATAGCGGTGTATAACTTCGTCATAGCTTTCGATCGCTGCTCTGCCATTTCCTATTTGGCCTTGCCGAACTCCCTTGTTGTATAGGGCCTTCGCTACCTGTTCGCGCAGATCTTGTTCCTGCGCATCGCCATAGCGGCGTATGACCTCGTCATAACATTCGATAGCTGCTGTATCGTTTCCCATCTGGCCTTGCGTGACGCCTTTGTTGTACAGCGCCTTGGCAATATCCACCTCTTTAGAGTTTTCCATATGAGATGCGCGTGTCCAGAAGTACGTGGCCTCCTCTAATTTTCCAACTGTATAGGCGGCACGGGCACGAGTGCTCCAGTCCTCGAAAGAGTAATTGGATTCTGGTATTTCTTGGAGTTCTTCATCACGGAACTGAAGATCGGGCTTGTCTTCTAAGCTCGAGTTGGCAGGTTGTGTTTGATTGTCTTTGTTGTTTTCCATCCTGTTCCTGTGTTGTGTAATGGTTTCATTTGCTACTTGGGCATAATCGCTTACGTCTTTGACGTGTTTGTTTATGATTGTTTTCGCCTCTTTCTTATGTTCTTCAGCTTGTTTTTGAAGGTTTTGTAGTATTTCTTTTGAGTTTTCTTCTAGCCAGCTTTGAGCCGATTTTTTTGCTTCTTCCCTTGATCTGCTGTTTACTGTAAGTAAGCCTACTAAGCCTAGACCGGCTAAAAAAACAGCTAACAGAAAACCAAAACGATCGACCGATTGTCCGGTCTTCTCGAGCGCATCGTCTATTCGCTTATTGAGCGACTCAATATCGGTTCTTTGATTGGCTTCTAGGTTTTCGATTTTGATCTGAAAAATCTGACCTTGAGTCGCTAGTTCTTGGGCCAGGACAGGATCGGTTTGCTCGGTCTTGATGAGTGCATCGTCGATTCGCTGGTTCAGCCATCCAAAGTGCTGATGTTGAATCTGTTGAAGATGGTCGAGTTTGATCTGGAAGGCGGACTTTTGTGCATCCAGTTCATTCGTTGAAATGCGAGTCGATTGTGCAAAGACAGGCAGTGATATTCCGACTAGACCAATGGTGATGAGCTTTTTGAGGAGCCGATGGGTTTTCTGCTGGCGTCTTTTCTTCATGGCAACATTAAATCGCAGGGCAGGAGTCTCTGAGGTATGGTGGATGGCAGAAAATACTGTTCTTCTAGGTCGGGAGACGCTGGGTAACGTGGAAGGATCTAAAAATTTCAATTTTCGGTGTAACTATAGCCTGCAATATATTACAAATTTTTGATCGAGGTGTTGCGGATCAGGTGAATGGTTCCGGTCTGCGTCGTTTTGGATACGGCTTTTGATTTTTCAGCAGGCGGGATTTTCGGGCAGTAGCTGTCGTTTTTTTGATATGCAGGTTAGCTATGATTTGGTTCAGGCTTAGCCCATAGTGATGCTCTACGATTGACAGCCGCGCTAACGATATAATCAAGCTTTAGTAGCTTATCGTCTTCATTCCTGTGTTTCCCAAACTGATCCAACTGGACCGTGCTGCGGTGTGGCAGGGCTTGCGTCTGGCCTTGGCGGCGTTCTTGTCCTTTGCGATTGCGGTATGGCTGGGGGTGGATAATCCGTATTGGGCGGCCATGCCGGTTTGGGTGATTTCCCAGGCGTCGCGGGGCTTGATTTACGAGCGGGCGCTGTTCCGTATCGGCGGCACCTTGGTGGGGGCGGCGCTGGGTCTGGCTTTTTTGTATTTGCCCGATCCGTATCTGCAATTGGCCTGCATGGCGCTGGTGGTGGCGATCGGTTCGGCCCTGACGCATGTGCTGCGCGGCGCGCACAGTTATTTGCCTATGCTGGTCGGTATTACGACGGCGGTGGTGGTGTTGCCGTCCGTGCTGGCACCGCAGGCCTCGTTCGAGTTGGCCGTGTCGCGGGTGGAGTGCACCTTGATCGGCGTGCTGGTGGCCACCTTGATTTCGGGCTGGGGGACGCCGCACAGTCGGCGGGGCGATTTTTACGGGCGGGTACGGGATCTGGCGGCGGATGCCTTGCGCTTGAGCGCGCATTATCTGGGCCCGGACTATCAGAAAGATGCGCCTGAGTTGAGTGCGCGGGTGTTGGCCGAGCTGAGCGAACTGGATGCGCAGGCCCGATTGAATGCGGCTGGTTCTTTGCAGGCGTATCGGCGCATACCATATGTGGATGCCTTATTGTATGCCGCCATCGAATTGCTGGCGGCCAGCCGTGTGATTGCCGATCAGCGCGCCCGAGGTCTGTCTTGTCATCCGGAGTATGCGCGGCTTTTGTTGCAGCAGGCGGACGACTTGCAGGCGGGGCGCGATCTTGTCGTGCCGGGCAAACGATCCGGTCTAGCGGCGCGGGAGGTCAGTCTGGCACGTGTGCGGCGTGCGATGGGGCAGATACGGCGGGCGGGGCAGGGGCTGTTTGCGACCCATCCGCCCCGGCGCAGCCATCGTTCTTTGGCCGTGCCGGCGGTGGCGGTGGACTGGGCATTGGCCCTGCGCACCGGGGCGATATCGGGTGTGGCTGGGTTTGTGGCCGGAGCCTTGGCGTATGCGTTGAACAGTCCGGCCTTGGAACTGGCCGCCATAGGCGTGTGCATCTTTTCCATGATTCTGGGTTCCATGCCCAGGCCCCATCTGATGGCGCGCACTATTTTTATCGGCGTAGTGGTGGGGGCTTGTGTAGCGGGCTTGTATCGCTACGCCGTGCAGCCGCATGTGGTGCAGGACTGGCAGGTTATTGTGTCGGTCTTGCCCTTCATGCTGTTGGGTGGTCTGGCACGCGCCAACCGGCCCACGGCGATGCCGGCGCTGGATGCCAATATGTGTTTTCAACTGGCCAGTCAGGCGGGCATGCCGGCGGTGGCCGTGCCGGCTATTGTCCAGGGATCGACCGCGTTGATTGCCGGTGCCGCCGTGGTGTGCGCGGCCTTTTATGTGTTGCCGCGTCGTACGCAATCCCGCGGGCAGGCCTTGGTGCGCCGCATGGTGCGCGAATTGTACCCGTTGATCCGGCGCAGACCGCCGCGTCGTGTGCGGGCTTGGCGCAGCCGGGCGGCGCGTCAGCTGCTGCGTCTGTTGCAATGGTTGGGCGCGCAGACGCCGCCGGGGGCGGTGTCCTTGATTAATCTGGGCTACGGCATGGTGGCGTTGCAGCGCCTGGGCACACAGGGGGCGGCGCAGCAGGATTGCGTGCAGCGTGTTTGTGCTTTGATGGAGGGTTTTGAGCAGCGGCCCGGCGAACTGGCTCGGGCCTTGCCCCGGCTGCTGGACCACGACACCGGTCCGGCCCTGGTTCAAGCGGTGCTGGACGTGGTGCAGGCGCTGGACGGGGCGCAGGAGATTCTGGCTTATGCCTATCCGGTGCAGGACGGCCTGATGTCGCGGGGGCAAGCCTGACGCTGGCGACTCCTGTGTCCGAGTCGTTTGCTCTGTTCCTGGTTGTGGTGGCGCGTGGGTAGCGGCGTGAACTGGATCAGGTGCTGCATCGGCGGTGCGCCTGCTTGTTTCAAGGCGCGGGTGAACCGGGCGGGCAGGCCGCGGTGCGCTGTTCCCATTGTCTGGGGCGTAATCCGGGCCTGCCGTCCAAGGGCGATCAGTTCTGCAGGTAAGAGCGCCAGACGCGCGGCAGTATGCCGCCGTGACGCCAGTATTCGACGTCTTCGACCGTATCCAGACGCACCGTGACCGGCACGGCCTGTTGACTGCCGTCCAGGCGCTGGATCAGCAGTTCGGCCTGTGAGCGCACGCCAAGGTTTTCTTCCAGCCCGCGCACGCCAAAGACTTCGGTGCCGTCCAGCCCCAGAGTATCGGCATTGACGCCGTCCTGAAATTGCAGCGGCAGCACGCCCATACCGACCAGATTGGTGCGGTGGATGCGCTCGAAGCCTTCGGCCACCACAGCTTTGACGCCCAGCAGGGCAGGTCCTTTGGCGGCTGAGTCGCGCGAGGAACCACAACCGTAGTTTTTGCCCGCGATGACCAGCAGCGGCACCTGACGCTCCTGATAGGTCTGTGCAGCCTCGAAAATGCGCATGACCTCGCCGTCCGGCATGACCTTGGTGATGCCGCCTTCCACGCCGGGCACGATTTTATTGCGCAGGCGGATATTGGCGAAAGTCGCCCGCTTGACCACTTCGTGGTTGGCGCGACGCGTGGTGTAGTTGTTGAAGTCTTTCTGGGCGACCCCCTTGGACAGCAGGAAATCGGCTGCGGGTGTGCCCATGCTGATGGAGCCGGATGGCGAGATATGATCCGTGGTGATGGAGTCGCCCAGAATGGCCAGCGGGCGCAGGCCGCTCAGGTTCTTCACAGGCGCGGGTTCGCGCTGCAGGCCGTCGAAATAAGGCGGTTTGCGGATGTAGGTGCTGTCCGCTTCCCAGGGGTAGTGGCCGCCGTTGCCTTCGCGCGCCAACGCATCCCAGGGTTGGCCGCCGTCGTACAGTTCGGCGTAGCGCTCGATGAACAGATCCCGTTCGTAGGCACCGTGAATGGCTTGCTGGACTTGGGCGGCCTTGGGCCAGATATCGCTCAGGTAAACGTCTTGGCCTTGCTCGTCCTGGCCCAGCGGCTCGCGGGTCAGGTCCACATTCATATTGCCCGCCAGAGCGTACGCTACGACCAATGCGGGCGAAGCCAGATAGGCGGCACGCACGTTGGCGTGGATGCGGCCTTCAAAGTTGCGGTTGCCCGACAGTACGGCGGCAGCCACCAGTTTTTCCGATTCGATGGCCTGAACAATGTTGGGCGGCAGCGGGCCGGAGCCGCCGTTGCAGGTGGTGCAGCCAAAGCCGGCGATGTTAAAGCCCAGGGCATCCAGGCTGTCTTGCAACTGGGCGCGTTGCAAGACATCGGCGGTGACCTGGCTGCCGGGCACCAGCGAGGTCTTGACCCAAGGCTTGCTGCGCAGGCCACGGGCCACGGCATTGCGGGCCAACAGACCGGCCGCCATCATATTGGCGGGGTTGGCGGTATTGGTACAGGAGGTGATAGCCGCGATGACCACGTCGCCGTCGCGCAGGGCGAAATCTTCGCCTTGCACGGGCACGGCGCGTTGCGGGTCATAAGGGCGACCGGCGATTTTCTGGTGGTGCGCCGGAAACTGCTGGGCGGCGGTGTCCAGGTCCAGATGGTCTTCGGGGTTGCTGGGGCCGGCCAGGCTGGGTTTGATGCTGCCCAGGTCTAGTTTCAGCACGGTGTCGTACACTGGGGCGGGAGCCTGGGGGTCGCGCCACAGTTTTTGCGCCTTGCTGTACTGTTCGACCAGGTCGATCTGCGCTTGAGGGCGGCCGGTCATGTGCATATAGTCCAGGGCGGCCTGGTCGATGGGAAAGAACACGGCGGTGGCCCCGTATTCGGGGGCCATATTGGCGATCATGCCGCGGTCGCCCAGCGAGAGCTGATCGACGCTGGGGCCGAAGAACTCCACGAATTTTCCGACCACGCCCAGTTCGCGCAGCTTCTGGGTAATGACCAGCACCAGATCGGTGGGCAGCACGCCGTCTTGTAGGGAACCGGTCAATTCGATACCCACTACGGCGGGCAGGGCGATGGCGACCGGCAGGCCCACCATGACGGCTTCGGCTTCGATGCCGCCCACGCCCCAGCCCAGAATGCCCAAGCCGTTGACCATGGGCGTGTGGCTGTCGGTGCCCACGCAACTGTCCGGGTAGACCAGTTCGCCGCTGTCGGCCTGTTCGGCCCAGACGACCTGACCTATGTGCTCGATGTGCAACTGGTGCATGATGCCTTTGCCGGGCGGCACTACTTTGACCCCGTCGAAATTGCTGGAGCACCAGCGCAAAAAGGCAAAGCGTTCGCCGTTGCGCTGGTATTCGCGGGCCAGATTGATGTCGGCCGCCTGCGGATTGGCCCAGCTGTCGACTTGCAGGGAGTGGTCGATGATGACGTCGATCGGCACTTGCGGGCGCACGCGGCTGGCATCCCCGCCGGCCGCCTGCACGCCTTCGCGCAGCGCCGCCATGTCCAGCAGCATGACCAGACCCAGAATGTCCTGACCAAATACGCGGGCGGGGTAGAAGGTAATGCCGTCGCCCACTTTGCGCTCCAGCAGGGAACGGATCTCTGTATCTACGTCCGCGCCGCGCACGGCGTGCTGACGACAGAGGTTTTCCAGCAGGACGCGCAGCGAATAAGGCAGGGTGTCGATGCCGTCAATATGGGCGATAGGCACGTAGCGCAGGGTGCGGCCCTGGATGGACAGGGTTTCTAGGCGTGGAGTCTGAGACATGGCAAGCAATGCATCCGTACAGAAAAGGCCGGAAGGGCGGACCGGCGTTACCGTGAAGAGCCAGGCGCATAAATGGTGCCTGGAGGCCAGATAGAACCAATAAATTGTATTTTGTTTGTATATAATACAATGAAAAGGCGACGCTTCGTTCTGGTTTTTAGTCTGGCCAAGAGAAATGGGGAGCCGTCTGTAGGCACACAGCGTCTTTTCGTCCGGCGCTTGCATGAATAGGTTTGTATGAAAAGCGAATTTAATGCTTTGCACCTGACGCTGGCACACCGCTTGCTCGATTATGTACGAGCAGGCCATTTGCCGGCCGGGCATCATTTGACCGAGCAATCCTTGGCGCAGGCGCTGGGCGCGTCGCGCTCGCCGGTGCGGGCGGCCCTGGCGTATCTGGCCGAGAAAGGCATTGTGGGCGCGCAGCCGCCCCGACGCGGTGTTTTTTTGCTGAAAGGCGCGGACGAGCTTGGGGTTGTGGAGCACGAACTAGGTGCCAGCCAGGACGACGAAGTCTATTTGCAGTTGGCGCGCGATAAATTGTCCGGTTCGTGGGGCGAGACGCTGTCGGAAAATGATGCCATGCGCCGCTACGGCCTGACGCGCGAGCGTTTGCGCCGTATTTTGGCGCGTGCCGCCAATGAAGGTTGGATGGAGCAGCGCGCTAGCAAGGGCTGGTCTTTTCTGCCTATGATCGATGGCCCTCAGGCCTGCGCGGAAAGTTATGCCTTGCGTCAGATGCTGGAGCCGGCCGCCATGCTGCTGCCCGATTTTGCCATCGATAGCGCCGTGCTCCAGCGGGTGCGCTTGCAGCAGCAGGCCTTGGCCGACGGTGGCTGGCGTCATGCCGGGCATGCCGAAATGTATCAAGCCAATGCCACATTCCACGAGGCCTTGGCATCGTTGTCGGGCAATCGCTTTATTGCCCAGACGGTGACGCGTCAGAATCAGTTGCGCCGCCTGCTCGAATATCAGGAAACCATAGACCGGGATCGTATCCGTCGCCAGTGCCTGGAGCATCTGGCGATTCTGGA
>JQGF01003795.1_pt1 | contig 9843 bp, 7 predicted proteins | sample 210201 | NCBI WGS metagenome assembly JQGF01 (sample SAMN02947780, study PRJNA257236) | wastewater metagenome | biome: Domestic wastewater sediments; material: Domestic wastewater soil sediments and water; isolation source: domestic wastewater sediment treated with ammonia and hydroxylamine at...
CATCGTAGTCAAAGATACCTCCGAAGAGCGTTTTCCCGCTCCGAATAGTCGTCCAGGCGGGCTTCGAGTTGATTGAGGCGTTCCGATTCCATGTTCAGCGGGTTTCCTGTGATTGGTGTGCAAGCTCCCGCTGCGTCGCTCAAGGCAAGGCGGGAAACCCTTGATTTTACCCGTATCGAATCGATGTGGCACGCATTTACGTGCTATCGGCCCGCTTTTTAGTGCATGGCGGCCAGACGCAGGGTCGATGGACCTGCCTTCTGGGCGGGGGCATCCGACCAGGGCTCGGGGGCATCGACCGTGTGCGATTCGGCTTGCGTGGCGGTCTCGTCCAGCTGGAAATGGGCGACGACTTCCGAGAGAGTGTCGGCCTGCTCTAGCTGCAACAAGGTCGTGGCGGCGGCGTGCTGCACCAACTGGCTATTGCGGCGCGTGATCTGATCCAGCTGGGTCATGGCCTGGCTGACTTGCTCGACGCCTTCCGCCTGTTCGCGCGAAGCGTGGGCAATATCGGTCACGATAGTGCGTACTTTTTCCACCGTCTGCTCGGTTTCGGACATGGCTGCACCGACCGAGGCGGCTGCCTGGCTGCCGGCATTGATCTGTTCGACCGAGCGCGATATCAGTGCCTCGATATCCCGCGAGGCATCCGAGGAACGTAGCGCAAGTTGGCGCACTTCGGTAGCCACCACCGCAAATCCGCGTCCCTGGGGGCCGGCGCGGGCTGCTTCTACGGCGGCATTCAGGGCCAGAATATTTGTCTGAAAGGCGATGTTGCGGATCAGATGGGTGATCTCGCCCATGGTGCGCGAACTCTCGCCGATGTCGCGCATGATCTCCAACATGCTTTCGGCCGCCTGATTGCCATGGCGCACCTGTCCGGAGGCCTGCTGCGCCAACTGGTCGGCGTGCTGCGCATTGTCTGCATTCTGGCGGACGGTGTGGGCCAACTGGTTCATGGTGCCCACGGTTTGCTGCACGCTGGTTGATTGCTCTTGGGTGCGCAACGCCAAGTCCTGGTTACCGCTGGAGATCGTCTGGGAGCCGTCGGTGATCAGTTGAGTTTGATGGCGAATCTGCTCGACAGCACGTTGCAGGCCTTCTCCTATGCCGTTCAGCGCCGTCAGCAGTTCGCCTATTTCGTCTTGGCGGTGCAGATTCAGGCGGGCGGTCAAGTTGCCGCTGGCCAGTTCATTGGCCAGGGCCACACCTTGGGCGATGGGTTGCTTGATGGATCGGTACAGCAGCAGCAAGGTTAAGGCGCTGACCAGGAAAAACAAGGCCAAGGCGACCAGTGCCAGCCAGAACGCCCGGTCGCTGGTCTGTCCGGCCTGCTCAAGCCGGGCGTCCAGGCGCTGGCTGACCTGCTGATCCAGCGCGTCTATGGTCGTGGCGATGTCGGCGGCGGCCTTGGTGTATTGTTGACTGAACACCAACACTTTGGCCATCAGCGAATTGGGCAGGGCCACACGCACGCCGCCGGCACCGTCATCGAACTGGCCGCTGGCGGTACTGATGGCTTCAATCTGGATCTGGCTCAGCGCCAGGGTTTGGTCGTAGGCCGAGCGTAGCAGGGCTTGCTCATCGGGCAGCAGATCAATGTTCGCAAAACGGGCCAGCATGCTTGCGCTCAGGCCGTCTGCGTCGGCTTGCCGGCCCGTAAACACATCCAGCAGACGCTCGAAATTTTGTTGGAATTCGGGCTGTTCGCTGGAAACAAAGGCAATCGTCTGCCGGCTGATGGATTCGGTGACGCGCTTGAACTCGTTGGCCAGTGTGGTGGCTTGATAGCGCTGGGCTTCCAGTTGTTTGAGTTGCTCGATGCTGGATGTCAGGTGTTGCAGCGCACTGAAGATCAGTGCCAGGAACAGGCCCAGGACGGCGAAATAGGCAATGAAACCTGTCTTGAGGGTAAGCAGCTTTTTCACGGCGGACTCCACAGTGTGTCGAGTACGCCACTTCTACGGATATCCGTGCCGCACCCCTGTCATAACCTGTGATCTTTGCATCGGATTGTGACAAGGGTGTGTCGATTCGCCCGGCTTATCGCTTGTGCTGTGTGCGGCGGGGGGCCACTGCCGCGCCGACGCGTTTGGGCAAGTGACGGAAGGTGATGCGACCTTTGCTCAGGTCGTAGGGCGACATTTCCAGTGTAACGGCGTCGCCCGCCAGAATACGGATATGGTGCTTGCGCATTTTGCCGCCGGTATAGGCAATGACGGCATGACCGTTGTCCAGCGTGACGCGAAAGCGCGAGTCAGGCAGGATTTCGGTGACGGAACCTTGCATTTCAAGTAGCTCTTCTTTGGCCATAGATCGGGACTCCTAAAAAAATGAATATGTCCCGTCGGGCCCGGAGAGGGCGGGACGGGAGAACGTCGTCGCGAGAGCGGACCGATGGACCGGCTGCGCCGGCGCGGGTGGTCTGGGTCGCACAATGCCCGCAAGGGGGCGTTAGCAGTGCTTGCGCCAAGCGTATAGCGCCTGGGCAAGGTCGAGAGGCTTGCTTGTGGCCATTTATAGCCGCAAGAACATGGACGGATGGGCCGGAAAGATCGCCGGTACCATGACGAGACAATACTTTGATTATAAATAATATTTATGGATTGGTCAAAGATTGACCAGTCCGAATGTGTGCAGGCATCGCGGGCCGTGGGCTGGAACCGTCGTGTTTCTTCACTATACTGTGCCTTGTTCTGACGGCCGCGCAAGGCGGGCGGAAGAGGTTTTCGTTTTTTTGGACCCGTTTTGTGAGCACTCAGAAACTGACCCCCGGCACGACAGCCCTGTTGGTGTTGCCTACTATTCTATGGGCAAGCAATGCCATTGTCGGACGCCTGATCCACGACCAAGTGCCGCCCATCACGCTTAATTTTTTGCGCTGGTTGGTGGCATTTGTGATCCTGCTGTTTTTTGGCCGCCAAGTCCTGCGGCGGGGCAGTAGCCTGTGGACCCATTGGCGTCGCTATTCCATTCTGGGCTTGCTGGGCATAGGCATCTACAACGCGCTGCAGTATCTGGCTTTGCAAAGCTCCAGTCCAATCAACGTCACGCTGGTCAATGCCAGCTTGCCTTTCTGGATGTTGGTCATAGGGCGTCTGTTTTTTGGCGCATCGGTTAACTGGCGACAACTGATCGGTGGCCTGATGTCCTTGCTGGGCGTGATATTGGTCCTGACCCGTGCCGATTGGGAAGAACTGCTGGCCTTGAGTTTTGTGCCCGGCGACGTTTATATGATTGTTGCCACAATAGCCTGGGCCATTTACAGCTGGATGCTCAGTACCCGTAAACACCCGGCCGATATTGCCCAAAGTTGGGCCACGGTGATTATGGCCCAAGTCTTTTTTGGTCTGCTCTGGTCAGGTGCCTTTGCTGCGCTGGAATGGCAGTTGACCGATTGGCATATCGACTGGACATGGATGTTGTTGCTAGCCGTGCTGTATGTGGGTACAGGACCAGCCTTGGTCGCATTGCGTTGTTGGGGCGTGGCGGTGCAGCGGGTCGGTGCGGCGACGGCCGGTTTCTTTGTTAATTTGATGCCGGTGTTTGCCGCACTGATGTCGGTGTTCATATTGGGAGACACCCCTAAGCTATATCACGCTGCTGCGTTTTTCTTGATTGTTGGCGGTATTTACGTGTCGTCGCGCAAGGTCGGTAACGCATAAATCCTGAGTTCTTTGTAGTGTTTACTTACATACTGTTGTGTTAAGGCGGTAAAATACGGGTTTTCCCTTAATCGTTAAAGCAGTCAAGTGAACAAAACACTAGCGTGGTTAATGGGTGGACTGTTCAGTTCCGGCGGTGCCGCCGTCAGTAGCCCTGTGTCGAGCCGTTTTGCCCAATCGCTCTGGAGCAGTGCCGCTGTTGCCGAGCTTGATGCTCAAGGACGGTTTTTATCGTGTAGCCCTGCTTTGGCCCAGTTACTGGCTTGTCCGGCACAGGAGCTGGTCGGGTGTGACTATGCCGATAAGCTGCTTGCCTGCGACGTACCCGAACGCTCTTCACGCAGCCTGATTCAGGCTTTGTTGCAGCAGGGCGGCAGCATGCGGTTTGCTGTGCAGGGGCAGCCTGTCTGGTTGCAAGTCAGTTTTTCGCCGTTGCCGGGACGCAAATCGACTGATGAACATATCTTGATGCTGGCGACGGACATCAGTGCGCAGATGGTGGCCGAAAACAGCCGTGCCAGTTTATTGGCGGCCATAGACCGGTCTATGGCCGTGATCGAATTTGACCTTGACGGGCATGTACGGCGCGCCAATGCCAACTTCCTGGGCTTGATGGGGTACGAGTCCGCGCAGGTCGTCGGTCATCATCATGCGCAGTTTTGCTGTCCCGAAGAAGTGCAGTCCGCTCAGTATCAGGCTTTCTGGGCTACCTTGAATCAGGGGGGATTTGTTTCGGATCAGTTTCGTCGGCGTACGCGCGAGGGGCGCACGGTGTGGTTGCGTGCCAGTTATAACCCGGTCTACGACGGGCAGGGTACTTTGTATGGCGTGGTGAAGTTTGCGACCGATGTGACGGCTCAGGTCGAGCGCAATCAGGCCGAGTCCTGCGCTGCGCAGATGGCGATGCAGATAGCCCAGGATACGGACAAGGGCGCGTGCGAGGGCGAAAGCACGATGCGCAAGACTTTGGATACGGTGCGCGATATCGAACAGCGCCTGGAGCAGGCGGGGCAGGAAATTCATGCCTTGAATGAGCAGTCCGAGCGCATTGGCGCGATGGTGCATTCGATTCAGGATATTGCGTTTCAGACCAATCTGCTCGCCCTGAATGCCGCTATCGAAGCGGCGCGTGCGGGCCCGCAGGGCAGGGGCTTTGCCGTCGTGGCGGGCGAGGTGCGTAATCTGGCGGGGCGCACACACCAGTTTACGGTGGATATTGCATCGCTGATTCAACAAAATCAGGAATTGGCGCAGCGGGCCGAGGTCCAGATGCAAAGCAGCCGTGAATATGTCGATCGCAGTCTGGATTTGACGCAAAAGGCGGGGGGCTTGATGGAACGCATCCGCGCGGACGCGCAGCGGGTGGTCAAGGCAATCAGTCAGTTTGCGGACAGCGTCTCGCGTTGATGTCGGCACAGGGATTGTGAAAGCCAGAAAGCCCGCTTGCGCGGGCTTTCTGTTGGATCGCAAAATCCAGGATTCATAATCTGGATTTTTCTGGCTGCTTCCCATGCGGATATTTGGAAAGCAGTGGGGGCATGTCAGTTTTTAGCCGGGTCTTTCATGCGCCTAAAGACGGTAGCGGCCAGCGGGCCGGAAATATTGTGCCAGACACTGAAAATGGCGCTGGGCACGGCGGCCAGTGGCGAAAAGTGGGCGCTGGCCAGGGCTACGCCCAGTCCGGAGTTCTGCATGCCGATTTCAATCGACAGGGTCTTGCGCTGGGCAAGTGGCATCCCCGACAGACGCGCCAGTACGTAGCCTAGCGCATAGCCCAGGGTGTTGTGCAGCACCACAACCGAAAAGACCAGCAGGCCGCTGGTGGCGATCTTGGCTTGATTGCCGGCCACCACGGCGGCCACGATGGCCACAATAGCGGCTACCGAGACCAGAGGCAGCACGGTAACGCCGGCTTTGACTTTATCGCCCAGCACGGATTGCACGATCACGCCCAGGGCGATGGGCAGAATCACTACCTGGATAATGGACCAGAACATGGCCGAAGCGCTGACTTCCAGCCACTGGCTGGCCAGCAGGTAGATAAGTGCCGGGGTCACGATAGGGGCCAGCAGCGTTGTTACCGAGGTAATGGCCACGGACAGCGCCACATCGCCGCGCGACAGAAAAGTCATGACATTCGAGGAGGTGCCGCCCGGGCAGCAGCCCACCAGAATGACGCCTACGGCCAGTTCCGGCGGCAGAGCGAACAGCTTGCACAGCAGCCAGGCCAGTGCCGGCATGATCAGAAACTGGCCCAGCACACCGACGGCGACACGGCCGGGACGGGTAAAGACTTCGGCAAAGTCCTGGCGAGACAGGGTCAGCCCCATGCCGAACATGATGATACCCAGCAGCGGAACAATGTAGGCACCCAGCCAACGATAGTGCTCAGGGACATAAAAAGCCAGAACGGCGAACAGCAGAACCCAGATGGCAAAGGTATTGCCAACAAAGCGGCTCAAGCGGGCGATAGCCTGCATGATGATTCATCCTTCAAGGAATGGGCACGGCGACGCAAGCCTGTAGGCCGGCGGCGTGCGGGGCGTAATAAAGAAAGACAGGAGCATGGCGCTGGCCGGGGTGCGGGCGGGCGCGGTTCGTCGTCATTGTGTTTCACGGACGAAACGGCCTTCGGATGGGTTAGGCAACCTTGGCAGATAAGTCGCCTCGGGCGCGATTCGCCGATATACACTAGCGGCTCGCAGCAGCGTGGACTCGAATGCAGGGATGTCCTGGAAGGCCGGGCTCGGGCCGTATTGTAGACCGTAACTGGATGCCGTTTTTTGATATAAGGGCTGAAATTATGTATTTATTCGGGGTGGTGCCTTGAGCGCGGGCGGTTCGCGGTGGGTGGCGTATGGCTGCCTGGCTTTGTCGATGAGTCTGGTCGGTAGCTATATCGCGCTGACCCGACCGCTCGTGGCGGCCTTGCCGATTTTTTTGCTGGCCTGGTTACGCTTTGGCATCGGTGCGGTTGCGATGCTGCGTTGGTTGCGCAAGCCGGCCACTGAGCCGGCTCTGGATGCCCGTACTCGCGGGTTGATCTTTTTGGAATCGTTTCTGGGCAATTTTCTGTTTACCCTGTGCATGGTGGCGGGTATCAGCATGACCAGTGCGGTCTCGGCCGGCGTTATTCTGTCGGCCATTCCCGGCGTCGTGGCCGTGTTCAGCTGGTATTTCTTGAAAGAGCATATCGGCGCGCGCACCTGGGTAGCGTTGGCCTTGGGCATGCTGGGTATTGCTTTGCTGGCTTTTGTCCAAAACGAAGACAGCGGGCAAGTCGCCGGCGATGCTGGACGCATCTGGTTGGGCAACGCCTTGATTTTTTGCGCAGTGCTGTGCGAGGCGGCGTATGCGGTCATCGGCAAACGATTGACCTCGGTCATGAGTCCCAAGCGCATCAGCGCCGTCATCAATCTGTGCAGCCTGGTGTTGATTACCCCACTGGGTATTTACGCTGCCCGCGATTTCTCTTTTTCGGCCGTGCCCGGCGGAATCTGGCTGTTGTTGGTGTTTTATTCCTTGGCAGCCAGCGTATGGACGGTGTGGCTGTGGATGACGGGTGTCACTCATGTGCCGGCTTCGCGCGCCGCTGTGTTCATGGTGTTAATGCCGGTGGGAACAGCGGCGGTGGGCGTGCTGGTGTTGGGCGAGCCTTTTACCAGCATGCACTTGTTGGCTTTTGTCCTGGCCCTGACCGGCCTGGTGCTGGCGACGGCACCAAGCCGGTCTTAGGCGGGAGCGCTTTAGCGCCCCTGGGCGAACTCAATAATCAATTGCACATTGATATTGCCGTTCCATTCGTTCTGATCCAGGCGGTAGGCGGCTTCGATGGCATCGGGCAGCAGCGTGTCGCGGTTGAACCAGATGGCATCGAAGCGGTTGCCCTCGCGCTCCAGTGTCAGCTTCAGGTGTTTGTTCTTTAGCAGGCGCTGTTGGCGCACCAGGAACTGGTCACGAAATATGGGGGGCGGAAAGCCTGCTCCCCAAACCTGCTTCTGGATCAGGCCGGCAACGGAAATGGTGGCATGTTGTGGCTCCAGAGAACGGTCCGTTTCGATAACAGGGTCGAACTGAAAACGGCCGGTCAGCTCCTGCACCGCTTCTTCGAAGGCTTGCACAAAGACATCGTAATTGTCTTCTTCGATGGTCAGGCCGGCTGCCATCGCATGGCCGCCGAACTTCAGGATCAGGCCGGGGTAGCGTTTGGATACCAGATCCAGCGCATCGCGCAGGTGTACATCGGGAATCGAGCGTCCCGACCCTTTGATTTCGCCAGGGTCGCCCTGGGCGAACGCCAGGGTGGGCCGCCAATATTTTTCCTTCAAGCGCGAGGCGACCAGGCCCACAACGCCCTGATGCCAGTCCGGGTGGTAGACGCAGACCGTGGCGCAGGTGTCGGGCTCGGCTTGTTCAGCCGCTTGCAGCGCTTCTTCGCGCATGGTGTTTTCGATGGCGCGTCGGTCCTGGTTCATGTCCTCCAGCTCCTGGGCGATATCGGCGGCTTCTTGCTCGTCGTCCGTGATCAGGCAACGTATGCCCAGCGACATATCGGCCAGGCGGCCGGCGGCATTGATGCGCGGGCCCAGGGCAAAACCCAGGTCAAAGGCGCTGGCCTGGCGCGGTTCGCGGCCGGCGACCTGGAACAGGGCGCGCAGGCCCGGCTGCATGCGTCCGGCACGCATACGTTCCAGGCCCTGAGTGACGATCAGGCGATTGTTGGCGTCCAGACTGACGACGTCGGCCACCGTGCCCAGCGCGACCAGATCGGACAGCGCATCCAGACGTGGTCCGCCGTTGGCCGGATAGACTCCGCGCTGGCGCAACTCGGCGCGCAGGGCCAGCATCAAATAAAAAATGACCCCTACGCCGGCCAGATTCTTGGAGGGAAAGTCGCAGCCGGGCTGGTTGGGATTCACGATAGCCAAGGCGTCGGGCAGTTCGTCGCCGGGCAGGTGGTGATCGGTGATCAGAACCTGCATGCCCGCTTCGTGCGCCGCTTCCACGCCATCCAGGCTGGCAATGCCGTTATCCACCGTAATAAGCAGGTCGGGCTTGCCGGCCACATGCTGCAGGGCAAGATCCACGACCGCGGGCGATAGGCCGTAACCGGTCTCGAAGCGGTTGGGCACCAGGAAGTCCACGATGGCACCCATGCTGCGCAGGGCGCGCAGGCCCACGGCACAGGCCGTGGCACCGTCGCAGTCGTAGTCGGCAATGATCAACATGCGGTCGCGCCGGTCTATGGCATCGGCCAGCAGGGCGGCGGCGCGCTGCGCCTGACCGAGCATGGCTGGTGGAATCAGCCGTTGCCAACTGATCTCGATCTGGGTGGCATCCTTGACCCCGCGGGCGGCCAGCAGGCGTGCCATCAGGGGATGCAGACCGGCCTGCTCCAGGGCCTGGCTGGCCTGTTGTTGTTGGGGACGATTTTTCAGGATTGGGGTGACCACCACTTGCTCCAGTTCTGCGGGTTATTTAATAAAGAGAAAGGCCAGAAGCGGCGTGGGGCCGCACGTACATGGGCGATACGGTCCTGGCCGGTCAGCACCAGTTCGGGCTGTGCCTGGTTTGCCAAAGGACGCAGCACGGTTTTGTCCAGATCGGCCAGTTCGTGCAACCAGCGTCCCCAGTCTTGCTGTATCAGACTGTCCTGCAAGGTATCGATTTCCAGCAGCGCTTGCGGCGGTGCTCCCAATTGATCGGACCGAGCGCCGCCGAACAGCCATAAGCTGTTGATGGGCGGCAGGCCGGCCGATTCGCGTTCTCGGTTCACAGGCAGATCGAAAGCCAGCATTTGAAATTCGTTCACCAGGCGACGCCACGGGCGCGCCCTGGCATCTTGCGTCCACCAATCATTCAGGTTGCTTTGACTGACCAGTTCCGGCGAGGGGGCTGGGTAGTGGAAATCGACCGGGGGCGTTACGCTCCAATAATCAGCAGTGAGGTAACTGAAGGTAAAACCTGTACCGTCCAGGTAGGGGGTAAAGGCATCCAGCAAGGCGCGGCTGTGTGCCTGGGAAACGCTGAGTTGCGCTGCCGGCAACAGCATGGCACCGTCACGCGAAGGCGCGATGTGCGCCAGTTCGGCTAGCCATAATGGGGCGTGGGCGGGCAGATTCTGGATTTGTTTCAGTTGGCGGGCCCGCAAAGCGGCCAGACCTGCGCTAAGATGCTG
>JQGF01002719.1_pt1 | contig 9833 bp, 8 predicted proteins | sample 210201 | NCBI WGS metagenome assembly JQGF01 (sample SAMN02947780, study PRJNA257236) | wastewater metagenome | biome: Domestic wastewater sediments; material: Domestic wastewater soil sediments and water; isolation source: domestic wastewater sediment treated with ammonia and hydroxylamine at...
GCCCTGCTCCGTCATCGTAATGAGCCAGCATGACGCGATTCATCACCGGCGTATCCCTGCCCGCCTGGCGCGTCAGCACCACCGTTGCGCCCTTATCCACTCCGTCCTTGGCATAGCCTGCCGCACGGCAGGTCAGTGTGTTGTCGCAGATCAGGTCCCAGTCCTTATGGGAAAATGTCGCCCCAGCACTTTGCGCCGCCGCACTTCCCATCGACATCGCCAGCAACACACAGCTTGCCGGGACTGACAAGAACGTGCTGCAAGATCGTTTCTGTCGTTTCATATGCGCTCTGCTTCCTATTGTTACTCATGGCTTACGGCTTATTTGTCAGCATTTTAGCCAAGCATACTGCTATCGCATAAAACAACAAATTGCTTAACATGTTAAGTTAATGCTAAGATGATCTTCATCATGGCCAAAAGAAGCAGTCGGCTTTTATGCATTCTGTTTTTCAAACGTAGCCGTGATCGCCAAACCGGTATTGCCCTTACCCAAAAGGAAGATACCGGGTTATGGGTACAACAACACAAAATGAGGAGCACCATTTAATGAAAACCACAGAAAAATCATTTCTGCTTTCACTCGCAGCCGCCTTTACATTCGGCATAGTCTCCACCACACCCGTCAATGCAACTGAAAACTGGCCCGACAAGCCAATCACTTACGTCGTGCCCTTCTCCCCGGGCGGTTCAACAGACATTGTGGGCCGCACCTATGCGCAAGCCATCGGCGCAGATCTGGGCGTGCCTGTGGTCGTAGAAAACAAGCCCGGCATGGGCGGAAGTTTAGGCGCAGCTTATGCATCCCGGGCCAAACCGGACGGATATACATTGTTGGGCGGCTCAATCAGCTCCCAAGCCGTCAACGTCAGTCTCTACCCTAATATCGGCTACGACCCCTTGACCTCGTTCATGCCTGTCATCATGACGGCGTCGGTTCCAAATGTGCTATTGGTGCGTGCAGACAGCACGATCAAATCGGTAGACGACTTGATCGCTAAAGCACGGGAAAAGCAGGATGGCGTCACGTACGGGTCTGCCGGTGTTGGTTCGTCCCACCATCTGGCAGGAGCCCTTTTCGCGGATACCATCGGCAGCCAGATGCTGCATGTCCCTTACAAAGGCAGTGCGCCGGCGCTACAAGCCTTAGTGGCCGGCGACATAGACATCCTGTTCGATAACCTGACCTCTGCTGTCCCCTTGGTCGAATCGGGACGCTTGCGCGCCTTGGCCATTACCTCCAGCTCGCCTTCCGAGGCGCTTCCAAATATCAAACCACTGAAAGACCTTGGACTGAAAGACTACGAAGTCGTATCGTGGCGGGCTGTCTATGTGCCGGCTGGAACGCCCCAAGCTATCGTTGATAAGCTGTACACGGTCTTGCACGCCGCCTTGCAAAAACCCGCTGTCCAAGATCGCCTCAAAGGTATGGGCATGACCATCTCCGGGGCAGGCCCCGAAGAGCTGGCCACCTTCCAAAAGACCGAGATCGCCAAATGGGCTGCGCTTATTCGCAAAGCGAATATCAAGGTAAATAACTAGACTGCCTTGCATGAACGCTAACAGTCCGCCACCCGGTCTGTTGCCTTGCGTCAATCGCTCCCAATTACCCTTGCGAGTTTTTACATGGGTTCGTGTATGTGCAGCAGCTCACGGTGCTGCGCATACTACCTTCGCCTGTACCGGCGTCCGTTCATCCGGGCAATCGCTGCGAGTCGATTCATCCGTCTCACCTACTTGCGCAGTCTTGGTGACCTGCCCAGAGGCTGGCGCGGCAACACTTGGTTATGGTGAACCTGGCTGTGCGGGCGCATGTACTGCTTCAATTTACAGGCCTCGCGCACATTGCTTGCGAGGGAACAGTAAAAAATGGATCTCATCGTGACTTACAAAAAGCCGTCTCGCCTACTAAAAAAAATTTACTCGTTAAACGATTTTGAGCGGCTGGCTCGTAAAAAACTGCCGCGCCAATTGTTTAGCTATATTTATAACGGAGCGGAGGATGAGATTTCACTGACGCACAATCGCGCCGCATTCAATGAGTACATGATTGTGCCTCGCATGCTGGCAGGTGTTTCACAGCGCACACAAACCATCGAACTGTTTGGCCAGACATTTGATTCCCCGTTCGGGATCTCGCCCGTTGGCCTTTGCGCCATGTGGGCCTATCGAGGAGACATCTTGCTGGCCCGCGCGGCAGCACAGGCCAATATTCCAGCCATTATGAGTGGTGCATCACTCATTCCGATGGAGGACGTGGCTCGCGCGGCACCACAAACCTGGTTTCAGGCGTATATGCCTGGCGACACTGCCCGTGTTGACGCGCTCATGGCGCGCATCAGCGCAGCAGGCTTCAAGACCCTGGTGCTGACTGTCGACCTTCCGGTCAAAGTTAACCCCGAAACCTATTTGCGCAATGGTTTCAGTTCCCCGCTGCGACCCAGCGCGCGTCTGGCCTGGGACGGCATCAGCCACCCACGCTGGCTCTTAGGCACATTTGCGCGCACCATGCTGCGCCACGGCATGCCGCATTTCGAGAATTGGCGTGCCGAACGTGGTAATGCCATTCTGTCGTCTACGGCAGAACGCGATTTCCAGGCCCAAGATCATTTTGACTGGAGCCATGTCCGGCAGGTCCGAGACATCTGGAAAGGCACGCTGATTGTTAAAGGACTGATGCGTTGGCAAGATGCGGTCCTAGCTCGTGATGCAGGAGTTGACGGCATCATCGTATCCAACCACGGGGGCCGTCAGATCGACGGCTCCGCATCACCCCTGCAGGTCTTACCCGAGATCGTCAAGGCCGTGCCTGACCTTGTTGTCATGATGGATAGCGGCATTCGCCGAGGCAGCGATGTATTGAAGGCCTTATCGCTAGGGGCAAAATGCGTATTCGCGGGCCGCCCCTTCAATTACGCGGCCGCCGCCGATGGCGCGTCCGGCGTCAATCACGCCATTCGGATCTTGCAAACGGAGATACATCGGAACATGGCACTGCTGGGAATCAACCGACTGGATGAGTTGGACGATACCCTGGTGCGACATGTTTCAAATTTACGGGCTGCATGAAACCGGCATGGCGGACAACTGGCTCATTACAAATACGTCAACAGACAGGTCGGCCACAAAAACAAAGTCATGGCGACAACCGCGCCTTTCGGCGCGGTTTCCACAAACAAACACCCATCAACGGATTTCCAACTTTTTAGCGCCGGCACCGCCTTTCTTCTTGGGCAGAGTCAGCTCCAGCACGCCGTTTTCACACTTGGCCTGGGCTTGGGCATCGTCGATGTCATGCGCCAGACTGAAGCTGCGCGTTTGCACGCCGTAGTAGCGTTCACTGCGCAACACGGTTTCACCCTGCTTTTCTTCGTGTTTGCGCCGCGTCTCTACACGGATGGATACGACGTTACCATCCACCGTGACATGCACATCTTCCTTGTCAACGCCGGGTATATCGGCCGTGACCTGATAGGCCTGGTCATCTTCGTGCACATCCAAGCGAATACTTTGCGCGCCTTGCCCGGCCAGTGATCCGACAACCGGCATGCGCCGGAACATATCTTCAAAATCACGAAACGCGTCCAATCCTGCCAGCTCGCCAAACGGATTGAAGCGGGTCAGATTATTTGCCATTGCTCATCTCCTATTTGCCATTGATGCCAAGCCCTGAGTTCAGATAGTGAAAGCGTCGGGCTCTATCCGCCTCCAGAAAAGCATATGACGCCCAAGCAGAATATTTCAAGACAATCCCGATACATCAAGGGCTTGCCCTATATGGACAGGTCCTGGGCGTATCGTTTGGCGATGCCGGCCAAGTCGGAAACTCGCCCACAGCCCCCATGCGCGGCGGCGCTACGGTCTGGTCCAGGTTGATCGGGATTGCCGGCCCGCAGATGGTTGAACAGAAGGTTCAGGGCAATCAGGATCAGGCCGCCGAAAGTCACCACATAACGGCTTTTAAGCCGGGTACGGCAGATTGGGCCCCAGGCCCAGATTTTCGTATTCAGGGCGCGGCGCAGGTGCGCGGCCCGCAGTTTGAGCATGGGTCACGGTAATGTCTCCGAACAATCAATATGCGAATTTTCATCTGCAGACCCTAGCTCTAATGTTGCTGAAAAAACAGGAATCGACTTGGGATTTATCCTCTGGACAAAGATTTTATTCTGATTTTTATTTTTTTACTTAGCTTATAAACCATTGGCCCATAAAGGAATTGATAATTTTCAAATCATTAATACTTAAACCAAGCGTCATCGCTTTATTTTGACCCTCCACAAGGCCTCGTGTAACGTGTTTTGCAACGTCAATACGACGTGATCGTGCAGCTAGACCCAGCAACAATAATCAGGAGAACACATGCAGCACATCAAAATCAAACCGGGCGCGCCTCTGGCCGAACAGGCCGAAATCGGCCACAACCGCTGGCACCCCGATATCCCCGACCTGACCAGCGTAAAACCTGGCGAGGAAATGATCCTGGAATGTCTGGACTTTCTGGATGCGCAGATCAAGAACACCGACAGCGCCAATGATGTGCGCGATGTGGACCTGACACGCGCCCACCCGCTGACCGGTCCCATTCATGTCGAGGGTGCCGAACCAGGCGATATTCTGGTGGTGGACCTGCTGGACATTCGCTGTATTACCCCGGTCGGGTTTTCGGGTATTTTTGCCAAGGAAAACGGCGGTGGATTTCTGGCCGAGCATTTTCCAGAGGCCGACAAAGCCATTTGGGACCTGCATGGCGTGTACGCCACCTCGCGCCATATTCCGGGCGTGCGTATTGCTGGCATGATGCACCCTGGCCTGATCGGCACCCTGCCTTCGCACGATCTGCTGCGCGAATGGAACCGCCGCGAAGCATTGCTGGTTCCCAAAGGCCATGCCAACCCGCCCGACGCCCGGACCGCCGTGCTGCGCGGCGTACAAGGCCCCGAGTTTGATCGCATGGCCGCCGAAGCCGCCCGCACCGTCCCGCCGCGCGAACACGGCGGCAACCTGGACATCAAGAACCTGACTATCGGTTCACGCATCTATTTCCCGGTCTATGTAAAAGGCGCAGGCCTGTCCATGGGGGATCTGCACTTCTCGCAAGGCGATGGCGAAATCTCGTTTTGCGGTGCTATCGAGATGGATGGCGCGGCGCACCTGGGTTTTGATCTGATCAAGGACGGCATGGCCAAATACAATCTGACCGCCCCTATTTACGTGCCCGGCCGTCACGATCCACGTTACGACCAATGGCTGCACTTTACCGGCATCAGCGTCGAGGACAGTGTCAACTACTATCTGGACTCCACTGTTGCGTATCGTCAGGCTTGTCTGGCGGCCATTGACTACATCACGCGGGTCACAGAATTGTCCCGCGCCCAGGCCTATATGCTGCTGACGGCCGCGCCAGTCGAAGGCCGTTACGGTGGCGTGGTGGATCTGCCCAACAGCTCGGCCTCGTTAGCCCTGCCTACCGGCATCTTCGACACGGACATCCTGCCGCAGGGCGCGCTCAATCAAGCCGCTCAGTTCGGTCGTCCCGGCACGCGCTGTACATTGTCCTAAACGCAACAAGGCCGGACTACCCGGCCCTGTTGCCTGTTTCATCCGGATTGTCTTATGCCTTTGTACGACTACCTTTGCAATCATTGCCTGACACGCAGCAGCCAGTTGCGCAACATCGCCGCCCGCAACCAAGAACAGCCCTGCCCGTCCTGCCAGAAAGGCACCTTGCTGCTGCAACTGAGCGCACCCCGCCGCCTGTTCAGCAAAGATGGACCTGCGCGCGCCTTGACGCCCCAGCAAGCGCTGGCCGGCACCCGTGTCACCGGCCCTGGCACACGCTCCAGCAGTCGCAATTCTGTCTTGCATACCTGTATGGGACCAGGCTGTAGCGTCTGCGCCTAACACCGCTCGTCGGATTGCCTGCGATCAACCTGATGGCATCCAGGCATTCAGTTTGTCGGGTATTGATCCTCGGGTCAAAATGCCCGCCCTCAAGAAACAAAATGAAAAAACCCTGTTTATAATCGAGAATCAATCTCATTATTAACAAGGTGGTTTCATGTCGTCTTTCTTGCTGTATGCTGCAGCGCGATTCAAGCCTAACCGTCTGTCTCTCCTGACACGGGGCGCTGCAGCCCTCTGGTTAGCCTCTGGAGCACCGCTACATGCCCAGAATGTAGACGAGCTGGACCGCATTGTGGTCAAAGCCGAACAAGAGCTGAAACAAACCCTTGGCTCATCGCTCATCACCCAGGACGATTTGCAAAAATCGCCGCCCGCCAACGATATTTCCGACGTGCTGCGCACCATGCCCGGGGTCAATCTGACCGGCAACTCGGCCAGCGGCCAGCGCGGCAATAACCGCCAGATCGATATTCGTGGCATGGGTCCGGAAAACACCTTGATCCTGATCGACGGCAAGCCGGTCAGTTCGCGTTCTGCAGTACGCTTTGGCTGGCGCGGCGAACGTGACTCGCGCGGCGACACCAACTGGGTCCCGGCAGAACAGATCGAACGCATCGAGGTGCTGCGCGGCCCCGCAGCGGCCCGCTACGGCAATGGTGCCGCCGGCGGCGTAGTCAATATCATCACCAAACCCAGCACAGATACGTTTCAAGGTACGGTGTCCCTGTATGGCAACCTGCCCCAGCACAGCGAGGAAGGCGCGTCGCGGCGCATCAACTTCGGTCTGAGCGGCCCGGTTTCCGATAGCGTGTCTTTCCGACTGTACGGCAATCTGAACAAGACAGAGGCCGACGATTACGACATCAATAAAGACCATGCCTCCGGACGCGGGGGAGCCAATAAAGGCACTTTTGCAGCCGGGCGCGAAGGCGTGCGCAACAAAGATGTCAACGGCCTGCTGGCCTGGCGGCTCAACAGCCGCCACACGATAGAGCTAGAAGCCGCCTATGGACGCCAGGGCAATATTTATGCGGGCGATACACAAAACACCAATACCAACGACGAAGTCCAGCGCCGACTTGGAGACGAAACCAACACGCTATATCGTCAAAGTTATTCCCTAACCCACCGCGGCGACTGGAATGACAAGACCGATTCCTTGGCCTACATCCAGTACGAAAAGACCCGCAACTACCGGATTCTGGAAGGCCTGGCAGGCGGCACCGAAGGCGCATTCAACGATCCGGCCCGCGCCCGGGACGGTGGATGGGGCATCATAGACCTGACTGCCTTGACAGCGCACGCCCAGGCCAGTCACCAGTTCAACACCGCCGGTATAGAACAATATGCCACTCTGGGCCTGGAATGGGTAGGACAGGAGCTGAACGATCAGTCGTCGGAACTGGCCCTGCGCAATCGTTCGCGCATTCCCGGCGCGCCCAGCGCCTACAAAGCGAAATCACGCGCCAATATTTATTCGGTGTTTGCTGAAAACAATATTTACGCTACCGACCAGACGACCGTTACACCCGGGCTGCGCTTTGACTACCACGACAAGCATGGCAGCAACTGGAGCCCGTCACTCAATCTCACGCATGCGGTAACTGACAACTGGTTGTTCAAAGCCGGTATCGCCCGCGCCTACAAGGCTCCCAACCTGTATCAAAGTAATGATGGCTACACCTTGTACAGTCTCGGTAACGGTTGCTGGGGTAATACATCATCGAGCACGACAGGTTGCTTTCTGCAGGGTAACTCGGACCTGAAGGCAGAAACCAGCATCAACAAGGAGCTGGGAATTGAGTATGTCGGTGACGGCGGCCTGGGTGCAAGCCTGACCTACTTTCATAACGACTACCGCAATAAAGTGGAAGCAGGACGTTTTGCAGTAGATAGCTTTACCGCCCTGAACAAGCAGCAATTGGTTCTGCAGTGGGAAAACATTCCCAAAGCCGTGGTTTCAGGCCTGGAAGGCAACCTGACCTGGCCCGTTGCCCCGAACTGGCTATGGTCAACCAACTTCACCTACATGATTGAGTCCAAAAACAAGACCACTGGCGAAGCGCTGTCCACGATTCCCAAATACACCATCAACACTACCTTGGACTGGACGGTAAACGCCGACTGGTCCTTGCGGGCCAAAGCGACGTTCTACGGCGAACAAAAGCCACCCAAATACGACTACTACGGGCAGACTCTGACAGGCTCTGCAACCGACAAGGTCTCCCCGTACGCCTTATTTGGTCTGAGCACCCAGTACAAAATCAACAAGCGGATGCATATCACCGCGGGTGTCGACAATCTGTTTGACAAACGCCTGTTCCGGCGCGGAAATGCAATCGGCGTGAACCTGGGGACGCCCAACTACATCTATGGCGCTGGCGCTCATACGTTCAACCAGCCTGGCCGTACTTTCTTCCTGAGTCTGGGCGGGACTTTTTAAGTATTTTTCTTTTTAAATCAGTCTTATACAGCCCCTTCTGAACGAAGGGGCTTTTTTTTGTGCCCATTATCACTGCATATCAACATTTCAACCTTTAAATGTTCTTTTTGACTTTCATCAAGACTGTAACTTTGGATTCTTAATATGCTTATAACTGTAAATAATTTAAATGGGTTAAACCCAGGCAAAAAAAGGAAAACACATGATTCCAACCGCCGAGCCCAAACCGGGCAAGCGACGTTTTCTTAAGGAATTACTGGGCCTGAGCGCCGGTGCCACCATTATTCCTATCCAGCCTGTCCAGGCGGCCATGAACAGTCAACCTCCCCGCCGCAGCGGTGGGAAAGAGGGGGCCCGCTACGGCATGGTGGTGGATCTACGAAAATGTATTGGTTGTCAGGCCTGTACGGTCAGTTGCTCGATCGAAAACGCCCCGCCTATCGGGCAGTTCCGAACCACGGTTCTGCAATACGAGGTGCTCGACGAGCAGCAGCAGGCGGCCATGCTGAGCCTGCCGCGCCTTTGCAATCACTGCGATAACCCACCCTGTGTACCTGTCTGTCCGGTACAGGCGACATTTCAGCGTGAAGACGGGGTGGTGTTGGTGGATAACGAGCGCTGTGTCGGCTGCGCATATTGTGTTCAGGCCTGTCCTTACGACGCCCGCTTCATTAACCATGAAACCCAAACTGCCGACAAATGCACGTTCTGTGAACATCGCCTGGAAGTGGGCTTGCTGCCGGCCTGTGTAGAAAGCTGTGTGGGTGGAGCGCGTGTCATTGGTGACATGAACGATGAAAACAGCACGATTTCCCAACTGCTCAACGAGCACAAAGAGGAAATCCGCGTTCTCAAACCCGGCATGAATACCAGCCCCCATGTGTTTTACATCGGCTTGCCAGACGAGTTTGTCGATGGTGTGGATGGTCAGGCCAGCGTGCGTCTGACCAATCAGTTCTAAAGGGCCGATATGTCTATTATTGAAATTCTGACCCCCGCCTATGAAGTCGCCTGGCTACCTTGGGCGGTCCAATACTTTTTTCTGGTAGGCATGGCCGCCACCAGCACGGTCTGGGTATGGCGTTGCGCCTGGTCTCGCGATCCCGCTTTGCGTCGTTTGGAACCCGCGCTGATGATTGTGCTGCTGTGCAGCAGCATCGCCGCGCCCGTGTCCTTGCTGGCCGACTTGCACCAACCTGGCCGTTTCTGGCATTTCTATGCCCACTTCACACCTTGGTCCTGGATGTCATTGGGCGCCATTCTGTTGCCTGTGTTCGTCGGATTGTCGGTGGCGAACGTACTGGCCTGGTGGCTGGACAAACGCGCTTTGTGGCGCGGCCTGAGCCTGGCCCTGCTGGTCTCGGCCGTGTCGATTCTGGTTTACAGCGGCTTCGAAGTGATGGTGCTGCGTTCACGTCCTTTGTGGAACACCGCGTTTTTGCCGGTAAATTTTGCGTTGACAGCCGCCCTGGCCAGTTTGGGCGCA
>JQGF01003205.1_pt1 | contig 9812 bp, 8 predicted proteins | sample 210201 | NCBI WGS metagenome assembly JQGF01 (sample SAMN02947780, study PRJNA257236) | wastewater metagenome | biome: Domestic wastewater sediments; material: Domestic wastewater soil sediments and water; isolation source: domestic wastewater sediment treated with ammonia and hydroxylamine at...
TTTAAGGTCTTTTTCCCATTTATAGGGCAGATTCTTGTACAGCAAGGGATTGGTAGACACCGCCAGGCTGTCCACCATCAGCAAGGCAGAGCCATCACCCTTAGCTTTGGCGATATTGTCGGTGCCTATGATGGAGTTGGCCCCTGGACGGTTCTCGATCACAAAGACCTTGCCCGTGGCCTTGTTCAAATGCACGCCCAGATCGCGGGCCAGGATATCAGGCTCGGTGCCGGGCGGGTAAGGCACCACGATCCGGACTTGCTCGGTCGTAGGCCAAGCGGCCTGCGCCATCATAGGGGCCAGCGCCCCCACGCCTGCCAGCAACAAAGCCAATGTCGTGTTCTTTAGCTGCTTCATTGTCATCCACTCCTTGTGTTTTTATGGATATGCCGCGTCCCCACGGCGATTCAACAAGCCATTACCACCGGCCAATCAGAATATTCATCATGCGCTCATGCGCATTGGTTCGGTCTTCCACATCCGGCCAGCTTTCGCTGGCACGCCCCTTGAGCCCGTCCTTCCAGTCAAACAGTGCGTCCTTCATGCGACGGCGTACCGTCTCCAGACCCGGATCAGCACCCAGATCATGCAGTTCGTCCGGGTCCTGGCGCAGGTCAAACAATTGCGGCCTGTAGCCTTGCCAATGAATGTATTTGTAGTCTGCATCGCGCAGCATCAGGCCGTGGCACTCGTTCACACCCCGGCCCAGAAACTGCCGGGCCTCGCGATAGGCGTAATCCAGACTGGCCACAGTAAAGTCGCGCACCCAGTCGCTATCGCCATGCAGCAGCGGCAACAGCGAGCGCCCCTCAATGCGATGCGGGCGAGCCGGCAGGCCTAATGCATCCAGTATGGTCGGGGTGACGTCTACGCAGTCCACAAAGGCTGCGCTGGACTGCCCCCGCGTGGTATTGGCCTGCGCGCGCGGGTCCACCACAATCAAAGGGACACGCACGGCGTTCTCGAAGAAGTATTCTTTTTCACCCAGCCAATGGTCGCCCTGCAAGTCGCCATGATCGGAGCTGAAGATAATCAGTGTGTCATCCAGCCGCCCCTGTTGCTCCAGCATTTCCAGCAAGCGGCCGATCTCATCATCGATCTGCTTGACCAGCCCCATATAGACCGGCTTGACGGTGCGCCAGACCTCGTCCTGGGCAAACGACAAGGACTCTTCGTGCTGCTGATAAGCCGCATGCACAGGATGCGTGCGCTCGCGCTCGTGCTGGGCGCGCAGCGGAGCCGTTGCGTCTTCCGGGCCGAACATATCGTTATAGGGCGCAGGTGCCTTGTACGGCCAATGCGGCTTGATGAACGACAAATGCAAAACCCAAGGCTCATCGCCTTTGTCGGCAATAAAATCCATGGCCCGCTGCGTAAAGTAGGCCGTCTCCGAATCCTGCGCCAGGACGCGCGCGGCCAACGGCGCATTACGCATATACCAACCCGAAGCTAGCTGACCCTGCGCATCCAGACTGCCGATCACGTAATCTTCCCAGGGCCGGTCGCTGTCGTAACCGCGCGCCTGCAAATACTCCCGATACTCGCTCTCTTTGCCCATCTCGAAATGGCCGTCATAGCGCTCGATGGGCATAAACCCGCCTTGCCAGAAACGGTCCGCACCTTCGGTCTGAATCTGGAAACGGCGCGCATTGGCCCCGGCCGGGTCCGGCACATGGTGTGTCTTTCCCAGCAGCCAGCACCCCAAACCGGCTTGGGCCAGATAGTCGCCTAAATACTGCTCATCGATTGGGTGTGGCACACGATTCCAGGTCACGCGGTGCGACAGGGGATAGCGTCCTGTGTAGTAGGACGCCCGCGAAGGGCCGCAGACAGCGGAATTGACATAGGCACGGTCAAAGCGCACCCCCATGCGCGCCAGCCTGTCGATATGCGGCGTGCGCAACACACTGCCGGGCGCATAACAGGACAGGTGATCGGCGCGCAGCTGATCACACATGATGAAAAGCACATTCCTGACGGCTTTAGGTGCCGTGTTCCATCCTGCCTCGTCCATATCCACCTCGGCGGCGGCCTGCCTGGCAGCAAGCTCGCCTGACTGCATTGTGATGATTGTCGGATGCTGCGCGCACGCTCTTAGGGCGGCGTTATGATGCTAATTATTACCGCAGTCTGAGAATTACTGCTTAATAAGTTTAATGTTTAGGTGTAAACCATTAGAGCAATAGGGTCTCTTCACCGCCACGCCTCAACAAGCCAAGCCGTGGTTAGAATAGGGCGACCATTACCCTGTTGCCCCGAGGGATCATGAACAGTCTCAGACGCATGCTGCAGATTCTCGACCTGTATGGACCGGACACGCCCGTGCTGGATGTGGACACCATAGGTCAGCGCCTGGATTACCCGCCCGCTACCATCTACCGCTATCTGAAGGAGTTATGCGCCTGCGGGCTGCTGATCCGTTCACCCGGCGGTTATGCGCCGGGGCCACGCTTTATCGAAATGGATCTGCTGATCCGCGAGTTCGATCCATTGATCACGCGCTGTCGGCCCTTGCTGCGCTCGCTGGTGGAACAGACCGGCCTGGACGTGCTGATCGGCCAGTTATACGGCGATCGCATCCTGAGCACGCACCAGGAAACCGGGCCGGACCGTTTTGACCTGATGTTCGGACGGGGCCGCACTATGGATATGTTTCGTAGCTCGACGGCTCGCGTCGTTACCGCACACCTGCCTACCCGACAATTACGCCGGCTATACGACACCCATCAGCATCTGGACTACGTGCAGCGCCTGGGCGCGCAATGGCCGCAATTTTCGGCCCATATGCAGGACATCCGGCGCGCCGGATACTGCGTCTCGCAAGAGCAGATCAACCCAGGCATTGCGGGCATTTCAGCGCCAATCTTTGACGATGCCAAACGTATTTTCGGCAGTCTGACGCTGCTAGGCAGCCTGGAACGCTTTCATGCCCTGAACCAGACAGCATTGGCAACCCTGATCCAGCCAGCAGCGCGTGCCGTCAGCCAAGCCTTGCTGTGGGAACCGCGTCACCCAGACGTATCATTGACGACACCAAATGGAATGTGAACCGAAGGCAAAGACTGCGCGGTAGGAATCAAGTGCGTAGTCTGGTCATCAAAGAAAATATGCGGCTGCAAGACTTCCAGCACACGGCGCTTTTCGATGCCGCCCAAAAAAAATGCCTCGTTGACTTCGATACCCCAATTGCGCATGGTGTAGATGACGCGCTCGTGCGCAGGCGCATTGCGCGCCGTGACGATAGAAATCTTCAGGCGCGGCACATAGGAAGCGTCGTCCCGGTGCCGCGCCTGTTCCAAAGATTGGATATGGGCCAGTTTCAATAAAAAGGCCTGCAAAAGACCTGGCTTGTGCGGCGTCTGCACCAGGCGGGTTTCATGCTCGAAAAAGGCCGGCAAGCCACCTTCCTGCTGGTAGACGCGCTCGGACTCATCGTCGGCGATGACTCCATCGAAATCAAACGCGACCCGGATCGGCTGATCGTCAAAGGCATCCTCGTACGCGCTGTTCAGCACGCGACCGGCCGGGTAGCCCTGCTGCACCGCCCGATGCACATCGTCTTCGTTGGCCGACAGAAACAGGCTGATGGACAAAGGCTGTATATAGCGGCTCGGATCGCCCCCCTGCAAAAACACGGCACGGCTGATGTCCAACGCATGATGACGAATGGAATTCATCACACGCAAACCCGTATTGGGATCGTTGCGCGATAGCAGCACCACCTCTACCAATGGGTCCTGCGGCGACAAATCATTCAACGCCAGCAAACGCTTGATAAACGAAAAAGCCACGCCCGGGCGCAAGGGCTGCTGCTCTCGCGCCAGTTGGTGCTCCCGGTACGCTGCCTCGCCCTGGTCCATAAACACCTGATGCGATTCGCTCAGATCAAACAAGGCGCTGGAGGCCAGGCCAATCACCAGACGCGTGTCCAGATCGTACGCCATTGACTTTCTCCATCATGATGCAGGACAACAGCATACCAACGGCACAGGAACTCTGACACTACCCAATCCGCGCAAAGCCCACTAAAGTGACACAGATTCCTTCTACTCTGAACCCGGACCCCTCCATGAACGCCGCAGCCGGCTATACCCTTATCCTGGCCAATCCGCATTATTCATCCTGGTCGCTGCGCCCCTGGCTACTGATGACCCAGCAAGGCATCGACTTCCAGGCGCAGTGGTTCAATTTCGGCCCTCCATTCAGCAGTCTGGCGTTTCATACGGCAGCTCCAGCCGGCATGGTGCCCGTCCTGCATCACGATGGCGACATCATCTGGGACAGCCTGGGCATCGTAGAGTACCTGGCCGAACGTCACCCCGGCATCTGGCCCATCCAGCCCCGTGCCCGCGCCTGGGCACGCTGCGCCAGCGCAGAAATGCATTCCAACTTCTGCGCTCTGCGCACCCTGTGCCCATTCGGTGTCGCGATACGCGCACAGCCGCGCCAGCAAGATACGCGTCTGCAAGGCGAACTGGAGCGTCTGCAAGCGATCTGGCAGGAAGGGCTGGAGCGCTTCGGGGGGCCCTTCCTGGCGGGCCCCCATTTCAGCGCGGTGGATGCCTTCTACGCCCCCATTGCCTTCCGTGTTCAGACCTACGGCCTAGCCCTGAATGCGGATTCCCAAGCTTATGTGCAACGAATGCTGGCCTTACCAGCCATGCAGCAATGGCACGACATGGCCTGCCGCGACCCCTGGCGCGACCCCGACCACGATGCCGAAGTCCTGCGCGTCGCCGACATCAATCAGGATCTTCGGCCAGCATCCTAAGCCCCGGGGTGTAGAGTCAGAAACGAAAGAGTATCCTTGATGGTCTGCTTGCTTATCATCATCAAGGAATCCTGCGCATGGGCGATACGCCTGCTCGAAAACCCAATCAATGGCAGCCCTATTTATGGGTCTGTCTGGCCATGTGCGTGGGCGTCATGGGTACTGCCCTGGCCAGTCCGCTGTATCCCCTGTACCAGACGCAGTGGAACCTGAGCGCCAGCCACATCACCCAGTTATATGTGGCCTACATGAGCGCAGCCTTGCTGGGCTTGCTGTTTCTGGGCCGTTTAAGCGACCGCAAAGGTTTCATGCCCGTTCTGCGCACCGGCCTGATCGTCGTTACGGGCGGGGTGACGTTGTCCGCCTTTGCCTGGGACGTCTACAGCTTTCTGTTCAGCCGGATCATGATAGGTCTGGCATCAAGCATGATCGTCACCTCGGCCTCTATCGGGCTGACCCAACTGAACCGCGGCGGCGACCTGCAACGCGCCGCTGCCACGACATCGCTGATGCTGGCCTTCGGCTTTGGCCTGGGGCCGGTTGTCGGTGGCCTGATCGCGCAATGGGCACCCACACCACTGCTAACAAGCTACATTCCCTCGATTTTGCTGGGCATCCTGGCCATCTATGCCCTGTTCCAGATCACGCCACCCGCCGGCAGTCAGCCACTGCCCGGCAAACACAGCAACTGGCGCGCCTGGCTGCCACGCATCATGATGCCGGCTAAACAGCTTCGACGCCCGTATCTACTGGGCTGCCTATCGGCCTGCTGCGCCTTTGCCATGTTCAGCCTGTTCGCCTCGCTGGCTCCCAGCTTCATGGCGCAAATGGTGCCTTGGCACGGCCCGGCCACCAGTGGCCTATCCATCGGTATCATTCTGTTCTTATCGTCGGGCTTTCAACTGGTGGTGCGCCGCTGGCCGGCCAGACGCAGCGTCCTGATAGGCCTGATCGCATTCGCGCTCGCCAATCTGGCCTTGCTGGCTAATCTATGGACCGCCTCGTCGCTACTGTTCGTGCTCTGCGTACTGATCACCGCATTCGGCCACGGTCTATGCATGGTGGGCGGCATGTCCGTCGTCAACAAGGTCTCGCCCCCGCATCAACGGGCCGCCATGACCTCCACCTACCTGGTCATTGCCTACCTGGGAGCCATTTTGCCCATATTGGGTCTGGGTGCCCTGGCCGACCTTCTGGGACTGACGCAAGGACTGATGATTTACTGCGGCACCATGATGATGGCCACCCTGACATTGGCTGCCACCGTATGGCGAACCCGCCCCATTACCTGATGCACTGGCGGGCAGATCGCACTATTCACGCATATTCGAGCATGCAGAGGGTTTAATCGAACAGCACTCTCCAGCCTGTGCCTGGAGATACGGCACCATCACGGCGACCAAACCACTACGAGGTCTCCTTTTCCTGCCATTTCCTGACCATCCGAATTTTCAATGACCATCGATCTGCACGAAGCCAACCGCTTGTCCTGGAACGCCGCCACCATTGCGCACAACAGCCACAAAGGCGACCAAGCCGCTTTTTTCCGCAGCGGCGGCACCACACTGTTTCCGGAAGAACTGGATCTGCTAGGCGACATTGCAGGCAAAGAACTGCTACATCTGCAATGCAATGCAGGCCAGGACAGTCTTAGCCTGGCGCAGCGGGGAGCACGGGTCACGGGGGTCGATATCTCCGACGAAGCCATCGACTTTGCAAAACGCCTGTCGGCTGATGCCCTTATTCCAGCGCAATTCGAGCGCGCCGACCTGTTCACCTGGTTCGAGCAGGCCCGGCAGCAGCACAGAACTTTCGATCGGGTCTTTGCCTCCTACGGCACCATTTGCTGGCTCTCCGACATCGATACCTGGGCACGAGGCATCGCCTCGGTGCTCAAACCCGGTGGCCAATTTTCCTTTATCGAATTTCATCCCTTCGCCCTGGTGTTTGACGAAGAATGGAAGCCCCGCTACGGATACTTCAAAGACGGCCCCATCATAGAATCGGGAGTCGGCGATTATGTTGCCCAGTCCGGCGACACTCTGGCCGTCGATACCTACCACACCGGCACCGAAAACTTCACCAACCCGCACCCCTCGTATGAGTTCAGCTGGGGCATCGGAGAAGTCGTATCGGCTTTAGTACGCGCAGGTCTGACCCTGGACCGGCTGGTCGAATACCCATACATGAATGGGTGGCGTGCGTTCGAGCCCATGCGCGAACTTGATGGCGACCGGCTGGCCCCCCCTGAAACCATGCCGAGCCTGCCGCTGATGTACGGGATTGCCGCCCACAAATAACACGACGGCCCTTGCCCGGGCATGCCCGACCGACAGCCGGGCATATCCCTACGCAGTCACTGCTGCGCTTGCCGCTCCCGCTGCAGTGCCAGCAAGGCCTGGAACGACGCATCCCCCTGCAACGTCTGCAAGGCCCAGAACTCATCCAGCCACTGGGCCTGGCCCTCCCAGCCGCCGTCGATTAGCAGCCCGATGTTACGCAGGGCCCCCTCTCTGTCGCCGATCAAGGCCCGTACGCCCGCCGCATAAAAATAGCACCACGGGATATGCCCGCCAGCCTGCTCGAAATGGTGCGCCAATTCCAGGCAACGGGCAGGTTCCAGATCACCGGCATTCTCTGCAGGCAAACGGCAGCTATATGCCGTGTACTGCTGCTGCTCAACCAGACCAATCGAACGCGCAATCGCCCGCGATCCTTTATTCGAGGTATGGCAATGCCATTCAATTTCCTGCAGACCACGACGCATACATTGCTCAACGGTTGCCCAAGCCAGGTACCGTCCAAGCCCCAAACCTCTAAATGCCGGGTCGGTAGACACGCCCACCTCGCAACGCAGCCCAACGACGCTGTCTGTTAGGCAATGGCTGACGATCTGTCCGCCGCGCACGGCGCAAAAACCAATCGCCGCGTCAAAAAACGTCTCCTCTGAGCGCCAGCTCTCGATGGATTCGTGCAAAACATCCAGATTGCTCAACGGCCGGGCCAACAGGGCGCGATCAATAGGCGCTATCTCGACCCCTGCAGGCAGAACCGGGGGAGCTGACAACGCTGCCACCGACGGCAGCCCAAAACGAACCCGCGGATGCGGTATCGCAAAAGGGTTGGACCAGATCTGCGACAAACGCTGCCCCCAGGGTTCCTGAACGTACACATAAGCCCAGTCCGGGATCAGATCCCGGACTGCCTGCGCCGCGTCGCCATCCACACGGCCGGCCACATAAAAGGTATCACCACTGGAAACAACAGCGAGCTGTGGCCTGTCCTGACGGTCAACCCAAACATCTCCATCAATCGTTCCATCCAAAATCGCAGCAAGCTCCATATGGTCGGCGGCAAGCTCCGCCAAAACAGGCTGGGCCGACTCGTATTTCGGGTACTCAATATTCAGCATGCAAAGACTCCTGTACCAAGGTCGATACACCTTATCGGCCCCATCGAAAAATCGGCGTGAGGCCTGCAAACAGGTGTATTCCCCTACGCCATTTAGCCTCCGTCCTAGGGTTAGACCTGAAAAGAAACAGGCGGTAACACTGTAAAATACCGTTCACACGACACAGCTTGGCAACACCCGGCCACCGGGAACACCGCCCCTGGCCACATCACCAAAAAGCAATCCTTATCAAGGAGACATCATGACTGTTGCAGTCAAGAAGCTGGTACTGGGCCTGACCACGGCTCTAGCGAGCATGGGCGTCGCGCAGGCGGCCACCTTCCCCGAGCATTCCATCAATATGGTCGTACCTTTTGCGGCCGGCGGCCCTACCGACAACGTGGCCCGCGCACTGGGTGAAGCCATGCGTCCAGCGCTTGGGCAGCCTATCGTCATCGAGAACAAAGGCGGCGCGGGCGGGTCCATCGGCACGGCACAAGTGGCGCGCGCCAAGCCGGACGGCTACAACATCCTATTGATGCACATCGGCTTTTCGACTGCTCCTTCGCTGTACAAAAAACCGGGCTATGACGCCATCAATGGCATGGCCCCTATCGGTCTGGTCGTCGATGTCCCCATGACCATCATCGCCCGCGAAGACTTCCCGCCCAACAATATCCAGGAATTGGTTCAGTACCTGAAAGAACATAAAGATTCCGTCTCGCTGGCCAATGCCGGGATCGGAGCCGCCAGCCATCTGTGCGGCACAATGCTGACCCAAGCTCTGGGCGTGGATTTGCTGACTGTGCCCTACAAAGGCACAGCACCCGCAATTGCCGATCTGATGGGCAAACAGGTCGATGTCATGTGCGACCAAACCACCAATACCACCCAGCAAATCAAATCCGGCAAGGTCAAGGTATACGCCGTCACCAGCAAGCAGCGCGTACCCACGCTGCCCGATGTGCCCACCATGCAAGAATCGGGTTTCAAAGACTTTGAAGTCGGTATCTGGCACGGTATGTGGGCCCCCAAAGGCACACCCCAGCCCGTGGTCGACACGCTGGTCAAAGCCCTGCAGGCCGGCCTGGCCAATGACGAGTTTCAGAAACGCATGGCCACGCTGGGGGCGACCGTCTTGACCCAGGATGCCAATCCCGCTGCTTTGCAAGCAAAAGTCGAACAACAAGTGCCGCAATGGGGGGCATTGTTCAAGAAAGTGGGCGTAGAGCCCCAATAACCATCTGCCGTAAGGCCTTGGACAGGGACGCTGCGGCGTCCCTTTTTTTATCCAGCAGACCGCACAGCGGAGTCCAGCTCACCCAAACGGTCCCAGATGCTCTGGCGGGGCAAGCCACGCGTAATCACCACCAAACGGCCTTGCCGGTCTGCCCAAGGCCATTGCGGCAAAACCTGCCACGGATAAACACGATGCTGCACAGCATGCACCACCTGCGGTTGAACACAGCCCTGCACATTCACGACCCCTTTCAGGCGCAACAATCGTTCCCCTGCCCAGTCGCCAAACGCCGCCAGCCACGACCGCAATTGCTGCTCGGACAGCGGGCTGGGCAAAACCACACTTAGCGCCTGTATGTCGCGACCATGACGGCTCACGCCCAGCTCATGGTCGTGGTCATGGTCATGGTC